>Ga0307509_10004112_pt1 | contig 21305 bp, 8 predicted proteins | sample 10_EM_MG_FD_202245 | JGI IMG/M metagenome (GOLD analysis project Ga0307509, IMG submission 202245) | Populus trichocarpa ectomycorrhiza microbial communities from riparian zone in the Pacific Northwest, United States - 10_EM | ecosystem: Host-associated > Plants > Roots > Unclassified | place... | reverse complement strand
GTCAGCTCCCAAGGACTTGAAGATGTTATAGTAGGACATTTCGTTTGTTGCCCTGAACAGCCATGCAGCTCCCCACAGTAGTTCATCCTGAAAAAAGAAATTAAAAACAAAATAACAAGGTCATTCTGTCATGTCTTTTGACTCTGAGATTAAAATAATTTATAAATAAGTTCACTTTGGACATTGATAACGAAGTTTGAACCCAGAACAGCACTGGCCATTTTCTGCTCGAAAGTCAACTATGCATAAGGTTTTGTAAGAAAAAATCTAATTTAACTTTTTTACCAAAAACCTTACATAGAAGTTGTCAATATTTGTGCCAAATCCGGTACCTAATATTATTCAAGTTTCTCCAACTATTGGCCTAATATGTTTTGCATGACTAGTCTACCCAGAAGACGCAGCAGGCAAGCCCACTAGAAAAGATTCTAGTTGAAATATTCTTTACCTTAAAAAAAAACAAGAAAGAAAAAGGAAAAAAAATTTAACCAAATGTTTTCCTCATTTACTAGCCAATCTTACCTTATAACCAGAATACGAGCAGTAAAATGGGCACACTGCTGATCCAAGAGAATCACTATAGGCACCTTGGTATTGCATGGCAAATTGAAAAACCTTCCTGGCTGTTCTCAGTAGCAAGGCCGAGTATTTACGATCGACTTTTCGAAAAACCATTGAGGCAGCAGCTAATGCCGCGGCGGTCTCACCGGCAACATCCGAGCCAGGGCTTCTTGCCGAGACCGAAAACACAGTTCGGGCCGTGTCCATATCCTCTGGCCTCTCCCAGCACTTGTGATCGACATTCGGATCACCAACACCCACATAGAGCTTACCAGGGGTGGCGGTGGCACATTTTAGAAGATAGTCCGTGGCCCAACGGATTGCGGCCCTTGCATTTGGTAATTCAGGTCCCATTCTCTTGCCATACTCGAGCGTGCTCCATGAGAGCATTGTCGTGGTGAAGGCCATTGGGAAATTAAACTTGACATTGTCTCCAGCATCATAGTACCCTCCAGTTAAATCCACCTGTGTAAATGATAAACACGGTTTTTAAAGACTCGATCTCTTAAGAAAATACTTCATTGACATTAGACGTAAGATCAGAAATAGAATAAAACATTGCAAATGCATGAGAAAAGTATGGACTATATATTGGAATAATAGTAGTAACAGTAAAGAACAAGAACGGCGACATACGTGGGCGAATAAGCCATCAGAGAGCCCGGAATCGGACCTCCAAGCGAGCTGTTGGGATCTGGGGAGCCTCCCTGACCTCTGACCTTGAAAAAACAGTAGGGACTTTGCTAGGGCATCCTTGTAGTTGGGTTTGGCATGGACAAAACCAAAGAGAGCAAGTGACAGCGAAAACAAGAGGCAGAAAGAAGCTCCCCTTCTCATTTTCACTGGAATCCTAAGCTAGCAAGTACCAAAGAATATGCTTTGTTTATGACTGATTTACAATGACATTCCTATATATATATAAAAGAGAAAAGTCTCACGGGGATTTCCCTTGCCGCAAATCAAGGCTTTTCCATTGAAGACTTCCCTTTTTTATTGTTCCTGATATTGAATCATTTAAGGGCTTTGATATAATTAGGTTCAAACTTTGTCTGAAGATTTTAGGATTCCCTATGACGCAAAAGTTGCCCATGCAATGTATGAAGTAATCATGTATGGCCACGAAAGCAAGCATGTAATATTAAACTCCAATTGAGTGGAATTAAAGGGATATATCTTGAATTTGAATCCATGATCGTTTGCATATTACAAATTCACAATTTGGATAATTTTATTAATATTATTTCTAAGCACACTTTCATCGAAATCTCATGCATTAATTAAGAACAAGGATATCGTTAATCCAATAATAAAAAGATTCGGGAAGTAAATTGGTATATTATTCCTTTCATCAATAAATTATCCCAGATCGAATACATTTTATTTGATTCCCAAATCTAAGTGACTGTTTTACGAGAGGAGGCCAAATTAATTATTATTTTTTTGAGTTTATTAAGAGGCTAATTAGAACTAGACAGTAGGGTTCAATCGTTCTTGACATGAGCAGGGCTTGGACCACGAGCTGAATAATGTCACAAACGCTCCCCTCTCAAGGTTGTCCACCATACACGAATCACAGTACAGAAAAAAGCATAGGAAAGAGATTATTGATGCAACTAATGTCCTTGACCTTTTCTTTGATTTTTGTACTGTAGTCTCAACTCACAAAATCACAAGTATAATAATCATACAGCACAATCGAAGAAAACAAATCAAGAATTTCTAAATTTCATCCCATCAATGGATATTCTTTTACCATCAATAATTAAGTTTAGAGGTGAGTGACACTTCTACCTTATTTGTTTTTGTCGGAGAAATGCTGTTTTTTTTTTAAATAATTTTTTATTTAAAATTAATTTTTTTTATTTTAATATATTAATATCAAAAATAAATTTTAAAAATTAAAAAATATATTGTTTTAATATAATTCAACATTTCAAAAAGTAGTGTAACTACTACGGCAATATCAATAATACTTTTGATTTATTTTACCTAAAAGGACAATTTTAAATGTTGGGAAAGTGGAAAAACATGAACTTTTTCCATTCGCCCCGATTCCCCTCTTCCTGCAATTATATGCATTAATTTTGTTCTTTTTCTTTATAATGTTTTAGCACTTCAAAGTGTAACAGCACCACCGAACCACTGCTGCTTTATCTTAGACTTCGGTTTATGAACATCATGGCACCTAATCCAAATGGGTCCTAAAAAGATAGTGTTGGGCCATTAATTTTAATTTCATGTGATGCAACAACACACTCGAGTGGCTCATGCGCCATTATCTTCATTTAGCACCATCCTGTTCGGTCATTACCCGACCACTGCTTACAAATTTTTGGCTTTTCGGGTCTCGTTTATCTCGAGAAATATGTACATCAAGAAAATGATCGCATTATAACCGAAAAAACTGCATAAAATAACGGCTAATTAGTGGAAATTTGCCGAGTAATCTTCATGTGTTTCTTTCCTTGGGTCAAATTCGGACGAAAAAGAAGAGGCGTGAATGGCGCATGCTGCTGAGCCCTTGGATCGCGCAAAGATATCGGCGCCAGAAAAAAATAAAAATGGAATATTGTTTCGAGGAGATGAATGGGTGTGGTTGCTTTCATTTGATTCTCTTCTTCTTGGGATCCCTTTCCTATCCCACCTTTCCTTTGTTAATTCCAATGCTTCAGGGCAAAGCCAGAACTCCTTTCACTTTTTTCTTTGTTTTCGTCAAGAAATTTCAGAGGGAAACGACATTATTGGTGCACGTCACCTTATAGCCTTTGACTAGCTAGCACATGAATGCCTTGACAAACCTGGAGGTGAACAGGATTAGGGTTAGACCTAAGGGCTTGGAGAGAGGATTGCTGGTTTTTCAAATTTAGCATGTTACAAAAATTATGCATGTGACCCACTTGACATATAATGGAATTTTTGTTTGCAGAAATTAGATGTGGATAGGTTTCCTATGGTGGCGGACTTTGACTTTTTCTTGGAAGGGAGTCTATGCAAATTAAATGATCTTTCATATGTAAAATCATAAACGTGAAAAAAAAAATTTATATCACTACCAGAGAATTTCAAAAAAATATTTTTTCAACATTTATATAATGTTTTATTGATATTATAAATTGTTAATAAAATTGTCCATGAAATATCATCATCAAAAAATTATATACAGAATAATTATGGTAATTTTTTCTGATTTTGTTAGATTTATCTTAATAATATATTTTTTATAGCTATGATGGTGATATAGCTTCAATATGTCTGAGGCTTTTTCTTTCTTTTTTGTTTCTTCTCATGTAATTTTTTGTAGTACATTTAATAATTTAAGATAGCTGCATATGACTCGTAAGTGGCATCTAAGCAATGCTATTTTCTTAAAAAGCTTATGAAATATGTTTTTTTTGTTAATTCTTGTTAACTGTTCTAAGGTAAAAAAAAACTCATTTCTGCTTACTTAGAGTCCGTTTAACATTGTGGTAGCGATTGTTTTTTAAAATATTTTTTACTTAAAAATACTTTAAAATAATAAATTTTTTCTTATTTTTTAAAATTTATTTTATGACATCGATGTATTAAAACAATCTAAAATACTAAAAAAATCTTAATTAAAAAAAAAATCAAAATTTTACAAAAACCAACGCAAGAGGGAGCCTGGTATGGATCTAATTATTGTTAGATAAATTGTCAAAATCAAATAAATCTCATTCTCATGAAAAGCTATATTTAAAGAAATTTGGAAAAAGAAAACAAAGGGAGGTATTTCTTATCAAATATAACAAAAACTAAAAGCAATTTAACCATTTAAGATGATAAAAACTTATATGAGAATTTTTTAAAAAAAATACAAGAGGATTTGCTATGTAATTTGCGACCTAAGGAATGCAAATATGATACTTTAATTAATGATATGTTATTGAAATATTAACTTATCTTGTACATATTTATATTTTATTATTTTTTAAGAAATATATATACAAATAATGAGTATCTGAATTAAGCACAGCTAATCCTTTGTAAAAATAATAAATTATTGATTAGGTGTAATTTAGAAGGATAATAAGAACGTTAAAAACACTCATTTTAACTTTCTTTAATAATATTCACGACATACAGATTGATGTACATATCTATGTACGTATACATATGTGTGGGTGTGCTGTGTTTTATTATAGTTTATCATTTAAGTTGTAAGAAATTTATAAAAATATGTTAATTCATATGAAAGAAGTATTCATAAATTATGATTGTCAATTTGTTTAATAAAAATATATGTGAGGATCTTTCTAATTAGATTGGAATTTTATAAATGTTCGTCCATATCCAAATCCTAATTTGTTCAGCTCAGATTTAAGAATCTATTATATTTATCTTTCTGTTTTTTTTTTTTTAAATGTTGTGTTCACTATATTTCAATATTTTCTTTATATATTGAACTGGGTAACAAAAGGCAAGCACTACAGAGATGAGACGAATGTTTTTAAACCCTAACCTTTAAATCCAGCTTAAGTTCCGGTCACCGGGTTTTGACCGGGTCACTAAATCATCCAGATTAATTCTAAATTTTTTAAAATTAAAATAATGTTGTTTTGATAAAAAATAAAAAAATAATTAATAAATTATAATTAAATTTTTGATTAAATCTTATCGAATAAATTGCATTATGAGATCTACCCACCAACCAAATTTTACTTTTATTTTTTTATAAACTCGTCCTGGTTTACCGAATTAGCGGATTCTCAAAGAATTTAAAACTATAGATGAGACGAGAGCCGATGGCCCACGTCGTCTCTGGGGCAGCAGTTATTTTAGTTGATGCTTCACAATTCTATTGAGTTTTATTATGAATTCTTACATAACTTTAGGTTTTTTTTTTTTTTTTTTTTAGCACTGGTAAATGGTATTATACTTTTTTTAGGCTGTTTCCAGAGGTGGAGCGAAGCCGGCGCATTAGAATTGGAGGATCAAATTAAAAAAAAAAAATTAGAAAGGGCAGGAGTTAAAATTTAATAATTCCAGAGCTAAAATTTATAATTATTTAAGAGAGATGCAGGGAGAAAAATGATTTTTGCACGGGCTACGGCCTGCCGGCCACTCCTGTTGTTTTTGTCAGATAACTAATTTGAAATGAACTTGTTTATTCTAGGAGAATGTGATTACATTTCAAAAATAACAGCTGAAATGTAAATAAAGATATTTAGAGGTGTTTGAAATTACAGTAAATTTTATTTTCAAAAATTTTTAAAAATATATATTTTTTTAAAAATAAGTTAACGTTTTATATTAGTGTTTTTCTGGTAATTTTAATATACTAATATAAAAAATATAAAAAAATTATTTTAATATATTTTTAATTAAACAATATTTTTTTAAAAATACTATATATTATAATATTAAAAATACACTTAGCAATACTAAAATAAAAATGATAATTAGCAAGACGTTTATTATACATGTAATTATACATTAACAATATTCAAAATGATGTGGGTGAATCACTTTTCCCCCACACCAAAATCATTGTGGATCACAACAGTAATCCACAGTGCATTTCTTCTTTTTTTTGTTACTTTTTTGTTTGTTTTACTTTTTTTTGCACTTTTTATTTTTTTTCCCTTTTTTTTGTTTGCTTTTTTTCCTAAAATTATCTTTGTGAATTTTAGTTTTTTAATATTGAGCTGATTAAAAATTTTGCTTTGTAATTTTTTTTCTTTAAAATACTGTGGATTGCTACGGTGTTTTTCTACATGGTTTTACTATTTTATTCTTTTATTTTTCAAAATTATATTTTTTGATATTATTTTTTCAATATTAAGTTGATTGATAATTTAGTTTTATATATTTTTTTAAAAACATTGTTGATTGCTACAGTTTTTCTCCACATGATTTTTTTTGTTTGTTTTTTTTATGATTTTCTCCAAAATTATCATTTTCAATTTTATTTTTTAATATTGAGTTGGTTAAAAATTACAGTTACAATATGTGAGGGAAGCACTGTAGCTTTCCTCGCAAATTACTGTGGATTGCTACGGTATTTTTTTCCACATAGTTTTTTTTTTCTAAAATTATCTTTGTCAATTTTATTTTTTTGATATTAAACTGGTTAGGAATTACAATTAAATAATAAGCTAAAGGGTGTGGGGAATTCACTGTTCACCCACACCCAATACATTGTGGATTACAATAGTAATCCACAATGCATTCCTTTTTTTTTTACTTTTTTTTTCATCTTTTTTATGAAATTTCCCCTTTTTTCTTTTTTTATCCAAAATTACTTTCCTTTTTTTTCCAACTTTTCCCTTTTTTTTTGTTTATTTGTTTTTTCAAAATTATCTTTGTCGATTTTACTTTTTTAATGTTGAGCTAGTTAAAAATTTTGCTTTGTAATTTTTTTTCTTTTAAAATACTGTGAATTGCTACAGTATTTTCCTACATGGTTTTTCTATTTTACTTTTTGATTTTTCAAAATTATATTTGTTGACTTTATTTTTTTAATATTGAGCTGATTGATAATTTAATTTTGTAATTTTTTTTCTTTAAAACATTGTTGATTGCTCATAGTGTTTCTTGACAAGGTTTTTTGTTTTTTTTTGTTTTTTGATGATTTTCTCAGAAATTAACTTTTTAGAATTTATTTTTTAATATTGAGCTGGTTAAAAATTACAGTTACAATATGTGAGAAAAACACTGTAACTTTCCTCGCAAATTACTATGAATTGCCATAATGTTTTTTCCCATATGGATATTTTCCAGTTTCTTTTGTGTTTTCTTTTTTTGTAATATTTTTTTTCCAAAATTATCTTTGTCAATTTTATTTTTTTAATATTGAGCTGGTTAGAATTTAACTTTGTAATAAAGTTTAATCATGTGGAGAAAGCATTGTAGCTTTCCTCACAAAACATTATGGATAGTTAGAGTGTCTCTCAACATGGTTTTTTTTTTTATGATTTTTTCAAAATTATCTTTGTCAATTTTATTTTTTTAATATTGAGTTGGTTGAGAGTTACAATTACAAGTCATTACAAATAAGATTAAATCATGTGGGGAAGCATTGCATCTTTCATCACAAAACATTGTGAATTGTTATAATATTTCCAACATGGTTTTTTTCCCTGTTTTTTTTTTGTTATTTTTTTTTCTAAAATTGTATCTGTCGATTTTATTTTTTTACTATTGAGCTTATTGAGAATTTAACTTTGTAATTTTTTTTGAAACACTATGAATTGTTATAGTGTTTTCCCATATGATTTTTTTTTATCATTTTTTCCAAAATTATCTTTGTCAATTTTTTTTTGAATATTGAGTTGGTTAAGAATTATAATTACAATAAAGCTAAATCATATGGGAAAAGCGTTGTAGCTTTTCTCACAAAACACTGTGAATTGCTACAGTATTTCTCTAAATGTTTTTTTTATGATTTTTTTTAAAATTATCTTTGTCAATTTTATTGGAGAAAGCACTGTAGTTTTCCTCACAAAACATTGTCAATTGCTACAATATTTTTCCTCATGGGTTCTTTTTCCTTCCAAGATTATCTTTGTTGGTTTTTTTTTAATATTAAGTTGGTAGAGAATTTAGCTTTGTAATTTTTTTTATTTCTATTAACAGAAAAGCTAAAAAATATGGTGAAAACAATCATTTTGTTCAGTCTCTAAGTTTTTGATCACCAACACAACTTTTTTTCCCATAATGAAATATTGACTTCATCATACCTTTAGTTTTTATCACTAATCTAGCGCTGGTTCATAATTATAACACTATCAAGTACATTTGTTTTATAAGTCCGCGGCAGCGCGCGGGCATGCCATCTCGTATAACTAAAGGGTGTGGGGAAATCATTGTTTCCCCACACCCAAATGCACTGTGGATTACAACACTAATCCACGGTGCATTCCTCTTTTTTTTCACTTTTTTTTTTGTATTTTTTCATTTTTTTCCAAATTATTCTTATTTTTTTTTTCGTTTTTTTCCTTCTTTTTTTCCAAAATTACTTTCCTTTTTTTTCAACTTTTCTCTTTTCTCTTTTTTTTCATTTTAATTTTTTTTGAAAATTGTTTTCCTTTAAAATACTGTGGATTTCTGCGGTGTTTTCCCACATAGTTTTTCTATTTTATTTTTTTCTTTTTCAAAATTATATTTGTCGTTTTTTTTTTAATATTGAACTGATTGAGAATTTAGTTTTGTAATTTATATAAAAAAACATTGTTGATTGCTACAGTGTTTCTCCGCATGGTTTTTTTTTAATGATTTTTCTGAAATTATCTTTTTTATTTTATTTTTTAATATTAAGCTGGTTAAAAATTACAGTTATAATATGTGAGGAAAGCACTGTAACTTTCCTCGCAAATTACTGTGGATTGCTATAGTATTTTTTCTCACATGGTTTTTTTCTGTTTTGTTATGTTTTTTTCTAAAATTATCTTTGTCAATTTTATTTTTTAAATATTAAGTTGGTTAAGAATTGCAATTATAAGTAAATACAAGTTTTTCCTCACAAAACACTATGGATTGATATAGTTTTTCCTCACATGGTTTTTTTCCAGTTTCTTTTGTGTTTTTTTTTGTAATATTTTTTTCTAAAATTATCTTCGTCGAATTTTTTTTTTTTAATATTGAGTTGGTTAGAATTTAACTTTTTAATAAAGCTTAATCATGTGGGGAAAGCACTGTAGCTTTCCTCACAAAATATTGTGGATTGCTACAGTGTCTGTCCACATGGTTTTTTTTTTCTTATAATGTTTTCAAAATTATCTTTGTTAATTTTATTTTTTTTAATATTGAGGTGTTTGAGAATTAAAAGTCATTACAAATAAGGCTAAATTATATGGGGAAGCAGTCTAGCTTTCATTACAAAACACTGTGAATTGCTACAGTGTTTCTAACATGATTTTTTTTCCTCTTTTGTGTTTTTTTTTTGTTATTGTTTTTCTAAAATTGTCTCTGTTGATTTTTTTTTAATATTGAGCTGATTAAGAATTTAACTTTGTAATTTTTTTTCTTTAAAACATTGTGAATTGTTGCAGTGTTTTCCCATATGATTTTTTTATAATTTTTTTCAAAATTATCTTTGCCAATTTGTTTTTTGAATATGGAGTTGGTTAAGAATTATAATTACAATAAAACTAAATTATATGGCGAAAGCGTTGTAGTTTTTCTCATAAAACACTGTGGATTGCTACAGTATTTCTCTAAATGGTTATTTTATTTTATTTATTGGGGAAAAAACTGTAGTTTTCCTCACAAAACATTATCAATTGTTACAATGTTTTTTCTCATGGGTTTTTTTCCTTCCAAAATTATCTTTGTTGGTTTTTTTTTTAATATTAAGTTGGTAGATAATTTAGTTTTGTAATTTGTTTTGCTTTTTATTAACAGAAAAGCTAAATCATGTGGCGAAAGCACTGTATCTTTCCTCACTAAACGTTGTGGGTTGCTACAAATCATTTTGTTCAATCTCTAAATTTTTGATTACCAACACAACCTTTTTTTTTTCGTCATGAAATATTTGTGTCATCATATCTTTAGTTTCTATTACTTATCTAGCATTGGTTCACAATTATAACACTATTAAGTGCATTTGTTTTATAAGCCCGCGGTAGCGCATGAGCATGTCATCTCATTATGCACTATACAATGTTGATTTTATTTTTCAATTAATTGTAAGTAGAAATAAACATGAAAACTTGACCAACAAATTAATTGATAGATGAATATTAGGACAAAGAGATCATGACGAGGGTGCAGCTAATTAAGGGTGTTTGAGAGTGAATTTTAATTTTTTTTATTAAATTATATATTTTTAGTATTTTTAAATTGTTTTGAAGTGTTGAAATTAAAAATATTTTTTTGAAAAAATATATTTTAATACTTATCTAAATAAAAAATATTTTAAAAAACAACTGCTATAATACTCTAAATATTATTAATTTATAAATTAGAAAAAGTTAGTTGATATAGGATATAATTGACATAATCAAAAGTTAGGAGGGCATTTTTGTTCAAAAGCATCATATAGTTTAAAATTCTTTGAGATGCGCCTCATGAACTTATCTTTCAGCACAAAATATTTTTCTATGCGATGACTGATTAAGCAATGATATTTGCAATAACTCTGGTAGCTCAATAAGATTTGCTTTGAGTAAATAATCTAGCATTCTAGATATGTTTTAGTTAAGGAACAAATACTCCTTTTCTTGTCACTCTTTCAAGGATGACTTCTTTCTTTTACCATTTTGAAAAGTAGTCAGTATTGCATAATCATTTATTTTGACTCCAGTTGGTACCTTTACGACAACATAATTAGTTATTAAAGACTGTTTTCCTCAACCTTCGGAGTGCTCTTTCTGAATCTATGACTTTCAGGCTTATTGCTCTTGGGCTATTGCATAGGTAATAATGAGTTTTTAGCAGCAACAATGCTAAGTTTCATGTTAAGTGCTTGAGTAGCCAATTCTTCAAAAAGCTTTGGTGTGTTACCTTGTAAAATACAGCATAGTCCCTAATGTATCCCTTGAATACACATATCTAGCGCATAAGTTTTGATAAGTCAGTCCCTATAGTCAAGGCTAAGGTTTCTCCATAAATGAATATAATCAATGACATGCTTTTCCTTCTATTGACGTGCATTGGTGAGTTTAATTTTACTAACCATATTATAAGTGTTATAGAAGCGGTTAAGAAACTTGCGTTCCAATTGCTCCCAACTATCAATTGAGCCAGACTTCAAGTTAGTGTACCAATCGAAGACATTACCTTTCAAGGAATGGACAAACTATTTTACCATGAGATCACCATTAATTTTATCATGGTTGCAAGTCTCCACAAAGTAAGCTACATGTTGCCTTGGATTCTATTTTCTATCAAATTATTGAGACTTTAATGGTTGCTAGCTCAAAGGCATCCTTAGCAGGTCAATTCTTTGGGTGTACAACTTCACATAAGAATATGAAGGTTGGATTAATCTTTCTACTTTGTCTGTTATGATGTTTTTGATAAGTTCTTTTAGTTAATTTATGGTGATGATGTCATCAGTAATACTACGGATATTCTTTGTGGCTCTAATTGTAGAATCCTCAACGACATCTAATTGATCTACTTAAAAATCCTTTATAGTTGAAGTTTGGCCTCCCTCGTTCATGCTCTCGAGTTTGTTTATCATCTTTGTTATCTAGTGTTCTTTTGCCTTGAATGAACTCGAAAGCCCTTCAACGAGTTTTGACAAGTTAGCCACTTGATCCTCCAAAGATGCAGTCTCGATCATCATCACTAACGTGGTGTTAAAACCCAAAACCTTATTTAGTGATTGACATGGAGAAGTCTCTATGGATGAATTTTTAGAGTACTCACCTTAAGAGCCGGAAAAAAGCCCACGGACCCCACTTGACTTTTGTGGTGGAGTTACTTGTAGCATCAACTTTAGAGCAAGCTCTCGTGCCTCCTTTGAATTCCATGCTGACATCAGCTCAATAATTGGCTTAGTTGGCACATACAACTCTACGATGAATTTTGTTTTCAATGACAGTTGAAGAATCTTCATCGGTATGTCGGTGACTTGAATCAGTAGCCTTGCTTTTTTTTTTTTGGTGGAAGTGACAATGATAATCATGTTCTTCCTTGTTATCATTGAGAGGTTGTTGGAAATTCTTTCTGAAGGGAAGAGATGAGAGGTATAGATGTCTCTAGTGGAGTTGCTAGAAATTTATAGACAGAATTTTAAGCACCTGAAATTTGATAAGCACATGTGTATAAATATTTGATTATATTAAATATATGACTAGGTACAATCTCTATTTAAAATATTCGTACAAAAAAAATAAACAATTCTTTTATCCTTCCCTTGAATTTAGTATATGATGATTTGATTTATTTGTGAAATTAAGCCAATATTTGTGTCGTGCAAGAACATAAATTTAGATATGTATTGAAGAACGATATTTGATGATTTGATGCTTTGAAAAGTATCTTTGATTTGTTTTCAAAGTATTGTTGAAGAACTTTTATGGGACGTTTATGCTTGATCCAACATGGTTTCATTTGTTAAGAGCTTTTGAGAGAGTTTCCTTACTTGAATAGTTTGTCTTGAAAAGAAATTTGTATCTCCAAAAATCTTTTTTTTTTCTAGGGTGAAGCCCTTTATTTATAGAGTTTTGTAGGGGTTCTCAAGTTTTTTTTCAATGCCACATGATTTTATTTTATTAGTTGATTTTTATTTATGAGATCTTGTATATATGACAAGATATCTTAAATATCTCATTCCATGTGTCAACCTTTCATTGGCCCAAAAATATATGAAGATCCATTTTTTATCATTTATTTTTCATGCTATTTATTTTTATTTTATTTTATCTTTTCATGTAAAAAAAATAACAAACATCAAATTTTGATTGATATAAATTTTTTTATTTTTGCAACAAATTTGCAAATTTTTTTTTTTATCAAATTGATGTTTGTAACCAAGTTGATAAGGTGGTTAATTCTTACATAAAGACTTTGGGAATGCTTTTGCAATGATAGACCAAACTTAAAGGATAAAGCTTCATCTCCTGAAAGACCCTTTAATAATTGCATATCAATTAATAAAAAATAAATTAATATATATATATATATATATATATTCATATCATATTAAAAAAAAAATCAAATATTCTACAAATATATTTATATAATATACATATATATATATATATTTCGGGGTTTCGGGTCATGTATAATAATATTCATACTCTACCAATTATCAATCAAATAAAAAAAAGCCCAAATATTTGGGTTAGATGAGGTCAATGTCCATTAAACCCGTATTAAATTATCATCTCTACTTGCACTTATTAAATAAGGGATTTTAATATATTTAATCAATATAATTACTATTAAATTAAACAATTCATAAACATTGTAAGCCCAACATCAATTAATAAAATAAAATAATAATGTTATTTTTTTCATTAACATCATTCAAACTGCTTCATTGTCTATAGAATAGGAAAGGTTTTTGTAAAGTGCCAAAATATTTTTATTATGAGAACTATAATGAATTAGGCTGGTGATAACTTATATTTGATAATTTTCTTTTTAGATTGGCCATGCTTAGCCACCATCATTTTAAGGACGATTCTCAACAATTTCTGTTCCATCTCATAAATTCCTCACCAATTTCATTTCTTTTAAATAACATTATCCAAATTTAATTTTCTGTATTTTTTCTTTTCCTAAAATGTAAATAAATAGTTTTTTCAGTCTCTAAAACATTCCATATATATTAGATTAAGAACCTCTATATGCTCATTGTCACACCCGACATCGCGGCGGCCCACAAAATAATTCTTGATAGTGGAAAAAGAACAGATTTCTGGCATCTTGTTCTTTTAGGGGAAAAGGTCTTGTTTGAGGAGTCGCCACCTAGTATTATGGTCACTAGGAGCCCTAACTGGTCAACAGAGATTCTATGACTCGGGATTGGTTACGTAAAAGGGAAGATATGATCACCCCTTAAACGTTCTGCCTATGACAGACTGCATTGTTAATTTTGTCTTAAATTGCTAAATATTTATTAGTTTATGCTATGATGATTTGTTTATAATATTCCTGACTCTGGCGCCAGTGAATATTCGAGCTCAAATAATTCCAACTCTGGCGTTGGTAAAAATTCGTAGCTACGAAAAAACAATTAGATCAATATTTTTTATTCCTTACTCTAGCGCCTAGTGAATAAATAAATAAAAATAAATTTATTTTTACGCATGCACATATTTTTTTTTATTTTTCTAGCTAAATAAAATAAAATACAACGAATAAAAATAATATAAATTTAAACCGGTATTTTTATTCCTGACTCTGGCGTCAGTGAATAAACCAATAAATTTACATTATTTTTATTCATCCATACACATTTTTTTATTTTTATTTTTTTTATTTTTTATTTTTTTGGCTGGGCCTGGTCAGCCCACATGGGCTGGGCCCGGTCAGCCTACATGGACTGGGCTAGACCCAGCCCAGCCCGGCCCGGTCACTGGCCCAAGCCAGTGACCCGGCTGGGCCAAAGCACGCGTGCGTGGCACTGTTCGAAGGCAATTAAATTGCCTTCGCGCAGTGTTCTTGCAAATTTAAAGAATGCAAAAATGAAGAAACGAGCGTACCTGCTGCTGGAGACCGAAGACGCTTGCAGTGCTGATGGATCCTCGCCTATGGTTTCCCTTTTATCTTCCTTCTGTGCTCACTTTGTCTGCGTTTCCTCTTCGTTTTCCTCAGCGACTTTTGAAACCAAGAAGATGATGGAGAGGCCGGCCTGCTGTGAATTGGTTGTTGATTCTGGGTTTTCTGCAGGGACAAAAACAATGGCGAAAACCAATACCCCTCGCTGTGTTGCTCTTTGATTTTTCTCTTCTTTCGGTGTTTTTTCTTTGCTTTGTTTTGTGCTCTGTTTGGTTTCCCTCTGTCCCCCTGTTTTTTTTCGGTGTCCCTCTCAGCCCCTCGGTTCTGTGATTCCTTCCCCCTTCCGTGGTTTTTCTTTCTTGTTTGTGTCTCTGCCCAGTCTTCTCCGTTCAAGACGAAGACAATGGCGGTAAAAGCACGAGGATTTGCTGCTGGTTGAGGGACCAAAATTTTCCCGGTTCTGTCTCTCTTCGTCCCCCCCGGTTCTGTCTTTTTTCTTCTTTCCCAATGACCTTTCGTTCTCTGGCTTTTTATATCCAGAGAACAATCCGTTTCTTCCAACCATTGATTGCAGGTGTAATGGCAGCGATGGCAGCGGCGGTCGTCCGTTGCAGAAGATGAACAGCGTATCCACAGACGGCGCCGTTTTGAAGTTTAACGATTATTTGCGTTTTGGCCCTTGAAGTTTTAAACGTTTTGTAATTAAGCCCCTACTTCAAACTGTAATTGGCCCCCTGCATTTGCGCGCCATTTTCAATGTGATCCTTGGATTTTAATTTTGTAATTTTGACCCCAAACTTTAATATTTCTTCAATTAAGTCCCTGATTGGATTAATTAAATTAATTCCAAGCTTAATTAAGTCTCAAAACTTATCAATTCTCCAATTAAACCCTTGATTGGATGAATTAAATTAATTTCAAGCTTAATTAAGTCTAAAAATTTATCAATTCTCCAATTAAACCCTTAATTGGATTAATTAAATTAATTTCAAGCTTAATTAGATTAATTTCAAAGTTTAATTAAATCCCAAAACTTTCAATCATTTTGCCCTTAACCCAAATTTTAATTCATTCTTCATTTATTTCATTTTACTTGTTTTTCCATCATTATTATTATTATTTTTCCATCATCAATTTTTTTATTATTTTTTTTCAGTAAATAAATTAATAATAATAATTAAAATAGGTCAAAAATTGGGTTATGACACTCATCACTCTTCACTTCTATAAATAGACACCACATCTCCCCAACTTCTCCTCACATCCATCCTTTCAAGTTCGAATCAACCAAAGGCAAATTAAAACATAAATTTCAAGCAAGATGACAAGTTTTAGGGATGCAAGCTTTGCATTTTTTTGGTACTATTATATTGCTTTTAGCCTTTTGTTACTTGTAAATATGGGCTTCTTATGTCTGGATTCATTCAAATTACAAACACCTAATTTGTCCTAAATGGCTCTCCATTTCTTTTCAATGGGTTCAACTCTTATTGGATGATGAATGCTACAGCGCAGCCAAGTCAAAGGTACAAAGTATCTAATGTGTTTCATGCGGCTGCTGCCGTAGGTCTTACTGTCTGTCGAACATGGGCATTTAGTGATGAAGGTTATCAAGCTCTGCAGATTTGTCTAAGGGTTTATAGTGAGCATGTATTTCAGGTATATGCTTGTATATTTCTATCTCCAAAATTGTGTTTTAACTTGTTTCCCAACTAATAAAAATCTAAGCAATGCTAAATACTGTTTGTAATTCTTAGGGACTTGATTTTGAGATTTTTTAGGCCAAAAAGTACATAATTCCCTTATTCTTGACATTAAGCAATAATTACCATGACTTTGGAAAGAGACCACAATACATGAATTGGGTTAGAGCCGCAGGAGTGCCAGTAAACAACGATAATGATTTTTATTTATACAAACGCTGTTGTGAAGGGTTATTACAAGAACCATGTCAAGTTACATACTTTGAGCACCAAATCAAATATGACAGATTTCCCTTCTGTAATGTTATGATTAGAGATGAATAATGTTTCTTTTCTTTTTTTATTTTTCAACACAAAGAGTGTTAACAAGGATCAACACGGTCACTGGAGTTGCTTATATGGATGAACCAACCATCATGGCATGGGAATTGATGTACGAACCTCGCTGCTAGGTTGACTACTCTAGAAAGAATGTAAATGTAAGAAACAACAACCATGAATAATTGATTATTTTTGCAGGTAGCTATCAGGTTAATTATAATATCATCTATTAATTAATGATTGTCTTTAAATCTGACAGGGATGGGTTCAAGAGCTGGCACCCAATGTTAAATCTATTGACACTGAGCATTTGTTGTCACTAGGTATGGAAGGCTTTTATGGGGACTCAAATCCTGACAGAAAACGATACAATCCTGCTTACCAAATCGGCACAGATTTTATTAGCAATCATCTCGTTAGGGATATTGAATTTGCTATAATACATGCATACCTTGATATATGGTAAGCACAAAAGGAAATAATAATCAATAAATCATGATGTTTTATTCACCAAGCTTAAAAAGACATGTTGCAAAGATAATTAATATGGTATTGTTCTATCAAATTTACAGGGTATCTGGACAGAATGATAATGCACAAATGGAATTCATGCAAAGGTGGGATATCTAGTCATTGGACAGACTAAAAAATCATATTGAAGAAGCCATTGGTTTTTGCTGAATTTGGGAAATCAAACAAAGATCCAGGTTACAGTACATGTGTGAGGGATTCTTTCTTGAATACAGTCTATACAAGCATCTACAACTTTGCAAGAACTGGAGGGATAATTGGTGGTGGCTTGGTTTGGCAAATCTTGGCTGAAGGCATGAACTTATATTATGATGGATATGAGATTATTTCATCTCAAAACCCATCAACAAGCAGTGTCATTGCTCAACAATCTCATAAGATGACGACTCTTCAACACATTGAAAAGGTTGAAATAGATGGAGTGGGTGATGGGTTGTTTGCTAAAGTCCGATGTGCAATGGAAGATACTTTCAAGACAGGTCCCCAATCCTCATCCCATGAAGCATTGCTCTTTGCTGCAGGTGCAACAATACAACTTGTTTTGCTCGAGGCTTCTAGCTGAACCCTATTGGGAAAAGATGATGAATTTACCTCTGAAATTCTAGAATCAGTTACTATAGCTCATCTTTTCTCTCCTAGCAGTCTATGATAAAAGCCCAAAGTCCTAAAAAAAAAAAAAGATAATTTCTCTAATATGTGCATGCAGAAAAACATATGATAAGTATCTCTCACACATTCGTATGTGTGCCACACACGACAACTTATTTATCCTACATGTTTGCCGAGTTCTTATATTTGTTTTATTTTTAATTTTAGTTTCTAAACACTTAATAGTACTATATTAGCTGAATTTTGTTTTCTTCATCAAAACTAAGTATCAACTAAGCCCCATAAATTTTTCTTAATATTGTAGTATCCTTATGTCAAAGCATCCAAAACATACTACCATCTCAATCTCAAATAAAATTAATGTGAAGGGATCAAATTAAAAAAAAAAACAAGTTAAGAGATCAAAATAAAAAACAGGACATGAACTTCCCCCTAACCATACAAATCAATCCCTAGTTTTGACAAAAAAAACTAAATATTTCTTTAATCTTCAAATTTGGTTATTGAAGTTATAATTATTTGAAATCAATAAAATTGAATTTTACTTCTCCAAACAAAGCATTAACCAAGAAATTAAACATTTTCACGACACATTCAGAATCTCATGCATATGCATGAAAAACAAATAACCAAGACCAATCATAAAGCAAAACAATGTTAAAGGACCAATTACTTTTTCTCTTTAGGAAAATAAGAATTAAATTAAATTATAAAACTAGATTATACAAGTTATTTAGTGGAATTACTAGCTAAAATGAACATTATTTTATCATTAATTATAAAATATATATTTTTGTAAAGTTGGTGTATATTTTAAATAGTCTTTTACATTAGTACTTCGTTAATCTAAATATGAAAATATTAAATTAAATTGCATGATAATTAAAGAGAAAAAACTTGTTTTTGCAAAGAAGAAAAAAATATTTTTTAGTTCAAGAATAATTTTTTTTTTGAATGAATGCAAGCTAAAAGAAAATGACTACTCAATACATATTTCCAACATAATGCTTATTTTCTATATCTCCTATAAATCTTATAAGAATTAGTTATGATATCTATATTTTTGTCCCTATTTAAATGAAAGAAATCTTCAAAATTATGTTAAATTCTAATCCAATAAATTGCTTTAAGAAAATAAAGTGTCAATAATACCATGGAAAACATAGGTAAATTGAGAATTTCTTATGAATAATAATAATAATAATTAAAAAAATGGAATTTTGTTTGCAAAACCCAAAACAAAGGTTGAAATGGGTTAAGATTTTGGAGGGCTTGTAGGCTTGGAAGACCCTAACAAATTACTTTAGGAAGCCCATCCATTGGGCACTAAAAAAGAAAAAGGAAAAAAAAATCATAGGCCATGACAGGGTACCGTTGCCATTGACAAGTCCATTGGCCCAAAGTATTCTCACATTCTCCTGTTTCTCTATCAATAATTGGTATTGACCCCAAAGTCTTCTCACATTCTCCTGTTTCTAGATCAAACCATCTCTCATTTAGATAACGATGAGATCAGATTGTCTGTAAGAATTTAGTTGAAGGAGTAGGAGAAGGCAATAGACAAGAAAAATCGTCTCTTATCATCAACAATATTCAGCTTCTTCTTCGTCTTGTTTGCTGATGCAATGCAGAAGTCAACTGTTCTTATGACCTGTAAGTATTCTCATATTCACATATTTCTTGATCAAACCATCTTTTTAGATAACGATGAGCTCAGATTTTCTGAAGAAATTACTAGAAGGAGTAGGAGAAGGCAATAGACAAGAAAAATCGTCTCTTATCATCAACAATATTCAGCTTCTTCTACGTCTTGTTTGCTGAAGGAAAACACTAGTCAACTGTTCTTATGATCTGTTGGTAAGTCTTTCTGGTTCATGCGTCTTCTATATTTAATATTATATATACGAGTTTCATAAGTTTGTTTCATGAACATATTAATTCTTTTTGCTCAGCTAGTGACTGTTCTTGCAATGAAAGTAATAGCAAGCTAGCATTGGTAGCAAGTGACGAGTGATCAAATCAAGATAGATCATATCAAATTAAGCTAGTATATATCCATCGTTAAGAGTTTAAGGAATTTTCTGATAAATATATGTTGTGTGGGTTCTTGTACTCTTAGACTTCAATTTCTCTTAATGAATGTTCGGCTGTTGAAGTGGGTGCTCTTTGTATGTCTTTAGGAGAAAAGGAGAGCATTTATTGATTCCGATTCTTAGTGATTGAGGAAGACACGATCTTGTAACTGTCTGATATGGTATCTTCATCTGCTGTTGCTCAAAAATGGAAGTATGACGTGTTTCTTAGTTTCAGAGGTAAGGATACGCGAGATAATTTTGTCAGTCATCTCCGTGATGCTCTGTGTCGTAAACAAATCAAGACCTTCATAGACGACAAACTTGAAAGGGGAGAAGAAATTACGGGTGCACTTTTGAGAACAATTGAAGAATCGAGAATTTCAGTGATAATATTCTCAAGAAACTATGCATCTTCTCCATGGTGTGTGGATGAACTAGTGAAGATACTTGAATGCAAGAAGGCATACGGGCAGATTGTTTTACCAGTTTTCTATCATGTGGACCCGTCCGATGTTGACCAACAGACAGGGAGTTTTGGGAATGCGTTTGCTGAGCTTGAAAGAAATTTTAAGCAGAAGATGGACAAGGTTCCACGGTGGAGAGCTGACTTAACAAGTGCTGCCAATATATCCGGATGGGATTCACAGGTTACTAGGTAACTGTATATTCTCGTCTTCAACCTTTTTTTTCTGGAATTATAGCAATTAAAATTTATTTATAGCAATTAAAATTTCTTGAAGTTGATAATCATATTTTTGGATTCAGAAGCATATGTTTTGAGCTTTATAATATGTTATGTGCCTTCTAAATGTTACCAAATGAGCAGTTTAAAGTATAGTTTTTCCATGCATCTGTAAATTTAGAAAAAGAATTACTTGCAAGTGATTGGGATTAGATTTCACATGTATGTGGTGTTATAATGTATGGCAATTGGAATCCGTCACACAAGTTCCAACCTCAAGAAAAGATTGTGTTTCTTTGGGGTACTATTTGACATATCTGTTCGCCTCCATGTTGGCAGGCCTGAGTCGAGTCTCGTGGAACAAATTGTGCATCATATTTTGAAGAAATTGAATTATGCATCCTCAAGTGATTTGAAGGGCCTGGTTGGAATGGATTCACGTATGGAGCAAATCGAAGCCTCATTATGCACAAAGTTACCGGAGTTTTGTTTTGTAGGAATTTGGGGCATGGGTGGTACTGGTAAGACAACCATTGCTGGAGAGATTTTCAACAAGATCGCAAGGGAATATGAAGGTCACTATTTTCTTGCAAATGTGAGGGAATCAGAAAAGAATGGAGGATTATTTCGTATGCGAGATGAACTTTTCTCTAAAATAACAGAGGAAGAAAATCTACATATTCGCAC
>Ga0307509_10004110_pt1 | contig 21305 bp, 23 predicted proteins | sample 10_EM_MG_FD_202245 | JGI IMG/M metagenome (GOLD analysis project Ga0307509, IMG submission 202245) | Populus trichocarpa ectomycorrhiza microbial communities from riparian zone in the Pacific Northwest, United States - 10_EM | ecosystem: Host-associated > Plants > Roots > Unclassified | place... | reverse complement strand
ATGGAGGTACTGGTACAAGGATTTGGGTATACTTTGAACTGAAAGGGTTGTACTGGTACTTTCGTTGCCACCAAGACACCGCCACAGTACCTGTCCTTCCGCGAAAACTTTGCGAACGGGAGTGTACAGTACCGTAGCTACAAGTATTAAGACGGTGACCACGCCAATTGACTCCAGACTGAATCACGCCATAAGGAGAAACACTCACCAAAGACGCCACACCACACCTGTAGTACTAATACACTAGGTGCAAGAATCTTGCAGCATATCATAGCATTCTGGAGGCTTGGCTTGGATTTTATTGGGCCCCCAGTCCGTGTACGGAACCGGTGGCTGTGAGAGAACCTACGAGGTTGGCGTAACACCAATCAACCCCCACTTTTCCTTTCACCATGCCCCGCTTTTCTTCCACCGTCGGGAATACCGGTATCATCAACCAGCGATACCCTAAAACCCCAGCTTTTCAACAGAGAAAGCAATAAACAGTCGAAAATGTCTCAATATGCCATCAAGGATAGTACCAACTGCCTCAATGTCACAAACTCTTATAATACTAATGTGTCGAACAACTATACTGTTGCCGATGATCGGTCTCAACTCCTAACCTGGTTATCACCCCTGGATCCAGGCTTACGCCATTGGGACATCCACGAGCGCCGTGTCGACGATGTTGGGGAATGGCTTATACAGACTGAGGTATTCAGAAGATGGTGCGGATCGAGTGGGGAAGATGGCGGCGATATGGGGGTTCTATTCTGCTATGGAGATCCGGGGGTGGGTAAGACATTCATTAGGTAACCAGGATTATTCTTTGTTGAGCCAAAAAAGTGGAAGAATGCTAATAGGCCTCGATGATAGTTCGCTCGTGGTGGATAGACTGTGTGATCAGGCCATAGGACAAAGTACTGCCGTTACCTGTTTTTACTTCGACTTCGCGGTGCAAAAGGACCAGTCTGCGGCGAGCATGCTAGGTTCCTTGTTAAAGCAGATCATCAACGGAATGGAAATTATTCCCGAGGAAATATCGCGCACTTTCCAAGAGCAACAAAAGAGCATTGGCGGACGCAGGCTGCAACTCGCGGACGCCGTGAAGATGCTGCAGCTCATCACACGCTTACAGCACACGTTTATGTGTATTGACGCCCTGGATGAATGTACCGGGCTGCAACGGGGGAAGCTCCTTGATTCGCTGAACCAGATTATTGCGAAGTCTCCAGGCACTCGGATATTCGTGACCGGGAGGCCTCATATTCAGGCGGAGATCGAGAGGAGACTTGTCGGACGAATGATAAGTGTATCCGTAGGCCCCACCAGAGCCGATATCATCGCATACCTTCGCGCTCGACTGAGAGAGGATGAAACACCAGATGCTATGGATGAGAGCCTGGAGGAAGACATTTTGGAGAAGATTCCCGACAATATGTCAGAAATGTGCGTAGCGGCTATGATGCAGGAAATTCCACCCCACACTTCAGGCTAATAAATATATTTAGGTTTCTACTTGTTTCCTTGAATATCGATGCAATACTCCAAGAATCGACGATATATCGGAGGCGCGAACAGCTCAGCAGATTCACGGAGGGGTTAGGGCTGGGAGATGCTTATGGTACGACGATTGAGCGGATGAAAGCACAGGGTGGGGACAAATCACGGCTCGGGATTACAGCTTTGATGTGGATCAGTCATGCGGAACGGCCCTTGACGACGTATGAGCTCTGCCACGCCCTCGGAGTCGAGTTAGGCTCCCAGGACTTCAATGCCGGCAACGTCCCTTCCATTTCGACGGTTGTGAGCTGCTGTCAAGGGCTTATTACTGTGGATAAAGAGGCGTCAATTGTACGACTGATTCACTTTACTCTCAAAGAGTACCTCTCCGCCCATCATGATATTTTTAATCGACCTCATGCGGCAATGGCAGAGGTCTGCCTCACGTATCTGAATTCCAAACTGGTTAAAGCCCTTTCACCCTACCCCTCTTCCAACTCCCGAGACACCACCTTTCTAGAATATTGCTCGCTATTCTGGGGAGTCCATGCAAAGAAGGAACTTTCGGACTGTGCTAAATCACTTGCACTAGAGCTCTTTCAGGAAAATGATGGCCCTGGCCACCTATCTACCGAGTTGCTTCTAGATGGGGTTCTCATATACCACAATTGGTATTTTGGTGCCTATTTTCCGTTCACTGGACTACACTGCGCATCGTTTTTTGGAATTGTTGAGGTTGTGTCGGCCTTGATTGAGATGGGATATAGTGATCTCAACGGGCGAGATTTCCGGGGGCATACTCCGCTTTCATGGGCTGCTCATCGTGGAAATGAAGAGGTGGTAGGAATATTGCTCGGGCAGGAAGAAGTCAATCCCGATATGCCTGATAAAGAGGGCCGAACCCCGCTCTGGCGCGCCGCTGGGGGTGGACATGATGAAGTGGTAAAATTACTGCTCCGACGAGAAGAGGTCAACCCCGACCGGCCAGATGATTTCGGTGAAACACCGCTCCTCCGTGCTGCACTCGGTGGGCACGAGGAAGTGGTGAATATCCTACTCGGGCGGGAAGACGTCAACCCTGATAAGCCAAACAATTATGGCAGTACACCGCTCTTGATTGCTGCTGCGGGTGGATATAAGGATATGGTGAAATTACTACTCGGGCGGGAAGAGGTCAACCCTGATAAGCCAAACAATTACGGCCGTACACCGCTCTCGTTTGCTGCTGGGGGTGGACATGAGGATGTGGTGAAATTACTACTCGGGCGGGAAGAGGTCAACCCTGATAAGCCAGACAATTACGGTCGTACACCGCTCGTGTTTGCTGCTGGGAGTGGACATGAGGATGTGGTGAAATTACTACTCGGGCGGGAAGAGGTCAACCCTGATAAGCCCGACAATCACGACAATACACCGCTCTCGTTTGCTGCTGGGGGTGGGCATGAGGATGTGGTGAAAATCCTACTCGGGCGGGAAGAGGTCAACCCTGATAAACCAAACGAGGACGGCAGTACACCGCTCTCGGGTGCTGCTGAGGGTGGACATGAGGATGTGGTGAAATTACTACTCGGGCGGGAAGAGGTCAACCCTGATAAGCCAAACAATTACGGCAGTACACCGCTCTTGATTGCTGCTGCGGGTGGCCATGGGGATGTGGTGAAATTACTACTCGGGCGGGAAGAGGTCAACCCTAATAAACCAGACAATTACGGCCGTACACCGCTCTCGTTTGCTGCTGCGGGTGGATATGAGAATGTGGTGAAATTACTACTCGGGCGAGAAGAAGTCAACCCTGATAAGCCCGACAATCACGGCTGTACACCACTCTCGCACGCCGCTCAGTTCGGGAAAGAGGATGTGGTGAAAATACTACTCAGGAGAGAAGAGGTCAATCCTGAGAATCTAGACAATGACGGCGATACACCGCTCTCCTGTGCTACCTACAGTGGATGTGAGGGAGTGGTAAGAATACTACTCGAGCAAAGGGTTAACCTCGATAGACCCAACTACGATGGCCAAACACCGCTCTCGATTGCGGCTCAGCACGGATATGAAGGACTTGTAAAAGCACTACTCGGGCGGGAAGAGGTCGATCCCGACAAGCCTGATGACGACGGCAGAACGCCGCTCTGGCACGCCGCTCGCGGTGGGCACGAGGAAATCGTAAAAATGCTGTCGGAGCTTGAAAAGGTTGACCCCGATAAGTCAGACGATTACGGAAATACACCACTCTCGATTGCTGCTCAGGGTGGACATGTGGATGTAGTGGGACTACTGCTCGCGAGAGAAGAGGTCAATCCAGGGCAGCCAGATAATGACGGCAACACACCACTCGCTTGTGCCGCTTGGGGTGGAGCTCAGGGAGTAGTAAAGGTACTACTTGAGCAAGAGAAGGTTAACCCCGACAGTCCAAATGATGCTGGACGAACACCGCTCTTTCTTGCTGTTTGTAATGCACATGTGGTGGTGGTAAAAATGCTACTCGGGCGGGACGAGGTTGACCCTAACAAGGTCGATAATGACGGCCAAACACCACTCCTGTACGCAGCCAAGCATGGCTCTCAGGGAGTGATTGAGCTCCTACAGTCCCACGGAGCTCTAACCCACACCGTGCTCTCAAGGCTAGCGGACACCACTCTTTAGATATCAGCTCCATTCCTCCCCTTTCGGAGCACGTTTCTCCTACAAGCAGTCCTTGGACATCATCCATTGCCGCGGGAGGAAACCCCCTACGGTGCGGGCGCATATCTAATGGTTATTATTCTTATTATTTTCTGATAAACTGATCGTGGATCGGGGACTTGTTCTGGAGAAAGAATAATGTATATAAAAGAAGGACTTTTGCGCTGGCTTACTCCGTGAACAAATGTGCACGAGAAGGACTCTTAAGTACACAAAACATTGACTACTCTTCCGAGAGTATTCCGAACAAATCATGTCATTTCCTTCTTCCATCACGCCATCTTCTTTCCCCTCTTTTCTTCACCGCAATATCACGCCACCTACCCCGCTTCTCGGCAGGGTTCCGAATGGTCGGCGGAGGACTGGACTGGACTTAGTCAGTACAGTCAAAGTCAAGTCTAGTCTGAAGGTGGAAATTAGACCGACTGGGCAGTCTTGATTGTTGGAACTGACTGGATTGGACTTAGTCGGACTGGGCGGACCGAGTGATAGAATGTGCCCAACCTTTGGCTGGGATTTCCCATCATCCGGAGCTGAACTAGTCTGAACTACGTGCTCCGGTGATAGTCAAGTCCGGTCAAAGGATAGAAATTTGACTGACCGAGCAATGAATGGCGAGACAACCGACTAGACTAGACAGGATAAGACTTCGTAAGTCGAGTGATATTCGATGTTGGAATTTCGGTTAGACGAAAACGACTAAGAACCAATATGGGATCCGTCCGACAGAGTTGTATTTTTAGTAGAGGATCAAGCGAGCATAGGATAATTTTTCTACGGCGGATTATTTGTTATCACTGCCAGGCGAACTCGAAAGAGTAGGACTATCACATGTAGTAAAACATGTCATAGCAACGGCCGCTTTGATTCAACAGGGATCCCATATTAGACTGGTCCCCGACTGGACTGGACTTGACCTGACCAAATATTTCGGTCAAGTCTAGTCTCCTCTTCCATTCTCGACTGACCGGTCGGACTATTCAGAACCCTGCTTCTCGGACTCTTCACCGAGTACCAGATTGACCATTTAATCATCCAATTTGCTTCCCGTATATTCTAACAAAGGAGACGAACATGCATGCTGTAGTATGGAAGTTGGAGTGAGCGCCGGCGTTCAACAATAATTATCACACCCGTCTGCAACTCAGTCTCTAACTTGGGTGTATGGGCATCCACTTCGTATTTATAGAGTGCTGTAGGGCCTGGTTGATGGGGCGCCATAGTTTCATTACTGTCGGAAGTTTCAATTTGAGGCTCGCAGTTTCCATTCTATCCTATTCGATCTTCTTCTACTTCCAAATTCTTGCCTACGCCTTTTTTTTACCTCTCTCTGTTTCTCCTTTCCTCATCCCTTTCCTCTCCCCTCCACCCTTTCCCTTCCAAAGTTAATAGAATTCCCTAAGTGATAGATAAGCCGTATATAGGATTTTTATTTATTTTAGAGAGTGGAGAAGCGGAGTACGATTACGCAACGATTCTTAAGGCACTTGTGAACTATATCCCGACCTAACCTACAATTGGGTAACGGTTACCACAAATGAGATAACATAATGAGTACCTCGGATATTGTGCTTGGTGGATACTTAATTGCTGCCCAGGCGATAGGCATGAGTATGAAGGCTGGGGGGAGAGCATAGCTGATAGAGCTCTCATGGCGCGCACCAACTCCTCCAACTCGTGAAGCAGCTCCATAGTGTGCATCATGTTAGTACTCAACCAACGAGCAGATCGGCTCCAGTGAGTAACGAGAGACAATTGTTCACTTCGGATAGAACCTAGGCCATGACCAAAAACCCAACTCCTCTATAGCATATGTTGCGAGTTCGATGGCCAAGAACATCTTCTGATCACTGGGCCAACAGTTAACGTAACCCACCGGCATTCTGACCATCCCGCGGAGTTTGACCACAACAAGAACGCCCGCCTCATCACAACTTGCCATACTCGCCATGGGAATGCCGAGCTCCAAGAGTCAACAACAAAGGAAGAGTAATAGAGAGCAAGAAGAGAGATTATCCTGTGCAATTGCCCACCTTTGGCAGAACCCAGAGGCGACATTCCGTGGTGTTTCTCGCTTATTTCAGGTAAATAAGGGAACGTTGAAAAATTGATTCGAAAACCTCACTTCACCCTATAACCGAGCCCATGTCAGTCAGCAGAAGTTCAATAAGGAAGAGGAAGAGCGGATTGTGAAATGGGTTGGGGAATTGGATGACATGGGAGTGCCTCCAAGGTGGAGGCATGTTGGTGAGATGATGAGAGCAATCTTGGCACAGCGGGGAGAAACAAATACCAGCCATGAGCGCCCGATCAGAAAGCATCTAATTCAACGCTTTGTAACATGCCATCCAGAAGTCGCTACACAATTCTCTTCTACATTAAATCGTGAACGGGCTATTGCCAGCAATCCCCAGATTATCAACCACTTTTTTAATCGGCTCTCTGAACTCCGAAGTCGCTACCACATACAACCTCAAAATATGTGGAATTTTGACGAGAAAGGGTTTCTACTGGGTGTAGCAAGTAAGGAGAAGGTTTTGTGTAGGGCTGGGAGAAGAAACCCCCATGTTATTCAGGAAGGGAGTCATGAATGGATTACTCTGATTGAGTGTATCTCAGCAGGAGGGGAGACCTTTCCACCATGTCTCATCTATAAAGGCGAAGCTCATTATATGGGATGGCATGACTATGAGGAATGTCGGGAGGCCATGTTTGATATTTCTCCTACTGGTTGGTCGAATAATCGGCTTGGGCTCCACTGGCTCAAGGAACACTTTCATCCTATAACTCTTCCAAGCAGAAGTTCTGAGTATCGCCTAATTCATTTTGATGGATATTCCTCACATTAGACCTATGAATTTGTTGAATTTGCCCCTTCACATCAAATCAGAATGCTTTGGTATCCTGCACACTCAACACACCTGCTCCAACTACTTGATGTTGGGATATTCTCACATCTGCAGCGGTTCTAGGGCCAAGAGGTCGACCAGTGGTCATGGGATAATGGGCCATATGCCCGGCAGCACAAGGGTGACTTCTACCCTATGCTCATGCATGCTCGTAACCGGGCACTCACATCTTCCAACATCCTGGCAGCATTCCAGGCGACTGGTATCTCTCCTATGAATCGCCGCCGTGTTCTCCAAAACCCTCCTTCCAGCTTACAGATTGAACACTCAATAACCCCTCCACTACCGCCAATCCACCTCCTTCAACTACTGTCATATCCCAGTTAGAGCATAAAGCACTCCAATCACAAGACCTTGAAGAAATTAAAGGTTTTGTTCGAGAACTTGCTACAGCTGGCAGAACAAGTGCAGCTACGCTGGCATGAATGCTGAACTACTTCGACAAGAGAAGGAAAAGAAACAGGCAAGCAAGACGGATCGTCTTGTTATCAGCCAGGCGCAGGTTATTGGGATTAGGGAGTTGGCTAAGCTCAAGAAAACAAAAGAAATGGCTGAGGATAAAACAAAAACCAAGAAGGGAAAACGAGAAATGGACAAAGGAAAGACACCAATCTTACGAACAAAGGAATCCCATCTTCCAAGCGATATAGGCCATCATAACAGTGGGAGCGATTTCAATCGCTGCGAGAGTGTTATCCATTTAGCGGCTATACTCCTACAACCACATATCTGACCACCCCTTGCCAATCAACCACACACAACCTCTTTCCCTGAATTGTGGGCTGCTGAGTCGGGGGACCCTGGACCTGCTACACATGCCTTTAGAAGCAGAGTTCACAAACCATAAGGCATTGCCTCTCATTGATTTCATATCTGCTTTCTTTCTCTTTTTTTTTCATCCCTCACCCCCTGAATTCCCCTTGTTTTATTTTCTTCCTGTTGAGAATTAGGTTGATCTTGGAGCGTTACTTTCCTTTACTTCCATATATTACTTTCACTTTAATTGTGTTCTTCTTTCCATTGTTTTTGTTAATTTATTTTCTAACGATTCCCACTTGGTTGCTCGGTTGTTGGGCTGGTCAAACTCCGCGGGTTGGTCAGTAACCCGGTCGGTTACGTTACTCACCGACAAAAAAAACTCTTTTCAGGGCAATATAATGAAGTGTTAAGTGTTGTTAATCACCGGCCCTCTCAGGTGATCGAACATCATTCCTACTAGCCCACTCTTACGCATGACTAGAATATACTAGTAGGATACCGGCGTCACTATAGAAGTTAGAAGAAGGGTCTCGGAGGGATGACGACGGGACATGAGATGGAATAGGAAAAAGGTGGAAGGAAAGGGAATAGACTGCACGACAAGAGGAGGAAATCGCCTGGTCATAGTACTGAAGTCGTCTGGTCATGATGTGGAAATGATGTGATCATATTGATGGAACCATATGGTCATACTGAGGAAGTTCTCGGAGGAGTGTCTCTTGTTTTTGTATATTTAAGGACGCTGTTTCTCCCACAGTTTAAGGAAGAAACCAGGTCACTGAATATATATTTTCCCGTTCCAATTATCTTTATTCTTCGGCTAAACAAAGTCTTTCGATTGATAGCCATATCCCAAGCTAGAATTTTGTCATTAAGGAAGTACCATATCGGTTCTCCCAATCTACGAAATGGAGACGCCACTATCCGGTAGGGATAGAGGGACCGGGGTCACAATAACACCGCACTCTTCCATTTGCTAACAAATTGGATGGAGTCGAAGTCGGGTGAGGGTTTCCTTCCCCACAGTGCCGCATCAGTCGGGGTAGAATTTGTACGGCGGGATATGATTGAAGGAACAGTGGTCGGAATGGAGTTAGGTTCCTGCTTACTGAACAGTTTGTCAAGGTATCATACTGTTATTCGTCAAGCGTGGCTCCGGCGCCGCTGGGCATTTCGTGAGGTCACCAGCATAGATGACACCCGAGCTCGGTCACAAGTAATGGGGGCTCGAACCACCCCACGAGGGAGTATTGTGAAACCGATCATAGATTCTAGCTCCGATCGCCTATCGGTAAACTCCACTTTGTACGAGATAATTCTTTGCCTTGTCCCAGTCGTACGAGTACAGTACTCCCACAGGAAGGCGGCAGCCCGAAGAATCAGCCTCACGATAACCAAAATTTGCCAACTTTTCAATAAACAACAACACCATATGTGCTTATTTTACATATTCCTTCTTGATAATTATTTTAAATCATCCAAAGAATACATTTAAGGAGTGGATTTGCTTCTAGGTGAGTGGTTTTCGCTAAAATAGCTCTTAAAGGTAAGGTTAAATTTGCATGGACCCGGGATTTGCAAACACACCTCCGAGGAAACATCACGTTTTGACCCTCTAGCAACAAAATTTTGGGAAGGCAGAAAAATAATAAACACTTTGCACTGTCTATCCGGTAATGAAGCTGCCTATAATGCCAAGGTCTAGTTTTACGACCCAATTTTGAGATATAGACGGCTTAGGTAAATGGGTCCTAAGCAAACAAGGAAGCAAAGCTTTTCGGGGGGGTTAAATCGACCTCGAGAAACCCGGAGAAAGCAGCAGTGTGAGATAGGTGCTCTAACGTGGGATACCGGGTAGCTACTACTTGTAGGATAATACTGAAAAACAAGAAATCGGGCAACAATTTATCTACTCTTTGAAGCTGAGAAAACTACACACACAAGTCACCGACTATCCCCAATGAGAAATCCCGCCTAAAGACAGAAAGTTACACAATTGATTTAAGTTATTGCGCCTTAGCAAAAGTAACCGAACACCGCGATGCAACGACTCGAGCTGCTTTGTCCACATCCAACTCAACAAATGACATGCCAATCTACAACCAAAAAATATTTAAAAAAGGAAATAAATAAATAATCCTAATTAATAGCTTGTGTATTATCCATCTACTTTATAAATATTTTTCTTGTTATGGTAGGTGTATGGTGGGTTGGGGGTGCTTGCAATGCTTGTGGTGGAAGGCTGCACGGCTAAATGTTCCGTTGCTTTTGCTACTCGAGTAGGGGGCGGTACAAAACTTAGGAGCTGTGCCTCCGGATATAAGGTAGCGATCATTCACTTCTCTCACGTTTCTTTTCGACGAAAGAAAATTGGGACAGCGAACCACAAGAGGAGGATCTCCTGTGCATAGATAGTCGGGCAGCCGGGCTAGGTTGGACTTTCTCTTCGATTTGGTTTTTCTCTTTCTTGCTTTTCTTGTCTTAGGTTTTATCTTCGGTAAAGGTTTGCAAATGAGCTTTGGTATTGTCCCTTAGAAAAAGTAACGGAACATTCAGCCGTGCAGCCTTCCACCACAAGCATTGCAAGCACTCCCAACCCACCATACATCTACCATAACAAGAAAAATATTTATAAAGTAGATGGATAATACACAAGCTATTAATTAGGATTATTTATTTATTTCCTTTTTTAAATATTTTTTGGTTGTAGATTGGCATGTCATTTATTGAGTTGGATGTGGACAAAGCAGTTCGAGTCGTTGCATCGCGGTGTTCGGTTACTTTTGCTAAGGCGCAATATGTTCCCCAGGGTGTCAGAGCAGCAAAACTCGCTTGGAACATGCGAAACTGAGGCGCTCTACTGTACTTGTAATTTCATCGTGTATTCGGAATCTGGTATTATTAAACATTTATGTCTTAGTACCATAACCAAACATGGCCAGCAGTAGTTACTATTACTTGCATCATTAATTCTTGTATTCGGTCAAGCTTCTTCTCTTTTATTATATTTTAACTACCCCAGAGGATAGCCTTGATGCCCCTTTTCTCCAGCATGACAGTAAATTTTAAAGTGTGAGGTTATTCTCATATATGGCCTGCACTGGCTACTAGCACTATTCACCACAATCTTTCAACAGCAGGAACACTATACTTTTTATGCATTCGCGATGGTTATGCCAAAGCAGGTGCCCAATCGGCTACATAGTCCTCTTTGTATTAAATACATCATATCTTCGATATTTCACATAATTCTGACACACCTTGCGGCACGTTTATAGGAACCGAATTCCGAATACACGATGAGAATACAAGTACTCAAGTACCTTCCTAGAGCCACCCCCCACCTCTGCCAAGCCTGAGCTCAGAACCCCCCCCCCTGTCATAGACATGACCGCCTCCCATGGGGGACAAGTTGTGCTTATTTTCTCATCCAAGTAAAGAGCTATCATTAACGATCATTCATGCTCCGCCGAATGATCCCCTGCTAGCTAAAAATATTCTAACCTGGCAAGGACAAAATTTATCCGCAACAGTACTCTGGCGCAAAATAAGTTATGGTGCAACGCAGACCCCCGGCCAAACATCCTCTCTTCTTCACACAAGACTCGATATCACCATCCACAATAGTTCCATGCTTCCCAAGCTCCAACTTTGGTTGCCCTGTTCCCCCCCCCTCGTGTCACTATTGTCAAGTTTTTTTGCGGAATTGGTTTGAGGTTCGTTGCTCGGGTATTTTTAGTGGGGAGTACAAGTACATGTTGTCACGTCCGACAGGGAGTGCGCCATAACTTATTTTGCGCCGGAGCACAGTACCGTACTGTACCGTGCTACCGATATACGAGACTTGTGTAATCGGCAAGGAGTTGGATGAATCGGGACCCGCACCCAGGTTGGGGGGGCGTTTCGCATCATTCTGCGGTGAGGTTCCATGAGCCACAAGAATGATATGGGAGTCATACTTGTACCTCTCTAATAGTGTCTTGAACATAATTTTCTTTGGGAGTAGCGGGACATGCGAACCAACAGTTAGTGTACTCGAGTAACACCAGCAGATCCCTGCTTTGGTTTGATTCAACCCCGCTTATCTTCGGCCCCACCAACCAACCCATACTTAAGTTAGTCACTTCTCCTCTCTAACAGAGCCAGCAACAAAGCGCGGAGGATGCCTCAATATACCGGTACAATCAGTGACAATACCGGCTGCTTTAATACAGCGAACTCTATTAATGTGCGGAACTACTTTACTATCGCCGACGATCGATCTCAACTCCTAAACTGGTTATCACCCTTGGAGCCTAGCTTGCGTCATCAGGATGTCCGGGAGCGCCGTGTCGGCCATATCGGAGAATGGCTCATACAAAGTGAGGAATTTAGGAGATGGCGTGGGTTGAGTGGGGAAGGGGATAGCGCAGTTCTATTTTGTCGTGGAGGCCCGGGGGTTGGAAAGACGTTTATTAGGTAACGAGGATTATTCCCTGGGGAGAGAAAAGGAGGGCTATGCTGACAAGTCGCGATGGCAGTTCACTAGTAGTGGATAGGCTGGGCGACCAGGTTAGAGGACAAATCGCCGCGGTCACGTGTTTTTACTTTGACTTTGCGGCCCGGAAGAAGCAGACCGCGACCAGTATTTTGGGTTCTTTGGTGAAACAGGTTGTGAGCGGAATGGAAAGGATTCCGGACGAAATATCGAGGGCCTTCCATTAGCAGAAAAAGCTTATTGGTGGATGTAGACCGCTCCTTGCTGATCTCGTGAAGATGCTACAAGCCGTCACATCTTCACAACAGACATTTGTGTGCATTGATGCTCTCGACGAATGTGACGGAGTCCAACGAGCCAAGGTCCTTGATTCATTGAACCAGATCCTCGAGAGGACGCCAAGCACTCGAATATTCGTGACAGGAAGGCCACATATTCGGGCTGAGATAGAAAAGCGTCTTCCTGGGCGAACGATAAGTATATCTGTATGTCCCGCCAAAGGGGATATCATCGAATACCTTCGGGTCAGACTGAGCGAGGACGAAACTCCAGATGCCATGGATGCTAGTCTGGAAGGGGAAATTTTGGAGAAGATTCCCGAGAATATATCCGAAATGTGGGTCGGCACAATGGTGTTCGGACCCATGCTACAGTATCTCCTCTGCTAACAAATTCGATTAGGTTTCTGCTCGTCTCTTTAAATATCAACTCAATCTTGCAAGAATCGACGATACATCGGGGACGCGAAAAGCTCACGAGGATGACACATGGATTAGGGTTGGGAGATGTTTACGGAACGACGATGCAACGGATACAAGTGCAGGGCGGGGATAAGTCGAGACTTGGAATGCAAGCCTTGATGTGGGTCAGTCATGCAGAACGGCTGTTAGCAGCCGATGAGCTGTGCCACGCCCTAGCAGTCGAGGGAGGTTCCACGGATTTCAACGCCGACAACATACCTTAAACCTCCACATTAGTCACCTGCTGCCAAGGGCTTATTGTTGTGGATAAGGAGGCATCTACTGTGCGACTGATCTACTTTACTTTGAAAGAGTGTCTTTCTGCGCATCCAGATTTTTTTAGCAAACCTCACTCGGATATTGCAGAGACATGCTTGACCTATCTAAATTCCAAACCGGTCAAAGCCCTTTCTGATGGTTGCTCTCCCCTCATCCTCGACACACCATTCCTAGAATACTGTTCTCTATACTGGGGAGTACATGCGAAGAGGCAACTCTCGGACTACGCAATGTCACTCGCCCTTCACCTGCTTCAGGAGTATGACGGCCACATATCCGCCAAGTCGCTTCTATCACAAGTGCAGCAGATGAGCCCCAAGGATTTGGGTACCAGCTTCCCTTTCAGTGAGCTACACTGTGCATCGTTCTTCAGAATTGTTGAGGTAGTAGCTGCTTTGATAGAGATAGAACATTGTGATATCAACGAAGAAGATTTTTGGGGGTATACACCCCTTGCCTGGGCTGCTCGGAACTGGCAAGAGGGAGTCGTAAAATTGCTACTTCGACGGGCAGATGTTAACCCCGACAAGCCAAATAGATGCGGCCAGACACCGCTCTCGCATGCTGCCCAGGGTGGATGTGAAGGGGTGATGAAAATACTACTCGAGCGGCCAGAAGTCAACCCTGATAGGGCTGGTAATTTAGGCAATACACCGCTTTTATATGCTGCTCAAAATGGCCATGAAGAACTGGTGAAAATACTACTCGGGCGAGAAGAGGTTAACCCCGACGAGCCCAATGATGCTGCTCGAACACCGCTCTCCGCTGCGGCTGCCGAAGGACACGAGGGAGTGGTAAAGGTGCTACTTGGGCTGGAAGAGGTCAACCCCGGAAAGCCAGATAATTGCGGCCGAACACCGCTCTGGTTCGCCGCCGCCAACGGGCATGGGGGAGTAGTGAGAATACTACTCGGAGAGGCACAGGTCAACCCCGACAAGCCAGATAATCACGGCCGCACACCGCTCTCACATGCCGCTTCGGGTGGACATCAGGAAGTTGTGAAAATATTACTCAGACGAACAGAGGTAAACCCGGACAAGATAGATAATAACGGTAGCACACCTCTATCGTATGCCGCTCGGAATGGAAATGAAGAGGTCGTAAAAATACTCCTTGCACGAGAAGAGGTCAACCCCGACAAGCCAGATAATATTGGCGGCACACCACTCTCGCATGCTGCTTGGGGTGGATACGAAGGAGTGGTGAGGGCACTACTCGAACGGGACGACGTTAGCCCCGACAAACCAGAGAATCGCGGCCGAACACCGCTCCAGAGTGCTTCTCGGGGAGGTCATGAAGAAGTCGTAAAAATGCTACTCGCGCGGGACGATGTCAACCCCGACAAGCCAAATAGTCACGGCAGCACAGCACTCTCGCTTGCTGCTGAGCATCGACATGAGGGTGTAGTGAAGATACTGCTCACGAGAGAAGAGGTCGATCTCGAGAATGTAGATAATGATGGTGACACACCACTCTTATGTGCAACCTACGGTGGGTGTGCGGGAGTGGTAAGAATACTCCTTGAGCGAGAAGAGATTAACCCCCACAAGCGAAATCACGCCGGTCAAACACCTCTCTCGATTGCTGCCCAGGAGGGACATGCAGCAGTTGTTAAAATACTACTCCTGCAAGAAGATGTCAATCCCAACCTACCTGACAATGACGGCCAAACACCACTCATGCATGCCACTAGAAATGGGCATCAGGCGGTCATTGAGCTACTACAGTCTCACGAAGCGGTAACCTACGGCACGCTCCCAGGGTTATGGGATAATACCCCTTAGAAATCATCGCTATTCCTGCGCCCTTTCTCAGCACTTTCCTCATGTGACTTTCCTTGGACATTCTTCGCGAGGCCCGGGCATCCCGAGTGATGAGAACGCATATATAATACCGGTTACCACAACCATCTGAAACCCGGTGTCTAACTTAGTCCTGTGAGGGTACGAGTTTTTGTCTAAAGAGTACCGTATGGTCTAGTCAGTATGGTGAATTGTTTTCTCTCGTGAGAATGTTCAGTTATAACCTCCAGTTTTCATCCTATCTAATTTACTCTTCCTCTAAGTCTAAATTCTTCTCTGCACCTTTTTCACATTGCCCCGTTTCATTGGTCCCTGTTTTTTCCCTCTTCCCTGCGCACTGACCCCCCCCAGTGATGGGATCGCCTGAGCCATAGACAAGTTGTATATAGAATATTTGGTTGTTTAACCTTAAATAACTGTTCCATAACCTCTCGCTAGACTTTGACCCGTAGAAAGCTTATCCGCAGTTGCCACACTTGAACTATTCCTAATCAACGAAACTACTTGAAAAAAGCCACAAATTCTGAGGATGGGATAGGAAGGGCCTCACTTGTGGCTGTAGTGGCAAGGTATCAGATTACCAAGATGGCCGGAATTACCACTGCTGTACGAGTACGGTCACTGCCGCCACTGTGGCAACTGTCGGTTAAATTTAGCGAAAATACTGGACAGCCACGACTCATGGTTCCTTCTCCTGGTTTACAAAGATTAGGCATTGCTCATGGTAAAGCGGCGAGAAAAGAGTGTAACGTAGCTGGTGCGATTGATAAGTGTCTTGGGACTCGAGGTTGCGCCAATTGTCTTAGGACTTAATTTTGCTGCGACTGGGAACCCTTTCAAAGGACTAATTGCTAAATAGTGCTGATATAGTACTAGCAATAGCAAAGTGTTTTTTATTGCATACCGTCCATATCCAAGGAGAGCGGACCAATTTTGATGATATGCAACGGCAGTCATTTTAAAAAAACGCTTTCATATTGCGAATAACAGTACGGATATTAATATCACTGCACGTTCATACTATACTATATATCTTGGACAGCTTGCGCTGAATTTCTTGGGCACTGAGGTAAAGGATGAGTACTGTACAGTACAGTACCGTACAGTACCAGTAGAAGTGCAGGCAAGAGCGAGTTGGTGTACTGGTACGGTAACACAAGGAGACCCCCGCTTTTGCTCAACTCAGCCCCACTTTTCTTTCACTGCCTAGAATATCATCAGCCAACGATACTCACCTACTCCACCTCTTCAACAACGCAAGCAATAAGCATTCCAAGATGTCTCGACACACTATCAAGGATAACACCAACTCCCTCAATACTACGAACTCTATCAATGTGCAGAACAACTTCACTATTGCCGATGATCGGTCTCAGCTCCTAAACTGGTTATCGCCCTTAGATCTGGGGGTACGGCATTGGGACATTCAAGAGCGCCGCGTCGAGGATGTCGGAGAATGGCTCATACGAACAAAGGAATTTAGGAGATGGTGTGGATGTAGTGGGGAAGGTGAAGGTGACAAGGCGGTTCTATTTTGTTATGGAAATCCGGGGGTCGGCAAGACGTTTATCAGGTAATAACAGCTATTCCTGGTGGAGAGGAGTGAACCAGTACTAACAAGTGGCGATGACAGTTCCCTAGTAGTGGACAGGCTATACGATCAGAGCAGGGGACAGAACGTTGCCGTTACGTGCTTTTACTTCGACTTTGCGGCGCGAAAGGAGCAGTCTGCAACCAATGTGCTAGGCGCCTTGCTAAAACAGATGATAGGCGGAACGGGAGCGATTCCGGAGGAAATACGGCAGACCTTGCGAGAGCAGAAAGAGGCCTCCGGCGGGCGCAGACCACAACTCGTTGATATCGTGAAGATGCTGCAACTCATCACGTCTTCGCAGCGCACATATATTTGTATTGACGCGTTGGACGAATGTGCGGCCGCACAGCGATTTAGGTTTTTTGATTCATTGAAGGAAATCCTTGCGAAGTCCCCAAGCGCTCGAGTATTCATGACCGCAAGACCCCATATCCGGGCTGAAATTGAAAAGCGCCTTGCTGGACGAGTGGAAAATCTATCTGTAGGCTCTACAAGAGACGATATTATTAGCTACCTTCGTGTCAGACTGGACGAGGACGAAACCCCAGATGCCATGGATGACATTCTAGAGGAGGAAATTCTGGAGAAGATTCCCGAGAATGTATCGGAAATGTAGGTGGAGATTGTGCTGAGAATGCCATCCCACATCATCCGCTAATACCTCTGTCTAGGCTTCTACTCGTTGCTTTAAATATAGATGCAATCTTGCAAGAATCGACCATATATCGGAGACGGAAGCGGCTCAGTAAAATAACAGATGGAGTAGGACTGCACGATGCTTACGGTGCAACGATTGAACGGATAATGTCCCAGGGTGGTGATAAATCGAGACTCGGGATGGAAGCTTTGATGTGGATTAGTCATGCAGAACGGCCGTTGGGGGCCGACGAACTCTGCCATGCTCTAGCAGTCGAGCTAGGCTCCCGGGATTTCAGTGCCGAGAACGCCCCTTCCATATCAACGCTAGTGAACTGTTGTCAGGGCCTTATTACTGTGGATAAGGAGGCATCAAGTGTGCGACTGATCCATTTTACTCTCAAAGAGTATCTTTCCGCTGGCCCCGATATTTTCACCAGACCTCACTCAACAATGGCAGAGATATGCTTGACCTATCTGAACTCCAAACAGGTCAAGGCCCTTTCTGCCGCTCTACCTCCCAACGTGCCCAACACGCCCTTCCTTGAATATTCTTCTCTATACTGGGGAGTCCATGCGAAAGGGGAGTTCTCCGACTACTCAAGATCACTTGCGCTGGAGCTGTTTCATGACTATGATGGCCACATATCGGCCAAATCGCTTCTGTCACAGGTATGGCATTTGGGTAACTCGATGCCGGGTACAAGTTTCTGGTTCAGTGGACTGCATTGCGCATCGTTCTTCGGCATCATGGAAGTAGTAGCTGCTCAGCTAGACATGGGAAGCTATGATATCAACGAAGGGGATTTTTTTGGGCACACTCCGCTTTCATGGGCTGCTAGGAATGGGCATGGGGAAGTAGTGAATATGCTGCTCCTACAGGCTGAGGTTAACCCTGACAAACCGGGTACCGGCGGCGACACACCGCTCTTGCGCGCCGCAGAGCGCGGACATGAAGAGGTCGTAAAAAGACTACTCAGGCGGGAAGATGTCAACATCAACAAGCCAGATCAATGGGGCTACATACCGCTTTCAGGTGCTGCTTGGCGTGGACATGAAGGAATCGTGAAAGTGCTGCTCGAGCGGGACGATATTCACCCGGACAAGCCAGATAATGATGGTGACACACCGCTCTCGCATGCCGCTCGGGGTGGGCATGAAGGAGTGGTTAAAATACTACTCAAGCGGGACGATGTTAACCCCGACAAGCCAAATAATGCCGGCAGGACAGCGCTTTGGATTGCTGCTGGCCATGGGTATGAGGATGTAGTGAGAGTATTACTCGCGCAAGAAGGGGTCAACCCCAACAAACCGGATAACCATGGCACCACACCGCTCACGCTTGCTGCAGGGTATGGACATGAGGGTGTTGTGAGAATACTACTCGCGAGGGATGAAGTCAATCCCGAGCTGGGAGATTATTACGGCCACACACCGCTCCAGAATGCGGCTCGGGGCGGTCATGGAGAAGTCGTAAAAATGCTACTCGCGCGGGATGGTGTCGACCCCGACAAGCCAAATAGTCACGGCAGCACAGCGCTCTCGCTTGCTGCTGAGCATGGACGTGAGGGTGTTGTGAAAATGCTGCTCACGAGAGAAGAGGTCGATCTCGAGAATGTAGATAATGATGGTGACACACCACTCTTATGTGCAGTCTACGGTGGATGTGAAGGAGTGGTAAGAATACTCCTTGAGCGAAAAGAGATTAACCTCCACAAGCGAAATCATGCCGGCCAAACACCTCTCTCGATTGCTGCCCAGGAGGGACATGCAGCAGTCATTAGAACACTACTCCTGCAAGAAGACGTCAACCCAAACCTACCTGACAATGACGGCCAAACACCACTCATGCATGCCACTAGAAATGGGCATCAGGCGGTCATTGAGCTACTACAGTCTCACGAAGCGGTAACCTACGGCACGCTCCCAGGGTTATGGAACTATACCCCTTAGAAATCATCGCTATTCCTGCCCTCCCTTTCTCTGCACTTTCCTCATGTGACTTTCCTTGGACATTCTTCGCGAGGGCCGGACATCCCGAGTGATGAGAACGCATATATGATACACCCGTCTGAAACCCGGTGACCAACCTAGCCCTTTGAGGTATGCGTTAGTCTAAAGAGCACTGCCGGGCCGGGTCAGTGGGTGAAATTGTTCTTTTTATTGTGAGAATGTTCCGTTTATAACCTTCAGTTTTCATCCTATCTAATTTAATTTTCCTCAAATTCCAAATTCTTACCTGCCGCTTTTTCACATTGCCCCGTTTCATTGTCCTTAGTCCCCCCCCCCCACCGCCCTCCCCCCTAGGTGATAAATTTCCTGGAAAATTAGATAAGCTGTGTATAGAATATTTTTTTTGCTAGATAGAGGAGAAGTGGTGTATTGTGGCCCAAGGGTCCTTAAAGCGATCGTGAATTATATCCAACCCTATCTACAATGGCCTCCCGCTAACTATATATGATCTTGATGGAGCCTAATGAAGGCAGGAAAGGGGAAAAGAATAAAAGTGCAGCCGTGATAGGCTCTAAGCGCAACGCAACATGGAAGCACGGTGGGCGGGTTTATTTTCATCACTACCGGCTAAGGACAACCTAAGTGATATAAATCTTTGTCAAACTAACGACCGCAAGACTTGCCGGTAGTCCGTGCTAATTTAGTTAGATATCGGGTTAGTGAGCAGGCGGCTAAAGTATCATACTGTTATTTGGCAAAGGTGGACTCGGCGCCGGCTAGCGCGACGAGGGCTTGCTTGCACAGCCGATGCTCAGACCAGATAAAGGCAGGCTCTGCCCACCCAAGGCGGGACAGCCCGTATGTCATGAGCGCTTGAAGCCATACCCCTAACCGCAACCAAACTAGGCTGCTCCGAACAGGGGGGCATTTGGTCAGCAAAAATGTGGGCTGCCAGGGTAAGGGTTAGAAAATCTTACCTACTTGTAAAATATCCTTGCTCGTCAGCCACCGGATTCTGCCGTGGGTACGGAGGAGGCTGAAGAGCCGCGGCCCGATGGGCAATAGCTTACCCATTTTTGGACACGCTTGGTAAAATCTTTCGGTAATCGTGCCAAGGTTGTGGTGGGACCACAACCCACGATTGCTCGCTCACTCGCAACCGTGGGCACTCTAAAGAGTGCCTGACAGCTCAACGGTAATTTACAGCTCAATGGTAATTTGTGGCTTAGCATAGAAACCCTGTAAATTAACCCTATCTTGGCACTCAAACGCAGTTTTCTGGTGAATTTCTTGCTTAACAGAGCACCTATTTTATATAAATCAATCCTCGACCCATTAACCTACCTACAGGTACCACATCCAACTATGAATCCTACAGCCAATATCAAAGTCTAAACCATATGGCAATATTGAAGCCTGCATTCAGGCTACCCTTACTTTTTTTCACACTACTGAAGATTAAAATCTCAACCTGAATTGAAGCTGGGCACTTAGTATCCCTACTGCACTACCGTATTTTCCCTTTTGTGAAACAGTTTTGCTGACCCAGGCCCTAAGCATCCTTTGAGTTCAGCCACTAAGTCACACTAAGCCACAAATTACTGTTGAGCTGTAAATTACCGTTGAGCTGTAAATTACCGTTGAGCTGTCAGGCACTCTTTAGAGTGCCCATGGTTGCGAGTGAGCGAGCAATCGTGGGTTGTGGTCCCACCACAACCTTGGCACGATTAGTCCTGTCTGTGGTTTTCCGTGCACCTTAGTCGGAGGGGTTCCTTCTATTAAACAACAATAGATAGCGGTGCACAGCGGATCCAATCCTTAGTTACCGTACGACACAAGACTTTAATTGGTACGAACAATGCAGATATATAAAAGATATCAAAGAACAATAAAGAATATGAAGAAATAAATCGTATGCGAAAACGAATGACTTTAACAGATGATCGTAGAACAGGCAGTGAGATGCGATGATAGACTAACTAACGAACA
>Ga0307509_10004109_pt1 | contig 21308 bp, 13 predicted proteins | sample 10_EM_MG_FD_202245 | JGI IMG/M metagenome (GOLD analysis project Ga0307509, IMG submission 202245) | Populus trichocarpa ectomycorrhiza microbial communities from riparian zone in the Pacific Northwest, United States - 10_EM | ecosystem: Host-associated > Plants > Roots > Unclassified | place... | reverse complement strand
CTGTGCCGATTCCCGCCATGGCGCCCACGCAAGCGCAAGGCGAACTGCTCGCGCTCACCGAAACGAACAAGCTCGTTTCGTTCAACAATGGCTCGCCGCAGAAATCCTGCACCACCGGCGCCGTGAGCGGCCTGCAGGCCGGCGAATCCGTGCTCGGCTTCGACGTGCGCCCGAGCGACGGCAAGTTGTACGCGCTCGCCAGCACCGGCCGTCTGTACACGGTCGACACCGCGACTGGCGTCGCGACACTCAAGACGACGCTGGCCGCCGACGCAGCTGATGCGACCGATCCGTTCACCGCATTGAGCGGCACCGACTTCGGCGTCGACGTCAATGCCGTGCCCGATCGCCTGCGCGTGGTCAGCAACAACGGCCAGAACCTGCGCATCAACATGGATACCGGCGCGACCACCACCGATACCGCGCTGAACCCCGCCGGTTCGAGCGTCACTGCGGCGGCGTACACGAACAGCTTCGCAGGCGCGGCGACAACGACGCTGTACGTGCTCGACGTCACCGGCGACCGGCTGATGATTCAAGGCCAGCCGTCCGGCAGTCCCAACAACGGCGACTTGCTGAACGTCGGCACGCTCGGCATCACCGGCGATGTGTCGCCAGTGAACGCTTTCGAAATCAATGGACGCAACGGCGCCGCATTCGCCGCGCTCAACGTAGGCGCGGCGACCACGTCGGATCTCTACAGCATCAACCTCACGACCGGCGCAGCTACCCGCGTCAACACTATCGCCGGCGGCGAGCGCGTGCGCGGGCTGACTTACGTCGCGGCCGCAACGGCCACTGTCGTAGGTGTCACGAGCGACAATCGCATCATCACTTTCAAACCGGCGACACCGGCGACGCTCGATACGAACGTCGCCATCACCGGCTTGCAAGGCGGCGAAACCATCTTCGGCTTCGACAGCCGCCCGGCGAACGGCCGCTTGTACGCGCTGACGGATGCGGGTCGGTTGTACACGCTCGACGCGGCGACAGGTGTCGCCACTGCGGGCGCGATGCTGTCCGCCGATGCCACGGACATGACGGCACCGTTCGCCATGCTTGCCGGCACGGCATTCGGCGTCGACTTCAATCCGACGGTCGACCGGTTGCGCGTGGTAAGCGACGTTCAACAGAGCCTGCGCATCAACGTCGACAGCGGCGCGACGACGACGGACACCGCGCTCAATCGAGCCGGTGGCGCGGCTCCGCCGCCGACCGTGGGCGCCGCAGCCTACGCGCGCAACTTCGTAAATGGCGGCACGACGACGCTGTACGACATCGACATCGCCACGAACTCGCTGGTGATCCAGGCACCGCCGAATGATGGTGTGCTGACCGCTGTGGCCGGTACGCTCGACCCGGCACTCACCTTCAGCCTGGCGGGAGGCTTCGACATCGCCGGAGGCAATGACGGTTTGGCGATCACATCGTTGCTACCCACCGGCGCCACGCAGTCCACGCTGTACCGTGTGAACCTGACCACCGGCGCGCTGACGGCAGTGAGCGCGATCGGTCCAGCCGGTACCGCGACCGTGACCGGGCTTACGATCCGGCTGCAATAAAGGCGGCGGCGGATCGGCTCGTATACCGATCGATCCGCCGCAGGCATCTTGTAAGTCCCCCTGACCTGGACAAGACTCGCGTCCTGGCCAGATCAAGGGGGACTTCATGGACACAGCTTCTGCAGCTCAAAGCATCAATTGGCTCGCCGTAGTCGCGGCCGCCGCCAGCGGATTCGTCATCGGCGGCCTGTGGTACGGGCCGGTCTTCGGCAAGGCCTGGATGGCCGCGTCGGGCATGACGAAGGAGCGCGGCGCGCAGGCCAACATGGCCGTCACGTTCGGCCTGGTCGCAGTGCTCAATCTCATCGCCGCCGTCAGCCTCGCAATGTTCATCGGCCCGCATGGCGACTGGCATTTCGGCTTGTTCGCCGGCTTCATGACGGGCGCGACGTTCGTCAGCACTGCCCTCGGCGTCATTTATCTATTCGAGATGCGGCCACTGAAGCTGTTCATCGTGAACGCCGGCTACCAGACGCTGAATTTCAGCGTCATGGGCCTGATCCTGGGCGCGTGGCGATGACGGGAAGCTCGATGGAGCTCGCCGCGCCGCCGGCCCGGTAGACGCGCTGCGTCGCCTTGCGATAGTCGCCGGGCTGCGCGAAAAAGATGTTTTCGACATAGGTCTGCGGATTGCGGTCGTAAAGCGGAAACCAGCTTGACTGGATCTGCACCATCACGCGATGACCGGGCAGGAACACATGGTTCGCGTGCGGCAGAGCGAATCGATAGCGCTCGATCCTGCCCGCCTCGACGGGTGCCGGCTGTGCGAGGCTGTGCCGGTACCGGCCGCGAAAAATATCCATTGCGATGGGCAACTGATACCCGGCCAAGTCGGGACGCGACGCCATCTCCTGCGGATACACGTCGATCAGTTTCACCACCCAATCGCTGTCCGTGCCGCTGGTCGACGCGAATAGATTGACGATGGACTGGCCGCTGATCTGCAGCGGCTGTTCGAGCACGTCGGAAATGTAGCTGAGCACGTCGGTGCGATCTGCGACGCTGCGCTGGTCGCTCACGAGCCAGCGCTTCCACGCGTCGCCGTCCGCGAAGTGTACCGGGCGCGGCACATACGGCACAGGCTTGGCCGGATCGGCAACGTATTCATCGAACTTCGCAGCGGCTGCCGCAGGCCGATCGAAACCAAGCCCGAATCCCGCATGCAGATACATCGGTTGCAAGGGCACGGGGCAATCCTTCTCGCACGCCAGCGGCCAGCGCTGCAGCCGCCGCCACGTGTCCGTGCCGGTTTCATAGGCAAATACGGGCGGAATTTCCGCCTTTGGCGCGCCCTCCTTCAAGTACTGATCGAGGAACGGTTTCATCACCTCGCGGCGGAAGCGCAGCGCGCTATCGCCCTCGAACTGCAGTGGACCGAGACTGCGGCCATCGTAGTTCACGCCGCTGTGGCGCCACGGGCCGAGCGCCAGGAAGTTCCTGTCGTTGTTCGTGTCCTTGGATTCGGTGGCGCGATACGTGGCGATGGCGCCGTAGATGTCTTCCTGATCCCACAGCGAGGCGACGTACAACGTCGGCGTCTGCAGCGGCTGCGCGGCCAGCAGCAAGTCAAGCGCCTGCCCCTGCCAATAGCCATCCCATGCGGGATGCTCGGACAATTTCCTGTAGAACGGCAAGACGTCGATGCCGAAGCGCCGCGCGAAGTCGCCCGCCGAACCACTCTGCCGGAACAGTTCGTAGTCATCGGTGATGCCGCGTGCGATCGACTGGCCCGCGCCCTTGGCAAGGTTCTGGCCGTACAGGAAATCGAAGGTGTTCTGGCGGAATGCGCCGTTGTGAAACCAGTCGTCGCCCTTCCAGCCGTCCACCATCGGGCTCATCGGCACCGCCACTTTCAATGCCGGGTGCGGATCGATCAACGCCATCAGCACGGTAAAGCCTTCGTAGGACGAGCCGATCATGCCGACCCGGCCGTTGCTCTCCGGCACGTTGTGCACCAGCCATTCGATGGTGTCGTAGGCATCGGTGGAATGGTCGACGCCGGTCGCGTTCAGCGGACCGCGCAGTGGCCGCGTCATCACGTAGTCGCCTTCCGAGCCGTACTTACCGCGCACATCCTGGAAGATGCGGATGTAGCCGTCGGCGATGAACTGCTCATCACCCATAGGCAGAGTCGCAAGCATGCTCGGACTCACACTGCGCTTGGTGCGCTCGGATGCATCGTACGGCGTGCGCGTGAGAATCATCGGCGCGCGCTGCGCCGTCTTCGGAACGACGATGACCGTGTGCAACTTCACGCCATCGCGCATGGGAATCATCGCGTCGCGCTTGACGTAGTCGGCTGCGCCCGTGGGAACCACGAACTGCGCCGGAATATCCGGCGTCATCGGTCCGGTGGGCGCCGGGGCCGCAGCCGGGGCAGCCGCACTGCCGACAAAAAGGGCAACGGCGATCACGCCGCGAACGCGAGCGAGTGCATCCATAAAAGCTCCGGATCGTGCTGGCCAGCAATGGGCAGAGGATAATCCAAGCGTGCCGCGTTGAGGATCGCTTTGCATCTGTTGGTCTCGTGCCGACGGCGATTCGTCGCAGGCCGGCGCCATGAACACGATCACCCTGCGGCGCCGCCACCGCAGCTAAGGAGCCACGCAAGAATAACTTCGCATCTGCGTCACGGCGACAACCACCCGAGAAGGCGCGCATTGTAATTGGACACTATCGTCCACCTGACCTAGGCTTGGCCGGTCTGATTTATTCTCGTCAATGAAGGGCGTTAGACCCTTCAGCAAGACAATGGGGGGATGCATCATGCGAAACCGATTGAAATTTGCGGTGTGCGCAGGCACTGCGGCCTGCGGCGTGACCTCATCGGCGTTGGCTGCGGCGGATCAAGCAACCGTCGCGGAAGTCATCGTTACGGCTCGGCGCCAAGAGGAACGCTTGCAGGACGTGCCTCTCTCCGTGGTCGTGCTGAGCCAGGAGAAGCTGCGTGACAACAATGTCCGCTCGGTTATGGATCTGGCGACCATCGCCCCATCGCTGACCGTCAACACTCTCTTCGGCGAGAAGAACGCCAAATTCAATATTCGCGGGTTTTCCCAAGCCAGCAGGACGGCGGCAGCCGTTGGCGTCTACTTCGCTGATGTAGTGGCCCCGCGGGCAGGCAACAACTCGACGCCCGCTGGCGATGGCGCGGGCCCCGGCCAAATGTTCGATCTACAGAGCGTCCAGGTATCGAACGGTCCGCAAGGCACGCTGTTCGGACGAAACACCACGGGGGGCGCTGTCATCCTGACCCCCAACAAACCGACCGACCGGACAGAGGGTTATCTGGAAGGCACTTACGGCAACTACAATGCGCGTGGCGTGCAGGGCGTGTTCAATCTGCCCATCAACGATGCCGTGAGATTGCGCGGCGGCATCGAGACTCTGAACCGGGACGGATATTTGAAGAATCTGTCCGGTATCGGACCCGCCACCTATGCCGACAGCAACTATGTCTCGTACCGTTTAAGCCTCGACGTCGACATCACATCCGATATCGAGAATTACACAATCATCCACGGCTACGACGCCACCGACAATGGTCCGATGCAGAAGCTGACCGCCTGCACGAACGTTTTTCCCTTCGGACTATTATCGTGCCAACAGATCGCGCGTGACGCAGGCAAGGGCTTCTACACTGTCGAGGGCGCGCTTCCGAACCCGCGCACCTGGATGAAGCAGGACCAGTTGATCAACACCACAACCTGGAGTGTCAACGACAAACTGACGGTCAAGAACATCGCCAGCTATTCGCAGATCAAAGGCAAGTTCACCGAAGATATTCTGGGCGCCAACTACGTCATTCCAACGGGGGCGTTCGGTCCCATCCCCAATACCGGCGCGCTTGGTGGCCGCGCGTTCGGGTTCGCTCAGGCGACCCATGGCGTCGGCATAAACCAGCACGATCAAGTCAACTATGTTGAAGAACTGCGTGCCAGCGGCATCAACTTCGATGGCCGTCTGAATTGGCAGGGCGGCCTCTATTACGAGAAGAGCGACCCGGGTGCGCCCTCGGGCACTCAATCGCCGAACGTGCTTGCATGCACCGATTCACAAACGTTTCAGTGCACCGATGTTATTGGCGCGCTGCTGCGCCGGTCCGCGGGTTTTGTCGCGAAACAGACGGGTGAAGTCGCGTTCCTGAACAAAGCGATCTACGGACAGGCGACCTATGCAGTTACCGACAAGCTGAAGCTGACTGGCGGTCTGCGTTACACCTGGGACAGGAGCATGGCCACCGCCCAGCTCATCAACTACCGGATATCTTCACCGACCGGCCAGCCTCAGGCGCCAGTGGGAAGTTGCGTCTTGGCGGCCGCCGACGCCGACTGCCGAACATATGCGGTCACAAGCTCGGAGGCTCCGACTTGGCTGCTCAGCGCAGATTATAAAATTACGCCGGACTTCTTGGTCTACGCGAACTACTCGCGTGGGTATCGCCAGGGTTCCGTGACCTACAACGCACCGCCACCCTACCAGGCCACGCGTCCTGAGCACCTGGATGCTTACGAAGTCGGCGCCAAGACCAGTTTCGACGGCCCGATTCCTGGCATGTTCAATGTCGCCGGTTTTTATAACGACCTCACCAATCAGCAGATCTCCGTCAACCTGCAAAGCTCAACCAACGCGACAACGCCCACCAGCGTGATCCAGAACGCCGGCTCATCCACGATCTCCGGGGTCGAGGCTGAACTGACGCTACAGCCGATCACCGGCCTGACCATCGATGCGAACTACGAGTACTTGCGCACCAAGGTCGAGAGCCTGGACGTCGTGGTGTTGGGCGGCAGCGTCTATGACCGGATCCTGCCGACCGCGACCGAGGGGTCGCGGCTGCCATTCACGCCGACGCAAAAGTGGTCGATCACGGGGACTTACGATTTGCCATTGAGCGGATCGCTCGGCGATGTTTCAGCGTCGGCGACTTATGCGTGGAGCGGCGACTATGTCTATTCGACGGGCCCGTTCGGCGTCATTGGATCGGTTGGGCTCTTGAACGCTTCGATCAACTGGCGCTCCGTTATGCACACGGCGGTGGACATCAGCCTGTATGGCACGAACCTGACTGGCAAAGAATATTATACGACCGCCACTGACCTCACCACCAACGGCGGCTTTGTCTCCAACGTGGTCGGAGCGCCGCGTATGTACGGCGTGCGACTGCGGTACAACTTCGGCGGCTAGTTAATTGGAAAAAAGTCGCCGAGGCGCTTTTTTCAGACAGCGGCTTTGTTGCCGCCGGCAAAAGGCGTGACTTTTGCCGGCAACCTCCTGCCAGCTTTACTGCAAATGTCAACAGACCCTAATTCACCCGCCGCCAGGATTCTAATGAGCGCCAAGTCATCAAGCGGCGAGTGGGCGTCCGGCTGGCCGCTGGTGCTCAGCTGTGCGGTCGGCGTCTCTGGCCCGTCGGTGGCCTTATATTCGCTCGGGCAGTTCATGGCGCCGCTCGAGCAGGAGTTCGGCTGGACACGCACCGAAGTTTCCATTGGCATGTCGGTATCGTTGATCATCGGAATACTGATGTCGCCCATCATCGGCCGCGTCGTCGACCTGATGAACGCTCGGATCCTGGCGCTGATCGGTTGTGTGCTTGCGGGCCTTGGCACCGCGGCGCTTTCCTTGGCGAACGGCGACACCAATTTCTGGATCGTACTGTGGCTTATAAAGGCCGCATCGACGGTTCTGATCGGTCCAATGACCTGGGTCTCGGTGATTCCGGTCGTGTTCGCGCGACACCGCAGCATGGCGATGGCCCTGGCGCTTGCCGGACAAAGTCTCGCATTGACGTTCGCGCCGGCGTTGTCGCGCTATCTCATCGACGCTTACGGTTGGCGTCTTGCCTATGATTTATTGGCAATCATCTGGTACGGCACGACCTTCGCGTTGGCGCTCTTTTTCTTCTTCGACAAACGCGACCACAAGACCCGCCCGATTCCAGCGACGGCGCAAAGCGGGAAACCGCGGGAAGCATCAGCGTGGGTGGTCTTCCAGTCGCCAACGTTTTTGAAGCTCGCCTTTGTCGTCTTCGCTGTGAAGGCGGCGACCGTTGGCGACATGGTCCATCTGGCGCCCGCCTTTGTGGACAAGGGCTTCAGCGCCGTGCAAGCAGCCAAGGTCGCCGGGGCGGCTGGCGTGGCGTCGGTATTCGGCAAGGTTTGCATCGCTTGGCTCTTTGATCGCATGTCGACCTTCAAGGTGTCGGCGGTCATCATGGCCGTGTTTGCGAGCGCTTCCCTGATGCTCGTCATGCTGAATGCGCAGCTGGGATGGGCGCTGGCCACTTGCGCCGCTCTGGGCGCATCCGACGGCGCCATGCTCACGGCCATTGCCTGCCTTTGCGGCCGCCTGTTTCGTCCGCAGGAGTTCGGCTTGGTGTTCGGGGCGATGTGTAGCGCAATGGCAATCTCCACGGCTGTCGGCCCGACCTTGGCCAGCATGGCGCACGACCGCTTCGGCTCCTATACAGTGGTCTACTGGGTGGGCATTGCCGTAGCAGCCGTCTGCCTGCTTCTGTTGAGGACTGTCGATGCGCCGCCGCCAAGATTGGAGCAACCGGCCCCCTCCGCCGGGTGATGGTGGATGGAGTGGTCGCGCCCCCCGCCTGGGATCAGCTGCGCAGCCCGCTCTCGCGCAGTATCGCGGGAATGTGCTTCTCCCATCCCATCGTCATCAGATGCACGCCCGCGCAGTAGGACTGCACCTCGCGGATGATGCGCGCGGCGATCTCAATCCCTTTCTTCAGCTCGGCGTCCGCATCGCCGGCGACGCTGCCCATTTCCTTCAACAAGGCTTCCGGCACGGTGATGCCGGGCACGTTGCCGTTGAGCCAGGTCGCCATCTTGATGGACTTGAGTGGAATGATGCCCACCAGCAGCGCGACGTTGTCCGACTTCAGCGCTTCCATGTAGCGAATCAGCGAAGGCGCGTCGTACAGCGCCTGTGTCTGCAGGAATTGCGCGCCCGCTTCGATCTTGTGGCGCGTGTTTGCCACTTCGGCCGCCAGATCCTTCGAGCCGGGATTCGCGGTTGCGCCGATGAACAGATCGGGCGCGCCTTTCAGTTCGTTGCCCGTCATGTCGTGGCCGCCGCGCAGCGTGCGCGCGACGCTGAGCATCTCGCCGGTGTTCAGATCGAACACCGGTTTCGCGTCGGGGTGATCGCCGTTCTTCGGGTTGTCACCCGTCATGAACACGACGTTGCCGACGCCGAGCGCCGCGGCGCCGAGAATGTCGGATTGCAGCGCGATGCGATTGCGATCGCGCGCCGTGAATTGCACGATGGGTTCGAGGCCGCGCTCCAGCAGCAGCCGCGCCACCGACTTCGGCTCGATCGCCATGCGCGCACGCGGCGATTCGGTCAGGTTGATGCCGTCGACCAGGCCTTTGAGCGCATCGGCTTTCGCGAAGATGTCCGACAGGTCGATGCCTTTCGGCGGCGTCAGCTCGGTCGTGACCACGAAGGACTTGGTGCGAATCTTCTCGGAGAGGTTGGTCATGGGCCTGCTCTACTAGCGTGGAACCTTGTAGGCAATGGGGCTCACTTAAGCCGGTAATCGGTCTGCGTGCGCGCGTATTCGATGAAGTAATCCAGCGCTTCAGGGTTCCGCATGGTGTGCTTGTTCGCGGCCTTCTCCGGCGCGGCGCCCGTCAGGATCTTGCGCACCGGCACTTCGAGCTTCTTGCCCGACAGCGTCACCGGAATGTCGTCGACCTGGTAGATCCGGTCCGGCACGTGGCGCGGCGTGTATTCGCGGCGCAGCGTGTTGTTGATCTTCGCTTCGATCTGCGGCGTGAGCTGCAAACCCGGACGCAGCTTCACGAACAACGGCATGAAGAATTTGCCGCCCGGCAGGTCGAGATTGACGATCAGCGAATCCAGCAATTCGTCGATGTTGGCAAGCACGCGGTACACCTCGGCGGTGCCGATGCGGATGCCGAAGCGGTTCAGCGTGGAGTCCGACCGGCCCAGCACGAAGCAGCCGCCGCGCTTGTTGATGCGGAAAAAATCGCCGTGGCGCCACACGCCGGGAAATTCCTCGAAATACGATTCGCGGTAGCGCTTGTTGTCAGGGTCATTCCAGAAGAACACCGGCATCGACGGCATGGGTTCGGCGATGACCAGTTCGCCCACTTCATCGACGACGCACTCGCCGCGTTCGTTGAATGCGTAGGTCGCAACGCCGAGGCAGGGAGCTTGCAGCTCGCCCGCGTAGACAGGTTGCGTGACGACGCCGCCGACGCAGCCGGAGCAGAAATCCGTGCCGCCGCTGCCGTTGGCCATCCACAGATCCTGCTTCAGATACTCGTAGAACCACGCCGCACACTCCGCCGTCACCGGCGAACCCGCGGCCATGATGCCCGTCAGGCTGGACAGGTCGACCCGGTCCTTCGGCACGATCCCGGCCTTGGCCATCATGTCGACGTACGTGGGACTGGTGCCGAAGAGCGTCACCTTCGCATCCTGCACCAGTTGCCACATCGTGTACTGATCGGGGAACGAGGGGTTGCCGTCATACAGGACGGGCACGACGCCCACCAGCATGGAGCTGGCGAGAAAATTCCACATCATCCAGCCGGTCGTGGTGTTGAAGAACAACCGGTCACCCGGACCCAGATCCATGTGGAAGGAACACGCCTTCAACTGCTCGATGAGAATGCCGCCGTGGCTATGCACGATGGCCTTGGGCAATCCGGTGGTGCCCGAAGAAAACAATATCCACAAGGGAGTGTCGAAGGGCACCTGCTCGAACTTGAACTCGTTCGCCGGCACCGGTGGATGCTTGAGCAGGTCATTCCACAAAATGTTCTTCGGCCTGTCCTTGGAAGTGATCGGCTCCGTGTCGGCCGCGTTCAGATACGGCATGTAGATGACGTGCTCGAGCGTCTGCAAGCCTTCGATGATGGTCGCAAGCTCAGCCTTGCGGTTGAACGGCTTGCCGCCGTACTGGTAGCCGTCGACGCAGAACAATACTTTCGGCGTGAGCTGATTGAGCCGATCGAGCACGCCGCGCGTGCCGAAATCCGGCGAGACGCTGGCCCATATCGCGCCGATGCTGGTGGTCGCGAGCATGGCCATCATGGCCTGCGGCACGTTCGGCATGTAGGCAACGACGCGGTCGCCGGGCTGCACGCCCATCCTGCGCAACTGCGTCGCGAGCACCCGCACCGTACCCGCCAACTCGTCCCACGACATGCTTTGCAGCGGCGCGCGCTCGCTCATGTACAGCTGCGCCGTCGCGCCGGGCTTCTCGTTGCGCAGCACGTGCTGTGCGAAATTCAGCCGCGCGCCGGGAAACCATTGCGCGCCGGGCATGGTGCGCTTGCCGAGCACGGCGCTGTGCGGCGCCGAGGATTCGATGTGGAAATAATCCCAGATGGCCTGCCAGAAACCGTCCAGATCGCCGATCGACCACTGCCACAGCTGCGCGTAGTTGTTGAATTCACGCTGCCGTTCAGTCTTCAGCCATTGCAGGAACGCAGTGAGGCGCGCGCCCGCGATGCGCGCCGGACTCGGCGTCCAGAGAAGGTCACCTTCGTTTATCACAGCTATAATCCATATCAGTTAAGCGTGACCGAAGGATATCGCTCGTGGAGCGGTCAACGCCATCCCGAATGAGGATTAAACTGCAGCCGGATTCGATTCGGCGCGCGGCCGGAATGCCTGCGTGATCGCGCTCGCGGCGCGCTCCGCCGACACGATGGTGTTATGAAGCAGCATCGTGACCGTCATCTGGCCGACGCCGCCCGGCACGGGCGTGATGTAGGACGCTTTGGCCTTCACGCCTTCGAAATCCACGTCGCCGACGATGCGGCCGTCGGGCAGGCGGTTGAAGCCCACGTCGATCACCACCGCGCCGGTCTTCACCATCTGCGGCACGATCAGATTCGGCACGCCCGCCGCGACGACGAGAATGTCCGCCAGCAAGGTGAACTGGCCCAGGTCGCGGGTCTTCTTGTGGCAGATGCACACCGTCGCGTCCTGCTGCATCAACATCAGAGCCGTCGGCTTGCCGACGATGTTGCTGGCGCCGACCACGACCACATTGCGGCCTTCCACCGGGATGTTTTCGTGCTCGAGGATTTTCTGCACGCCGTACGGTGTACATGGCGAGAACACGGTGCTGCCCGTCACCAGGCCCCCCATGTTGTACAGATGAAAACCGTCGACATCCTTCTCGACCGAGATGCGCTCCAGCACACTCGCCACCTTGATGTGCGCCGGCAGCGGCAACTGCACCAGGATGCCGTGCATGGACGGATCGTTGTTGAGCGTTTCGATGTGGTCCAGCACCTGCGCTTGCGTCGCCGTCGCCGGCAACTGGATGAGCTCGGAGCGGATACCGATGTCGCGACAGCCGGCGATCTTGTTGCGCACGTAGGACTGCGACGCCGGGTTGTCGCCGACGAGGATGACGGCCAACGCCGGCGTCACGCCGTGCTGCGCCTTCAGCTCGTCGACGCGGACGTGATACTCGGCGCGCAGCTTCTTCGCAATGGCCTTGCCGTCGATGATTTTGGCGGTCATGACTAGCGCAACACCACCGTCTTGTTGCCGTTCTGGAAGACGCGGCGTTCGGCGTGCCACTTCACGGCACGATTCAGCACCACGCTTTCCAGGTCCGCGCCGATGGTCACGAGATCTTCAGGAGTCATGCTGTGATCCACGCGCGCGACCTCCTGCTCGATGATCGGACCTTCGTCCAGGTCCGTTGTCACGTAGTGCGCCGTGGCGCCGATCAGCTTCACGCCGCGCTCGTGCGCCTGGTGATACGCCTTCGCGCCCTTGAAGCCGGGCAGGAAGGAATGATGGATGTTGATCGCCTTGCCGGAGAAGTATTTGCAGGCATCGGCGGTGAGGATCTGCATGTAGCGCGCGAGCACGAACAGCTCGCCGTCGGTGCGTTCGAATAACTCGAACATGCGCTTTTCCTGCTCGGCCTTGCGGCCGTCGATCACCGGGAAGTAATGGAACGGAATGCCGTGCCATTCGGTGAGGCTGCGCATGTCCTGGTGGTTGGACACCACCGCCACCACTTCGATCGGCAGCGTGCCGGTGCTCCAGCGGTGCAGCATGGAGTTGAGGCAATGGCCGTGCTTGGACACGGCCAGCACCGCGCGGCACTTGCGGCTGACTTCATGAAACTTCCAATGCATGCGGAATTTCTCGCCCACCTGCTTGGCGAACGTCGCGTTGAGCTCTTCCAGCGACGCTGTGCCCTGGCCGTTGCCGTGGAACACCGTGCGCATGAAGGAGGTGACGGTGTAGGGATCGTCGTAGTGCTGCGCTTCGGTGATCAGGCAATTGTTGGCCGCGAGAAAACCCGAAACGCCCGCGACGATGCCCGTCGTGTCCGGGCAGGCGGTCGTAAGGACGAAGACGGGCGCTTTCGCGCCCGTCTTGGAACTCTGCACCGCGCTTCCCGCCGAAGCGGGAGCGCGGGCAGCGCCGAGGACAGTTTCATCTGACATGTGACGCTACCAACTCTGGGGTCGTGATTCGATCAATACCGGTAATGGTCGGGCTTGTACGGGCCGTCCAGCGACACGCCGATGTACTTCGCCTGCGCCGCGGTGAGCCTGGTGAGATTCGCATTGAGCTTGGCGAGCTGCAGGCGCGCCACTTTCTCGTCGAGGTGCTTGGGCAGCACGTACACACCGATAGGATACTTCGCGGTGTTCGTGTGCAGCTCGATCTGCGCCAAGGTCTGGTTGGCGAAGGAAGAGCTCATCACATATGAAGGATGGCCGGTGCCGCAACCCAGGTTCACCAGGCGGCCTTCGGCGAGCAGGATGATGCGCTTGCCATCCGGGAAGATGATGTGGTCGACCTGCGGCTTGATGTTCTCCCAGGTGTGCTTGCGCAAGCTGGCGACATCGATTTCGTTGTCGAAATGGCCGATGTTGCAGACGATGGAGTTGTTCTTCATCTTCGCCATGTGGTCATGGGTGATGACGTTGAAGTTGCCCGTCGTCGTCACGAAGATGTCCGCCTGCGACGCGGCTTCGTCCATCGTCACGACGCGATAGCCTTCCATCGCCGCCTGCAGCGCGCAGATCGGATCGATTTCAGTGATCCACACCTGTGCCGACAGCGCACGCAGCGCCTGCGCCGAACCCTTGCCGACGTCGCCGTAGCCCGCAACGACCGCGACCTTGCCGGCGATCATCACGTCGGTGGCGCGCTTGATGCCGTCCACCAGCGATTCGCGGCAGCCGTACAGGTTGTCGAACTTGCTCTTGGTGACCGAGTCGTTGACGTTGATGCCGGGGAACGCCAGTTTGCCGTCCTTCGCCATCTCGTACAGGCGCTTCACGCCCGTCGTCGTTTCCTCGGACACGCCCTTGATCTGCTTCAGGCGGGTCGAATACCACTGCGGATCTTTCTTGAGCTGCGCCTTGATGGAGTTGAACAGCGAAGTCTCTTCTTCGCTGCCGGGCTTCGCGATGACGCCCAGATCCTTCTCCGCGCGCGTGCCCAGGTGCAGCAGCAGCGTGGCGTCGCCGCCGTCGTCGAGGATCAGGTTGGAATAGCCATTGTCCGGCCATTCGAAAATGCGATGCGTGTAATCCCAGTACTCGTCCAGCGACTCGCCCTTGTAGGCGAATACAGCCGTACCGCGCACTGCGATCGCAGCGGCAGCGTGATCCTGGGTCGAGAACACGTTGCACGAAGCCCAGCGCACCTGCGCGCCGAGCGCCTGCAACGTCTCGATCAGTACTGCGGTCTGGATCGTCATGTGCAGCGAGCCGGTGATGCGCGCGCCTTTCAGCGGCTGCGTCTTCGCGTATTCCTCGCGGATCGCCATCAGGCCGGGCATTTCGGTTTCGGCGATCAGGATTTCCTTGCGGCCCCACTCGGCGAGCTTCAGATCGGCAACGTGAAAATCAGTCTTCGAAGTTGGCTGTGCAACTGCGCTCATGGTCGTCTCCATTTCAAGGTTGAACGGGCGCCGTTGCCATAAGGCAAAGCGTGCCGAGCCTGGCAGGCACGAGGGGAAGCATTCCCCCCTGCCCTGCTGCAGCGCCCCTCGGCCCGCGAAAAATTCGAAATAGTCTAGCCGTTCGCCGCGCGCTTGATCCCGGCATCTGCCGCAAGGGCGTCCGCCTTGTCAGTGCGTTCCCAAGTGAAGTCCGCATCCGCGCGGCCGAAATGGCCGTAAGCCGCGGTCTTCTGATAGATGGGCCGCAGCAGGTCGAGCATCTGCACGATGCCTTTCGGCCGCAGGTCGAAGTGCTTGGCAACGAGCTCCTGGAGCTTCTCATCCGACACCTTGCCGGTGCCGAACGTGGTCACCATGATGCTGGTGGGCTTGGCGACGCCGATGGCGTAGGACACCTGCACCTGCGCCTTGGTGGCCAGGCCCGCGGCAACGATGTTCTTCGCGACATAGCGCGCGGCATACGCGGCCGAGCGGTCGACCTTGGTCGGATCCTTGCCGGAGAACGCGCCGCCGCCGTGCGGTGCTGCACCGCCGTAGGTGTCGACGATGATCTTGCGGCCCGTGAGGCCGCAGTCGCCCTGGGGACCGCCGACGACGAAGCGCCCCGTCGGGTTGACGAGGTAGTTGATCTTCTTGGCGATCATGTCCTTCGGCAGCACCGGCTTGATGATTTCTTCGATCACGGCTTCCGACAGCGGGCCGTGCTCGATCTCCGGATGATGCTGGGTGGACAGCACGACGGTGTCGATTTCCTTCGGCCTGCCGTCGACGTACTTGATCGTGACCTGCGACTTCGCATCCGGGCGCAGCCACTTGAGCTTGCCGGCCTTGCGCAACTGCGCCTGGCGCTCGACCAGACGATGCGCGAGATAGATGGGCAGCGGCATGAGGTCGGGCGTTTCATCGCACGCATAGCCGAACATCAGGCCCTGGTCGCCGGCGCCCTGATCGAGATTCAGACCGCGGCCTTCGTCCACACCTTGCGCGATGTCGGGCGACTGCTTGTCGTACGCCACGAGCACGGCGCAACCCTTGTAGTCGATGCCGTAGTCGGTGTTGTCGTAGCCGATGCGCTTGATGGTCTCGCGCGCGACGCTCTGGTAGTCGACGGTGGCGTTGGACGTGATCTCACCGGCCAGCACGACCAGGCCCGTGTTGCACAACGTCTCGGCCGCGACGCGCGAATACTTGTCCTGCGCGAGGATGGCGTCGAGGATGGCGTCGGAAATCTGGTCGGCAACCTTGTCCGGATGGCCTTCGGAAACGGATTCCGAGGTGAATAGAAAGCTGGAGCTCATGGTTCGTTCCTGTGTGGTTCTCAAATCAATTCGAGGTAAGCCGTAGCTGACGATATGGCGGTACGAGTGCGCTATTTCCCCTCAGACCGCGGCCGCGAGTGACAGAGGCTTGCCGAAGCTCGCCTGGTAGCGCCGCGCGAACTCGGCTGCCGTGAACTTGTGGTTCTGGGTGCCGCGCGATTCGATCTTGATCGAACCCATCAGGGAGGCGATGCGGCCGGTGGTCTCCCAGTCCAGCCCCCGCAGCAGCCCGTGGATGAGGCCGGCGCGGTAGGCATCCCCGCAGCCCGTGGGGTCGACGACGGCCTGCGGTTTCGCGGTGGGAATCACGAATTCCCTGCCCTGCGCATGGATCGTCGAGCCTTCGGCGCCGCGTGTCACGATCAGCGCCTTGACCTGTTGCGCGATCTGCTGCGCGGAGAGCTTGGTCTTATCCTGCATGAGCTGCCATTCGTAGTCGTTCACCGCCACCCAGCTCGCCTGGCTGATGAAGGCTTTCAGGTCGTCGCCACCGAACATGGGCAGGCCCTGGCCTGGATCGAAAATGAAGGGAATGCCGGCCGCGGCGAACTGCGCCGCGTGCTGGAGCATGCCGTCGCGGCCGTCGGGCGCGACGATGCCGATCGCGACGTCCTTGGCGTCAGTCACTTTGTTCAGGTGAGATTGCGACATCGCGCCGGGATGGAAGGCGTTGATCTGGTTGTCGTCGAGATCGGTGGTGATGAACGCCTGCGCGGTGTGCTCGCTCTCGATCACTTTGACGTGATCGGTCGGCACGCCGCACTGCTTCAACCAATCCGAATACAGGCCGGTGAAGTCGCGGCCCACCGTCGCCATCGGCAGGCCCGTATCGCCGAGCAGCTGCAGGTTGTACGCGATGTTGGCCGCGCAGCCGCCGTACTCGCGCCGCATCTGCGGCACGAAGAACGACACGTTCAGCATGTGGATCTTGTCGGGCAGGATGTGGTTCTTGAAGCGGTCCTCGAACACCATGATGGTGTCGAAGGCGACCGAGCCGCAGATCAGCGCGCGCCGGGAGTTCGGGATTTTCATGCGGTGGCTTCGAGTCCTTAGCAACAATAAAATGGCCGTCAGCTGCGACGGCGGGCCACCACGAACGTTTCGTCGTTGAACCACAAGCCGCCGTGCCGGTGCAAGACCTGCTGGGTCGCGTCACGATAAACGTGATCTGCAACCGCGGCGAGGCGCTCATCTTCGATCTGCGCGACGTAGATCGCGGCGTTCCATGCTGCGAACAACGTCGACGTGCCGATGCGATCGGTGATCTCCGATGGCAGGGTGTGCAGCCGATAGCGAAAAATCGCCTTCTCGTCGGGCAGGCTCGACAGCATGAAGTCGCGGGACTCGCGGCCCAGCTCTTCCTTCAGCGCCGCTAGGAGCTGATGCCGATCCACCTGGAAGGGTTGTTCGCCCGGCCACACCTGTTGAATGAGTTCCAAGCCCGGGTCATTGCCGCAGGATTGTATGGTAATCAGCCGCCCACCGGGAGCCAGATTGCGCGCCAGCGGGCCAAGAATGTGCTGCGCTTTGAACCGGGCGGACGTGCGAGCACGCCAAGGCTGCGACGCCAGCACCAGCTCATAACCATCGATGCGGCGACCGGGCTTGGGAATGATGTCTTCGAGCATGAACCGATGATCTTCGCGGTAGATGACCAGCACCGTCGGCCTGACATAGACAGGATTACCTGTCTTGCCGCTGTCGCGGGTCTGCCAACCATGCGCCAGCATGGGTGCGAGCGCCTCGATCTGGTCGGCGTATTCGTCGCTGGATTTGCCGGTGAGGCGCACTTCCTGCCAGTTGTAAGCGGCCGCCGCCTGCACGTTGCGCGGCATCAATTGCGGCGCTTCGGCGTAGTTCAGGTTGGTCACGACGAACACCGTGGCGGGATGCTCGTGAAAGCGATCGGGCAATTTTTCGAGGCCCAGACGCACGTCCTCGAGGCTGATTTCCTTGGCGACTGCGAGCAGCGGCACCGTCGGATGGCTGCGATGCACGCTGCGCATGAGCCGCGTCAGCACGGTGCCGTCGCCCATGCCGGCGTCGAAAATGCGCACTCCCGGCGGCGTGGGCAGAATGTGCGCCAATTCTTTGGCGGCCCGGCGCGCGATGGTCGACTTCTCATTGCAGGTGTTGACGAACGCCAGGTATTTCTGGCGGTTGTCATAGAAGCGGAAGGGCGGCGACAACGTCGCCGCGGAGGCGACGATCTCAGCAGGGGCGGTAGCGGCCGCGGCGCCCATATCCGCGGCGGCGAGCGCCCGTGATGGCGCCATAGACTCCCGATGTACGAGTGCCATATTCCCTCCAACACTGTGTGCGTGCCCGCCGCCAAGGCAGAACTTATTCGCAGATTCTTCGGAACACTCTTCGGGCGCACCGCAAGAGAGGGAGCCCTGGTCGCGCGATGGTCGGGGCAGGGTCAAGGCGGCGCAATCATCTGGGTAGGGTACAAACGGACACCGTGCGCAGCGTACGGGTCTTGGCGCCGATCAGAGACATCGGCCGCGCCTGACACGGGGGCCCGGTTAGGGTCAATGCGCAAATGTCAATGCGCACTGGTCCAGCAATCTTTGCACGGGGAATCCTAAGACAATCGGAACGATTGCGCAGCGCGCTGCGTCAATACTTGGAACGCCGCGCGCGGCGGACCCGCTCCGATTCGAACTCACTGCAAGCTTCGTGCGTTAAAGACCGGTTAGAACATTAAGTCACCATGGCGGATGCTGCATTGACGACCAACGAGAACCCGCGCGCCGATGCACCCGTTTTTCAATCCTCCGCGCCGAAGGCCGACACGCTCGACGACGGCGTCCTGTCCATCCTGCTGGTGGAGGACGAACGCCTCGTCGCGCGCGATCTTGAAGAGACCGTGACCCGGCTGGGCTACCGGGTCGCCGGCATCGCCAGCGAAGGCGTGCAGGCCGTGTGCCTCGCCGAGGAATTGCAGCCCAACCTGATCGTGATGGACGTGGGACTGAAAGGCGAGATCGACGGCATCCAGGCGGCGCAGATGATCCAGGAACGCGCGCACGTGCCGGTCATCTTTCTCACCGGCCATCGCGACACCACTACTTTGCAGCGTGCGATCGACACCGGACCGATGGGCTACCTGGTCAAACCCTTTCAGGAAGTGGAGCTGCGCTGCGCGATCGAAGTGGCGGTCCACAAGCACCGCGCCGAAGCCGCGATGCGCGAGCGCGAGGAAGCACTGCGCCGCAACGCCGAACTGCTTGCCAGCCTGTCGCTGGTGGACGAACTCACCCAGCTCAAGAACCGCCGCGGCTTTTTCGAACTGGCACAGCAGGCGCTGAAAGTCGCCCAACGCGAGCGGCACACGCTCGGCCTGTTCTTCGTCGACCTGAACGGCCTCAAGCGCATCAACGACACCCTGGGACACCTGGCGGGCGACCAGGCGCTGCGCGATGCGGCTGCGGTACTGCGCCGTACCTTTCGCGAGAGCGACATCGTGGCCCGCCTCGGCGGCGATGAATTCGTCGCGCTCGCACACGTGCACCGTGACACCAGCGTGCTGCGCGAACGGTTGCGCGAGCACCTTGCCGCACTGAACGGGACGCGCAGTCGCCCGTACGTGCTGGAAGTCAGCATCGGCACCACGATCGTGAACGTCACCGGACAGGACGATATCGAAACGCTGATCGCGCGCGCCGACGCAGCGATGTACGAAGAGAAGCGGGCGTCTGCAGCCGTCAGCCGCGGCGGCGGCAGACAGTAATAAAGACGGCTTCAGCCAACGCCCCTTCTCCCGCCTTAGCGGGGATGGCACTTACCGGAGGCTCCGCAACCTCTTCTTCGTAGGTTGGGCATTCGTAGGTTGGGCAGAGTCTTCGAAGCCCAACGATCGGTGCCGATAAGAATGTTGGGCTTCGAAGACTCTGCCCAACCTACGGATAGCCGACCAAGTCAGTGCCATTCGCTTTAGCAGGCGAAGGGATCGGACAGTATCATTGCTCGGTGCAACATCCCGACCCTCGCCACTGGCTCTCTGCCGTTCTCTCCCGCGATCCCGAGCGCACGCTGCTGCGCACGCCCGAGGGCAGGCGCTACAGCTATCGCGAGCTTCACGACCTGTCCACCCGGATTGCAGCCGTACTCGCCAGCCGCGGCGTAATTGCCGCGGACCGCGTCACCGCGCAGATCGAAAAATCCCCGCAAGGGGTGGCGCTGTATCTCGCCTGCCTGCGCCTCGGCGCCGTGTTCGTTCCCCTGAACACGGCCTACACGCTTGCCGAGATCGAATACTTCCTCGCCGACTCGCAACCTCGCGTCGCGGTCGTGCCACCGGCGATGGTGGACGCCGTGCGGTCGATCGCGCTGCAAGCCGGCATCGCCCACGTTGAAACCCTGGGCGCCGAGGGCGATGGCTCGCTGCTGCAACTCGCTGCGACCCAACCGGTCGACGGCTTCATGGAATTCGCCGGCGACCCCACCGCGCTCGCGATGCTGCTCTACACGTCGGGCACGACAGGTCGTTCCAAGGGCGCGATGCTGACGCGAGGCAATCTCGCTTCGAATGCCGAGACGCTGGCGTCGGCCTGGCGATTCACGGCGGACGACGTGCTGCTGCACGCGTTGCCGATATTTCATGTGCACGGCTTGTGCGTCGCCATCAATACCGTGCTGGCAGCGGGCAGCTCGATGCTGTTCGCACCGAAATTCGACGTGGATCAGGTGCTGCGGCTGCTGCCCGAAGCCACAGTGATGATGGGCGTGCCGACGTTCTATACACGCCTCCTGCAGCATCCGGCCTTGTCGAGGGACGGCACTCGCAACGTGCGATTGTTCGTCTCCGGATCAGCGCCGCTGCTGGCGGAAACGCACCGTGAATTTCAGTCCCGCACCGGCCACGTGATCCTCGAACGCTACGGCATGAGCGAGACGCTCATGAACACGTCCAATCCGTACGACGGCGAGCGGGTGGCGGGCACGGTGGGCCCGCCGTTGGACGGCGTGGCGATCCGCATCGTCGATCCGGACACGGGAGCAACGCTGGGCGGCGATGCGATCGGCATGATCGAAGTGCGCGGCCCGAACGTCTTCCGCGGCTACTGGCGCATGCCCGAGAAATCCGCGGCTGAGTTGCGCGCCGACGGCTTCTTCATTACCGGCGACCTGGGCCGGATCGACGCGCGCGGCTACGTGCACATCGTCGGCCGCGGCAAGGATCTGGTCATCACCGGCGGCTACAACGTGTACCCCATCGAAGTGGAAGCGGAAATCGATGCGCTACCGGGCGTGATCGAAAGCGCGGTCATCGGCGTGCCGCACGCGGACTTCGGCGAAGGCGTCACCGCCGTCGTCGTCGCGGCGAAAAACGCGAGCCTTGACGAGGCGGCGGTGCGCAGTGCGCTCGAACGGCGGCTGGCGAAATTCAAGCTGCCGAAGCGGGTGCTCTTCGTCGCCGACCTGCCGCGCAATGCGATGGGCAAGGTTCAGAAGAGCGTGCTGCGGGACACGTAT
>Ga0307509_10004108_pt1 | contig 21310 bp, 15 predicted proteins | sample 10_EM_MG_FD_202245 | JGI IMG/M metagenome (GOLD analysis project Ga0307509, IMG submission 202245) | Populus trichocarpa ectomycorrhiza microbial communities from riparian zone in the Pacific Northwest, United States - 10_EM | ecosystem: Host-associated > Plants > Roots > Unclassified | place... | reverse complement strand
AGGTCGCATATAGATCAGATATGGTCTACGCACCTATACGGGAATACAATTCTAGTGGAGAGCGATTATACTCTGAGATGCATACGGCGGACTGGTGGTGGGATACACAGGTATGAAATAGGTTCTGTCAGGCTTTAAGTGGTCGGCGTTTCCCATGCTAATCTCTCATTTTGTTCTATATTTGCAAACTCTTGCACCCAGGTCAACCGTTGTACCCATTATCGGATTGTCAGACCAGACTCAGCTTACAAATTTCTCGGGAGATAAGAAAGCCTGGCCGGTATACGTGGCGATCGGCAATATCCTTTCGCGGACTAGAAACAGCCCTGCCAAGATGCCGATCCTGCTTCTGGCATTGCTGCCTGTGTCTCGAAGGTTAACGGGTGATTCAGGCCGCGTGGAGGAAGCCCAGAGGAAGACCAACGCCGATGCTCTACGGGCTGTCTTCGATCTTGTCCTTGCACCATTATAGGAGGTTGTCCAAGAAGGCACAGTGGTGGATTGTGCAGATGGCAAAACACGCCTGTGTTTTCCCATTTTGTCGGCCTGGATTGCGGATCATGCGGAACATGCAGCTTTGCATGGAATAGGTAGCAAGTCGTGCCCAAAGAGTGAGGTTCCATCCAAGGAGCTTGGTGGGAATCCGCGGAAGATATATGAGGCCCGCGACTATACTTTATATTGGGAAAAAGCACGGGAGCAAGAGTCTGAAGAGGCTGGCATCGCAGAATACTTTCAGCAGGTGGGCGTGAAAATAGGCCGCAATGTATTCACTGTACTCTACCGAGTAAACCCGGCGGACCTACATAAGCTGGACCTCTTACACAACATTTATCTCGGCCTATTCAAACATATGATGGAATGGGTGGAAGGATTCCTGAAAAAGCATAAACGGCAGCAGGCATTCGACAGTGCCTGGGAAGAAATTCCACCTTATCCCGGATTCAGTGTACCAAAAAGGGCCTATCGTAAAGTCACACAATGGCACGGAAAGGAAATGCGCAACCTCGGTCGATGCACTGCAGCAGTATTGGTGTCCACATTGCGAAATCCGGACAGTTCTCAGCATCAGGATTTCAACATCGCCTTGAAGTGTGTTGGTGCGCTGGTTGATTTCTCCCTAATGACTCAATATCGCAGTCATACACCAGATAAACTTGCCTACATGGAAAGGTACCTGCAGACATTTCACCAGACGAAGGACATTTTTCTTGAGTTCCGCACTTCAAAGTCTACACGCGTGGAGGTAAATAGTCAGGACCGGGAGTTAAGGAGATTAATTGCGAATCAGATTGCTCAAGAAGCCCACCATATCTCTGCTGCCCAACGCCGTCGGCCGGCGGATCAAAACAGGCTTCAGAGGGTTAACCGGCGGGCAGATTTGATCCAGCGAGAAAACCACTTCAACTTCATCAAGATGCACTACCTTAGTCACTTTGTCTCCCACGTGCCACGTTTTGGGTCTATTTTGATGTATTCTACTAAGATGGGCGAGCTAGCACATAAGGCACAGATTAAAGTGGGTTACCGCAGGTCAAACAAGAATAACGCTGCCCGACAGATCTTGTCGTACTATGGCCGCAAGCACGCCCTGGGAATGAGGTTGCAGACGATAGAAGCACTTTCGAAAGCCAAGAATGCGTTGGTAATGGGAAATGGCGGGATGGATGCACCGGCCTCAAGCCGGAGTGCGTCTTGGTGAGTTCTCAAAGGCCGCATGATGGAGAACATCGGCACTCTGACCGAGCTATGCAGAGCCCTCAACATCGATTATTCCGACATGAATGAGGAGATGCTGTGTTTTATCAGGCAGACAATAGCTGGCGACCAGCGGCTGCCTTCTGACCGCACGGAATTCGGATCACTACCCGTAGAGCAATTTTCACACCTTGAAATTCCGGTTTCAGAGTTTCCGGAAGCTGACGTTTTCCAGATCCACCGCGCCCGCTGCAGCAGAACAAAGGCCTTCTGCAATGGCGATCCTAGAAACGATTGCATATGGGTTCAGGCTGGCGGAGAGGAAAGTTATGGGGATCTGCGAGGGCGTGTAGTAGCCCGATTGTTAGCACTCTTTAAGATAAGAAACGTCCTGAGCGGGGCCGGAGATGTTCATCGCCTGCCATTGGTACGCATACTCGATCCCGTCGGCACTGGTAAATTTCACCGCGGAAGCGGACATATACGAGTCAGCAAGCGGCCTAATGGTCGAGATATGCGAATAGTCAGTATAGGGGCAGTGATCAGGCAGGCGCATGTAATTACCAGCGGGGAGAGGCAATGGATAATGAATCACAGGATAGATCTGTGGATGTTTAATGAGATATATTAAGTTATTCTACAGGATTGCGTATTCGGCCGGATGAGTCTAACTTGGTTAATCGGCGGACGTTTGAGGATTGGTCCGCGGCCGAAGTAAAGCCAGACCCTCCGTATCCTTATACGTCCGCCGGACCCCCTTTGTGTATCCTCCCTTATACGGCGGACGTTCTCCCTTCTGTTTCTCCTCCATACCCATTTCGTCCGCCGGACGTTCTACCCTTCCTACTGACGTTCTACCTTCCTCCGCCTGACACCTTCCCAACCTTCTGAGCCTTCATTTTGGTGATACCACCTTAAGGGTCTGGTTTCAATTCGGCCGCGCGAGTAGTAGTGTAGTGAATTGCTCTATAGAGTGAATCTGCGGATATTTAATGAAATATATTGAACTGTTCTCTATGCAATTTGTACTAGTAGATAATACTACGGTAGTGAAAAGAAATAGAATGACGATTGTGATACCTCTATGAGTGGTGCGCCGGTAGGAAAAGATAAAAGTGGCTCGAGGGCATCCGCGTCGAAAGGAGCCGGACAATTTCAGATGCCACGGGGCGGATTTAGGTCACCAGAGGGAGAAGGTAGGGGGCAGGTGGTCCGGGTGCTGGGAATTGGGGATGGGTACGCCGGATGCCGTCAGACGAGAGCAGTACAAGAGGGGAAGGATGCGGGGGGTGTCGGGACGGAGGGCGGCCGCAACAAGCGCGCTGGGTGCATGGGAGGGGGGATAAGGGCGTTGGGAGGCACCAGGCGCATGGGAGGAGAAGAAACGTCCGGCGGACGGTCAGGACGCACGGGACGCATAGGGCGGCTGCCGGACGTAAATCGCTTTTTTTACTGATGTTATCACCATAGAGTGCTTCATAGGGGCTTTTGTTGGCAATTACCCGAGAAGGCGAATGCGCATGCAGATAAGTGCCTGTATTGATAGCCTCAGCCCAAAGCTCCGGATTTAGTCTTGAATCCAAAAGCAGACTGCGACCTTTTGTTGCTATAGTTCTTATCATCCGCTCAGACAAGCCATTCTTATGTTGAGTATAAGGCGGCACAGGTTCAAAGGAAACACCAGAGGCTCTTAGAATTCTGTGAAAGAACTTGTTGGAATATTCGCCATGGCAATTATCACATCTGAATCTTGTGACTGGATATTGAGGAAAGTGCTTCTCAATTCGTGTAATAAACTCTTGGAAACAGCCAGTAATTTCCATTGCCTCTTTAGTCCACAGAAAATACACTGAGATATAGCGCGTATGGTCATCAATATAGAGTATGAAATAGCAAGCGCCAGAACAGGACGGAGTAGCGATAGGTCCTGCAAGATCTTAGTGTATGAGCTCGAAAGGGCCAGTAGTTCTAGGAACTGGCTGGCAAATAATTTTCCTCTGCTGCTTTGCTTGTATACACACAGTACAAGCTAAGAGATCATTCTCTTCCACATCAGTCACCTTTGGAAGAAAGTCACCCAAGGCAATCTTCATTGATGGAAGGTTTAAGTGGGCTAGCCGGCAATGCCACAGATTCCAGGACAGCTGAGACACTGAGCTGCCAGACCTTGCTAAAACAGCATGGAGGGTATGTATGGTAATTGGTGACCCACATAGCCACCAGAGCCCATCGCGTAGAATACCTAACTGGTTTAGAATCTTTGTCTTGCCCTCAATCTGACATGCGGTAGATGAGAAGGTGATTGTATATTTTTGACACAGGGAAGCAACCGAAACCATTGAATATCGTAGCTTTGGAACATAGAGAGCTTCAATCTCGAGAACAGCTCCAGATTCTAACCTAATCTGAACTGTGCCATGACCAATTCTGTATAGTTTGCTGCCGTCACCAATAAAAACCGGAACCTGCGCATGAAGTGTTCAAATGTTACGGAAAGCTCTTCGGTCGGGAGTGAAATTGTCTGATGCTCCACTGTCGATAATCCACTTATCTCTCCCAAGATGTTTATTGGTAGTGGTAACTGTCAGAGCATTCTCGGAAACATAGGAAGCCATAAGAGCCTGCTCAGCTTCATTCTCGAAGTTGTTGGAGCTCGATCGGTGTGGATTATTCCGAACAGCAGGGTGAAAGCTTCTTCTCCTGCGTTCAGCTCTTTGTTTTGTATAGCAATTGTCTTCTCGGTGTCCTCTCTTAGCACAATAGTCACAGATTGGCCCACGGCCAAGCTCCTGTCTGCGGCTCACTCTTCCTCTTGAATTGTGTCTTTGGTACCTTCCTTGGATACCAGCATAACCTCGCTGATTTCCTCTTATTCTTGTACGACTTGGGCGTGAGTAGGATAAGTCAGCAAGAAGAGCAGTTGTTGAAGCTCCAGCAGTATTTGAGCCAGTAACATCTTCTTTCCTTTCACGTATCGCTTGCTCCTTTTGTAGAATTGCTTCCACAAGACGATCGGTATCCATATCTGATTCAGAGAGAACTCGATCGATCGTGGGTAGATACTCTTCTGGAAGATGAGAGTTTAAAAGAGAAATAAAGGAGTTAGGCGAGATCTCCATGGCTGTTCCCATAAGCCTGGATTGGACTAATTTCATTGCTGAAATCAAGTCACTAATACGCATACCAGGCTCAAGTCTTAAGGCGAAGAATTGACATTGGAGCGTAGATCTTCCAATGCGAGAGGCGGTAATGTCGTACTTGTTTTTAAGTGAAGCCCACATGGCTCTAGGACAGTCCAGCCCTCGGATGAGCTGCTTTGCTTGTTGAGTACAGGAGGTAAAAATCATACCAAAGGTGCGGTTGATTTTATTCCTGTACTCAGTATGAGCAGCCTGTTGATTGAATGTCAGAGGCATAGACAGATCGCAAACAACATCGTAGGTTTGATCAGCTCGCATAAAAGCTTTAAGATCCTCGCTCCAATGATGGAGGTTGGATTCATTCAGCTTTTCAGTGGTGCCGAATTTACAGGTGAACATCTCCACTGAACTAGCGGAACGGAGTTGTCCCGAGACTTGGTTTACGGTAGACATCCTAGGATAAAGCGTAGGGCAGCAGTAGAGAGAGAGAAACCTTTCATGAAGGAAGAAAGAAAGAAATCGCTTGCGGTAAAATAGGGTACCGGATTATTTTTGCGCACAACCCTAGCTCATAACCTGTTGCAAATAATGGTTGTGAGGGAAATGATTTATGGTTTGGGATTCTACGCAGTGGAGTGGAACTGCTTCAACGGAGATGAAGATCGTTAATTGATTGTGTTGAGTTGATAAAAGGAAAGTTAGGAGGAAAGTTGTGTACAGAAGCAAAGGTTGTGTCATAAGAGAAGACAGGAAGAAAGGTAGAAACAAGGGGGTGGAAACAAAAATACAGGCTGACGCGTCCTCTCACTAGTGCGTACGTATACCACTGCGGCCACTGCTGGCAGAGAGAGCTGGCACATCCCGCACCAAGTGCGGTCATAGAACTGCAGTTTTCAACAGACAAGAAGAGAGCACGCCCATGACTACAGTTTCCAACATAGAAGGAGAAGGTTATTCTATTCTAACCACTGGAGGGAATGGGCTGTTATCTGCTATGTTGCCGGAATTCTAGCATGAGCCGGTGAGATTAATCAATTCCCAAATAATACAGTTGCCTGCAGTGTCGCGGAGAGAGGCGAAATTCAAGATAATAGTGTGGTAGCCAAACAGGGCAAATAATTCTCTCCCATTCTTAGTCTCCTTTTCCATGACCACTAGGGAAGCAGCAAGGTAGGGTTGGAATTGAGGGTTATATAGGTATCTAGTCAGCGAAAAAAGTTATCACATGCATCGCACTGTAGCCCTACTTACTCGTTTTTATGAGCTGGATTTGTTGGCTGATTTTCTATATAAGGGGCCATGCATCCTACTTTTTCCTCCCCACCTCCCCCCCTCCTCCGCCTCACACGGTACGAGGACTATACCCCTCTCACCCCTGAAGAAGTATCCAGGGCCCTCTCCAAATCCTCAAACACCTCCGCTCCTGGGCCAGACCACATCCCGTACTCTGTGTGGAAGTCAGTACACCGCATCAAGCCCTTCCTTCTTCCTTCCCTCCTGGACCCCCTGTTGGCCCACGGGTTTCACCCTCCCTCCCTCAAGAAAGCGCTTGGTATTGTCCTTGACAAGCCGGGCAAACCCTCATACGACTCACCCTCCTCCTTTAGGGTCATCGTCCTCCTCCGTACGCTCTCGAAGATCCTTGAGAGAGTGGTTGCTTCCCGCCTTTCAGCCCAGGCAGCGATATGCTCCCTCATCCATCCCCTTCACTGCAGGTCCACCGCCGATGCCGCCCTCGTCCTACAACACAATATTGCGTCCTTTCACCGCCTCCGATACAAGGTCTCCACTCTATTCCTTGACGTGAAGGGAGGCTTTGACAATGTAGAGTCTCCCTCCCTCCTTTCTCTCCTCCGCAGGAAGGGAGTCAGCCCGTACCTGGTTCAGTGGGTCGGCTCCTTCCTCAGGGATCGTACCTGCCGCTTGACATTACAGGGGTCCCCGCGCCTCTTCGCTCCCGTCTCGGTCGGGGTCCCTCAGGGATCCCCCATCTCCCCTCTTCTATTCGTCATATACGTCTCCTCCCTGCACCTGGTGATCCCCAGGTCTCTTATTATCTCCTATGTTGACGACTTTGCCGTTACAGTGGCCTCACCCTCCTACAGAACCAACGTTCGCCTCCTTCAGAAGTCCTTCTCATCGCTCAAGAGGAAGGCCTCCCCGATCAACCTCTCCTTCTCCGTCCCTAAAACCGAACTGATCCACTGGAGGACCACCAGAAGCAATGAGCCACCGTGCTCCCTCCCTGTGCAGCTAGAGGGTCAGCTCTTCTATCCAAAATCCCACCTGAAATGGTTGGGCTTCATCTTCACCCCCGCCTTTGACCCAAGGTCTCACTTTTCCAGGAGGTATACACTTGCAAATGCCGCCCTAGCCACTATCCGGCGCCTCTCCCCCCCCGAGATGGGCCTCCCGCCCTACCTCTGTCTCTCCCTGGCGCGCTCGCTCCTCGCTCCAATTCTTCTTTATGGGTCCGCTGTCTGGAGCCCTCCCCCGTCTATCATGGGCCCCATGTCCGTTTTTTGGCATCGGGTCTGTAGGTGGATAACCAACTGCTTCTCCTCAACCAACATAACATGTTTGCACAGGGAGGCCTGTCTCCCCCCACTGCCTGTTCTGATACGCCACCAACGCCGCCTTGCGGGCCTAAGGCTCATCTGCTCCCCTCCGGAAGTGAACCCTGCCACAGCACGCCTCCCTAAATCTGTCCCCAGCTTCTCACCCCACCGTACCACCTTGTTAGCGCGTGGGAAAATTATCTCCCAGCCATATCTCTTCTTCAACCTCGACTGGCGTTCTTCCCCTGACAAGACCAAGAACCCAAGATACCGGCACAACGCCATCACAGCCTGGGCTAACGCGGCCGTCCCCGTCATACACGACGTCTCGACGCTGCCACCTATCTCCCTCCACTTGACAGACTACCTCCCCCCGATCCCGGGGGTTGTCCCCTCCTACGCTCGCCTCAAGTTGAGTGCAAAACAACTTCTCCTTTCCGACTGGTCTGCCACCCCGGCCCCCACATACTACCCCTTTCCGCCCTCGACGTGCCCCCATCCCTTCATGGGCTTGGGCAAGTTCGTTGCAGGCAGGATACACCAGATGCGTTCTGGGAAAAGCTATCTCGCGGCTCACCCCTCATGGAGCTATCCTGATGCCGACGCGTCCTGCCCTTTATGCTCTAAGGCCCCGCAGACCTTCGAACATGCCATCCTGTCCTGCCCCTCCTCCGCCCGCCTGAGATCCCGCCTCCTCCAAGGGGTCTCGGACTTGGCTCCTGAGGCCCCAATCTGGTCCGACCAGCAGCTGCTTATTGCCCTGGCTGAGTTCATCCGCACCACCGCCACTGGTTTCCCCCCTGGGATGCCCCCGCTTGCCCCCTCCCTCCACGCCCCTCCTCCGAACCCCCTCCTTTAATCTACTGCCCTACCCGCCCCTGGCCCTCGAGACTAGTCTAGCGGTTTTTACTTTCCTTGATTTTAGCTACGGCTGCTGTGTGACGCTTATTGGTCACGTTGGGGGAATTGGTTATGTTCGTTTCATTTGTTGATTGTTAGTTTGATTTTCGGTTTTGTTTTGGCCATATCGTTAAAGATGCATGTCATTTCTTGTACCGTAGAAACAATGAACATATGATTTAAAAAAAAAATAAAAAATAAAAAAATAATCCTACTTTTTCCTCCATTCCTTCCTTCCACCTGAACACAAAACTCTCAACACAACGACAACCAACCTATCCGGAGGACAATAAGGACCAAAAAACCGAACGACAAAAAGGACGGCAATGATTATAGGACCATAGGACCAAAAGGACGACAACCGCAGGACAAATCAGCAAAAGTCCAACACGCCCGGTTGGTGGGATGGACTTGGGAGAACTTGAGAGAATAACCCAAAAGGAGGCATGACTGGAGTGGGGGAGTGATTGAAGTGGGGGAAGGTGGAGGAATGCGTGAAGAGGTGAAGTAGGTGGAGTGAGAAATGTTTAAGACCCTGTTTGGTTGCGATGGTTCCGTTCCGTTGGGTGACGGTTTCTGCTGTTAAAGTTGCCTTCTCTCCTTTTTGAAACGGTCATTTGTATTGGACTACGGAACAGAACCATGGCAACCAAATAGGGCCTAAGGATCTGTTTTGCAAAAAAAATAAAAATAGGACTGTTCGGTTGGGCGACCGTTTCTGTTGTAAAAATTGCATCGTCTGCATTTTGAAACACAAGTGAATAGGTTATTTGTACAAGACAACAGAATGGAACCATTGCGGCCGAACGAGCCCGAAGGAGGAGGAATATGTGGAAAATGGGGAAACTTCAACTCATATGATGACAATTTTGGTCTTTAACTCTGAAGAACTCTTCTCCAGTTGTTCCTTGTTTTATAGGAACTTCAGGGTTGAGCATGGAGATAACATTGGTGGTCTGATGAGTTCTATAGAGTGGCTTTTACATGCCAAGTAGTATCGGAGGAGCAATATGGCAGGGTGAAAACTTTCCGGTAATGTAATATATTTCTCCCTTGTATTTCTTTTTTTTTTTGCCTTAGTTTTGAAGGAACTTGGGGTCGTTGACTGAGTGGGATTGCATGGAGTGATGGGTAAGATACCATGAGTTTTAGCATGCAGTATTCTAGGGTGACACTACTATAAAAACTTGAATAATTAGGCCATGCGCGCGGACGTTGGACTTACCTCTCCTAGTAAGGTCTGTGTTTTTACTTTTTCTTTGGTCTTGGAGTCGGGTTTTTTGAAGTGTTATCCCTCCCTTTTCCAGAGGCGGGAGTTTTGGACTACGTAGCACACGGTCCAATTATTCAAGTTTTTACGCGTATATGATATAGTCTCAAGTAATTCAACCAGGCTCGAGGTTTGGTTTATGGATGAGCATTGCAGGGGTAGAACTCAAGCACATTTACCAAGATTAAAACTGAAAATTGGTTTTCAATTCGCTCATAACTTGAAATAAGCATTAGAAAGTCCCGGCAATATTCTTCCCCCTTTTACACTCGTATAGTTTTCCGAAGAGAGGAGCACTACCAAAACATGATCCAAATTCGTTCAATATTCATTATAGTCCATGAGAAAGCTCGTCTGGAACATCTAACTACCAGTCGGCACAGTACGTACTACTAGTCTTCTATCGCAGCACGGTCTTTATCCGGTTCTTGAAAATCTCCTCAACGATCCTCACACCACCCACACCACAAATCTCTATTTGAAAAATAGCCCATTATGCACTCTGTATATCATTCGGGGGGGAGGGGCAGGAAGAAAAGGAAGGAAAAAAATAATCATCAAAGAAAAAAATGACATAAGAATTTACAGGGAACGAATTAAATACGACAGGATGAAATCTGCAAGCAATGTATAAACTCAACCTTCTCAGCTAACTTATAGAAATTTCACTGGAGAAAAACCGTACGGAACATCTAAATGGGAACCCATAAATCCTCACACGGCCAGGAAAGAAAATGGTCAAAAGACGCAAGAGGTTAACTTACGGGGTGTATCTGCATTCCCAGGTCATAGGATTCCCTCGGTCGATGGAGGATGATGCCAAGTCAAGTGTATCATAGCGGGTAAGATGCCCGGAAACGGAAGGGTCGGTGGGTATTTCCACAGGGAAGTGCCTCTTGGAGCTTAAAAGGGACTGGAGGCTACCGCTCCATGAGACTGGAGGAGCGCTACTATCCTCTCATGTCCACAAACAGTGGCATACCAGAGCGGTGTTCGGCCAAACATATCTGCTTCGTCGGGGTTGACCTCTTGCCGTCCGAGTAGTATTTTTACCACTCCCTCGTGCCCATTCCCAGTGGCAGCGAAGAGCGGTGTTTGGCCAAAATCATCTGGTTCGTCGGGGTTGACCTCTTTCCGTCCGAGTAGCATTTTTACCACTTCCTCGTGTCCATTCCCAGCGGCGTAAAAGAGCGGTGTTTGGCCGAATTCATTTGTGTGCTCCGGATTGACCTCTCCTTGCTCGAGCAGGATATTCACCACTTCTTCGTGTCCATTATACGCGGCCCATGAAAGTGGTGTACAACCCAAATAGCCTTCCCCGTTGATATCAGAGCCTCCCACCTCTATTAAAGTAACTACTAATTCAACAATCCCAAAGAACGACGCGCAGTGTAGCCTAATAAATGGAGGGCAAGTATCGCCGTCCTCGAGACCTAGACCCGCATGAGCAAAGAGTAATTTGGTCGATATCTCGTTATAAGGCTCCTGTAACAGCTCTAGCGCAAGTGATTTCCCGTAGTCTGAGAGCTCCTTTTTCGCATGCACTCCCCAGTATACTGAACAATATTCTAGAAAGGATGTGGTTCGAGTATTATCAGGATCGGCAGTCGAAAGGGCTCTGACCTGCTTGGAATTCAAATAGGTCAAGCAGATTTCGGCCATTGCAGAGTGAGGTTTGATGAATAAATCGAGGTGACCGGAAAGATACTCCTGCAGGGTAAAGTGGATCAATCGCACAGTTGATGCCTCCTTATCCACAGTAATAAGCCCTTGACAGCAGTTCAGTAATGTTGACATCGAAGGAATGTTGCCATCATCGAAATCCGTGGAGCCTAGCTGGACTGCTAAGGCGTAGCAGAGCTCATCCGCCCGGAGCGGCCGTTCCGCATGACTTATCCACATCAACGCCGTCATCCCAAGTCTCGATTTGTCCCCTTCTTGCGCTTTAATCCGTTCGATCGTCGCTCCGTAAATATCACCCAATTCCAATCCATTTTTTATTTTGCTCAGTTTTTCCCGTCTTCGGGAGATTGTGGATTCGTGTAGGATCCCATCGATACTTAAGGAGACTAGTAGAAACCTAGATGCATATTCATTAGCGGAATGTGTGTGGAGGTATTCCCAGTAGCATCGCCCATACGTACATTTCCGACATATTTTCCGGAATCTTCTCCAAAATGTCTGCCTCTAGACTTTCATTCATAGCTTCCGGGGTTTGGTCCTCGTCTAGCCTAAGACGAAGGTATCCCGTGATATCACTTTTGCTAGGCTCCACCGACACGCTTATCACACGTCCCGGAAGACGCTTTTCGACCGCAGCCCGAACATGAGGCCTTGCAATGATGAATATTCGGGTGTGCGGGGAGGTTTCGAGTATTTCTTGAAGCGAATTAAGGAGCTTGACTTGATTTGCCGCCGTGCTTTCGTCCAAGGCATCTATGCATACAAATGTACGCAATGAGGAGGTGATGATCTGTAGCATCTTCACGATATCCGGGAGTTTCGGTCCCCGCCCAGCATTAGCTAATCTTTGCTCTTCTAAAACCCGTGTTATTTCCTCTGGAACCTTTTCCATTCCACTAACGATCTGTCTTAACAAGGAACCCAGAATACTAATCACAGACTGCTCCTTCCGCGCTGCGAAGTCTAGGTAGAAGCATGTAACAGCGGTGTTTTGGCCCCTGGACTTATCGGACAACCTGTCCACTACCAGTGAACTGACATGGTGGCCTGTTAGCACTGACCCCCTATCTTGTCTCCTCCGAGGATAATTTTGGTTACCTGATAAATGTCTTCCCGACCCCCGGACCTCCGTAGCAAAACAAGACCGCCTTATCACCTGCGCTTTCAACACTCCGATCATGCCAGCTTTTGAATTCTTCAGTTTTCAGGAGCCATTCTCCAATATGATCGACGCGGCGCTCTTGGATATCCTGATGCCGTAGCTTGGGCTCCAGGGGCGATAGCCAGGTCATGAGTGGATACCGATCATCGGCGACAACATAGTTATTCTGCACATTATAGCAGTTCGTATAATTGAAGCAGTCGATATTATCATGGATGGGATTTTGAGACATCTTCCGCTTTTGTTGTTCGTACTGTTGTAGAAGAGGAGTTGTTGGGTATGGTCGGTTGAAGAAAATTATTGAGACCTGGAGAAAAGCGGGGGTCTTGGTAAGGAAAAGTGGGGTCTTTGGGAATTAGGGCAGCGTTGCATAAATCGCCTTTGGAAACAGCGGAGAAAGGTGTCGCACCATACAAACCGCCAATCACAAAAAAAAACTCAAGTTGCCGGCGGTAGAGCAAGCCCAGTTAGATCCACACCTAGGTTATGGCAGCCTCGGTGGAAGCTACAAATAAAATCGCAATTGCTGATAGCGAGAGTTTCAATTTAAGATACAAGATTTTCCCACTCTGAAGATAGAAGTTCACTAATAATATATATATGGCCACTACAATTACGAATGAAAGTCACCATTTCTCTTATCGAAAGTTCGGCACCCCAGTTAAAAACTGGGACCTGGCGCGACGCGAACGATGATCTAATCGGTTATGAAACTGTGAAAAGATAATCTTTACAAAGAACCTTCAATGGTTCCCATACTATCCCACCTCGGGAGCAAGTATCTCACACTGATATCCTTCCCAAGTCTCGCAGAATCAATTTCACTCAAAGAAAAATGATTTCTAGATTCTTCGCCACTTAGGATGCCATATGAAACCCTTTTCATCTTGTGAAAAACTGCAGGGGTAACATGCCAGACAAGGTGGAGTACCGTATAGTACCACGGCGAATATCTGTCCGATGTGAGCATTGGGAAGGTCTTGCTCGCAGTCGTGGAATGTTCGATAGTGAGGCGATCTTGGCGACAAAAGCCTTCCGCACCCCTCCCGCCCCCCAATCTTATTTTTTTTTTTATTCCCAGCGATTCGCGGTTTGTCCCCAGCTCGTCTATTAATGCGGGAAGACCTATTCTATCAGTCGATCTCCGGTCCTCCTTACAAATACCAACAATGTTTTTTTATCCCAGCCAAAGTGCGATGTTTCAGGTAAACTTATCATTCAAAAGTACTGTCCCAAACCCCGTTTTACCGCAAAAGTCGGTATATTCATTAACTGAAATAATAATAAAATAAAGTTATTAAAAATTAGAAAAATCTATTATAAGCAGATATTTATAAGGAGAATCTGTTTCTGATTTTTATTTATTCTGCCTATTCATTTCACAAGGTTAAAAATCTATTTCCATACAATGGTTAATATGGAATGCCAAGCCCCCATACAAATTCTGGGGCTTGGCGCTAATTTTGGTGGGGACCCTCATTCCATCACACTCGCCTAGGTAAATCCAGGTGCAACCCATGCAAATATGGAGTTTTTGCAATTTTTATTATATAAGATAGTAATTCTTGTAAGAGGGAATTTATATAATTTTTTTGTATCACTTTAAGATATTTTATTATATAGAAATTGGCTAGTCAATTACCCATGTTTAGGCACTTTTTGGTGAGGTTTTACAAGTAGAAAGTGGGACAATACTTTTGAGAGGGCATTGCCCTATGGTGCCAAACAAGGTATAGTGAGTGCCTGGACAAAATTAACCGCGCACTGAGGATTGATAGCAACGCGACCCCTCATCACTCTATACTTTCAACTCCACCTAAAGAAATTTCTCTCAATCAAATATTAATTTCTACTATATATTCTACTATGGATCTACATTCTTGATTTGTTTCTTTGGTTTTCATGATATTGGGGTTGGTGGGGGAGCGCTGTTGTTATGGCAGGGGTTTTTCATGTTCGTTGATGCGCGGTTAATTTTGTCCAGGGACAATAATAAGCAGTGTGTCAGCACAGCTTGGCAGTCTGACTACAGTACCTTGAACCTTCATGGATAAGTTTCAAGCGATACGGGCCATCTACATAGTTGCTCTTTGCTATCAGAAAAAATTCTAAAATTTGGTAGTATTTCTAGTGTATTTTAAAGAAAAATACTAAGATTTTTGGAATTTTCTCTGAGTGTGTTTTCTTACTTAGAAGTTGAAGTATTATTATTTGGTTTGCCGGGAGTGAAACATTATGATTTCGCTGGGATAAAAAAACATTAGTGGTATGATATATTCTCCAGGAAGGGCCCGAGATCGCCCGGTGGATAGAATAGGTTTTCTCTTATTAATGCCCTTGAGTTCACAATATGATGACTGGTTGGGAGAACAACGAGCGTTGGTTGTCTCGGGGGTCTTTGGATGAGACTATTGCGGACAGCCAGCCTAGCGCGGGGCCGTAGCCTGGCGACAATAGGCCCATGGACCGCAAGCACATGTAGCAGCACCCAACTCCGAGTCCCCCTGCCATACGATCACCAAGTTCCTTACAGCTCGCGTTCTTTATTGCCCCCCTCTACTCTGACCACAGTACAAAGCGCCCTTATCGTCATATCCGGTTATATCGGTGGCAAGTATCCGCGGCGACAAGGGCGGCTACAACCTCACTAACGCCTCTGACAGTGGAACAATCCTATAAGTTGGTGCGATGGAAGGGACAGTACTAGTATGGGGTTTTCTCTCTTGTGCCCTACTTCCTAGATCCCTTGGGGTTTTCATGTCATATCCTGTTAGTTATGTTATCATAATGCACTTGTGTCGCTTTGTAAATTGGATACCTACAGCTTTTTGGTTCAGTCACTTCAAGAGGACAACAGAAATAACCTGCTGTTTAGTTACTGTAGGATGGAAGGAAATAATGCACTATAATCATAAAAGGTCACTCGCTAGCAGACAACAGACACCCGCCTCCAGCCCCCGCTCAAAGTCTTTCACCCTCAAACTCACCTGGTCATCAAACCCCAACCACCCTGCATTCGCCCCCCTTCCTCGACACACCAACTCCACCCGCGGTGATATCATACGCCGTGGGCTGTCTTTGCCATGGAATACTGTATTCTGTGTCAAGGTAGGAAATGAGGTTCGCGGCGAAGTAGCCAATGCACTAGGAGATTTCACCTGGAACTTAGGCACTTTGGAGGAATGGTATGGAAGGTAAGTTTCACCGCGTGTATATTTCGTTCGTTTGCCGGCTCTCGCTCTCTCAACTCGGCTCAACTAAACTAAAATCAAACTAACGGGAAAGCCAGGTGATAAACAAAACACAATACCACATCCTGATCCCCGTATGGATCACAACACCTATCTCTGCTTTTGCCGCATGTCTTATTTCCTCCTTACACTGCACTGATAATAATGAAAAGACATTGCGGATGAAATCCTTTATTCAATATTCTCCCATATCCGTCCAACATCCGTCCAACATTCTGTGTCCGGAAAACATTATTCCTTCTTAAGGTGTTTTGTCCCGGTTTGCTAAGGCGAGGGGCCCGGCCGCCCGTGGTGGATGTAGCGAGTAAATACGGCAAGCCCAAATTTCACCACATTCTTCTTCAGTCCCTGTTTCCGGGAGCACAATACGGTACTGTACAGTTCTGGGATCTTGAACCGAATATGCCGTTTTTCGTGCTAGCCATTACAACCCGCGCGACTTCTCCAATAAGATTGGTCCACGCTCAATGCAAGCTTCGCCATTGCAATAAGCACATTGAGATTTTTTTTAAAAAATATTCAACCTGTCGCGTATCTGAGCTTCTGAGATGCTCAAACTTTCAAAACCGAAGGAAAAAAAGTATTCTTTCATACCAGCTGCCATGCAAAGACGGGCCTTTAGGCTCTTAAGCCGAATTTCCGATCCCTTCCGCGTGCTGGCGCATGCATGTGGCCGACCCCCAAGTGCGCCCACAAGGATGGATGTTGCGAGCGATATTATGAGAATTTCTAGATCTTGAGCTCTTTGAATGTATACTTTGAGTATAATTTAGGAGTGTTGGAAGCCCCTTTGCTGTGGGTTGAATGGCTAGAGCTTTTTACGAGCAACGGCTAAGATGTAGGGGTAAATGCACGATTGCCGAGACTTTCTCCTGGTTTGCCCAAACCCGCTATCTCCCATGAGGATAGCTACCCGTGCCAATATCAATCGTCATAAGGAGGATGTTGACATTCTTGGCGGTTAACCAAAAACAAGTTATGGAATTAGGGATAGTGCGATAAGTTGGTTTTTATATCTTGAGAGTCTCTGAGCTCAAGGCTACTATTTCCTATCCTCTACCCTCGCATATCTGTGTCAGTTGTGTACACACATATTCAGCACTGTACAACTCATTGATATTTCCCCAGGTCCCGTCTTTGGGCACGTGATTAAAGGTATCTATAGCTTTGGGTAGTTCTCTTAGTTTAGTATATACTCTGACAGGCAAGAATGGGATCTCACATCTAAGCCTAAACAAGATTACGTTCAGATCTTCTCAACAAACTTAAAGCTAGTAACATGATGCCAATATTTTCACTACCCAAATTACTAACCCGTTTAGAGTAGCATAAGGACAATATAGAAGTGGTGTTCATACCCCTCCGGTTTGTCTGTTTTGGGGGTAGGATCGGACAAACTACAGCTCATGGTCCGTCCCCGTGGGGGCCCAGGACAGACGATGTCCAGAAAGGTGGGGACAGGACGAGCTTTAGGGAACGATAGTCCTATAGCTTAGACGTCCGGTGCTAGTCCGAATTGGAATCATGCACCCTGAACTAACTGCTATAACATCATGAAAAACTACTCGCAGCGCTTTTAGCTGCCCTTTACTGCCCTTTACTGCCTCTTACCGCCTTGTACCGTCCTCTACAATCCTCCACCACCCCCTGCTGTCCTCTGCCGTTCTCCACCACCCTCCTCCTGGCCCTTCCGGGTAAATTATGTTCCTTAATAGAAAATGTATAACGCTATCCTTAATATGTGGAGCCTCAATTCTTACTTATGGATTGTTTTAGACGACAAAGGATCCCATTGATCATTGGATAACAGAATCTGATACTGAGATGCTATCAATATAGGAATTGAGGGCCGCACAGACACGAAAGTAGCCAATAGACAAAGAAACTTCACTTGAAACTTAGAGATTTTGCAGGAAGGATATGGAACGAAAGTTTCACCGCTTGTACTTCGTTCATTTTCTCACTCTCGCTCTCAACTTCCCTCTAAACTAGAATCAAACTAACGGTAAAAACAGATGGATAAATGAAATGCAAATACCACACTCTGACCATTTGATCGATCGCCACTCTTATCTCTGTATTTAGAGCATGACTATTCCTCCATCTTTGTACACTCCCATCACAACAAAGAAAATCATTGCATCTAAAATCCTTTGTTCAACATTCTCCCCTACCGACTCCACCTACATCCCTCCTGAACTATCTTTGCACTCCCTTAACAAAGCCAAGAACATCCGCCCAACCCATGCCAAGTAAAATATTGATGGCAAACTATAGCTCATCTGAAAGAGTTGAGTCAATTCAAGATCTCGTCACATGGATTGTTTTTTACACTCTTTTTCTTCGTTTATCCTTTGGTGGATCAATAGAATGTCTAGATAATTTGATCCAGTTACTGTCTTATGCACACACCCGGAAATTGAGCTCTGTTTCTTGATCCCTGAGAATAGGCTCTCACTACCGGCCAAAAACCAGGCGGCCCCAGAAAGGCAGGCTAAAGGCGTGGAAGGGAGTAAGGAGAATCCAGGGGCAAAACACTTCGATGAGCAAAATCGCTACAAGGAAAAAAGCACAACTGTATGTGCTTACTGGAGCAAGGACCAATGCTCAAGGTCTGAAGTCCTGCCTCGCTAGTTTTAGAAATTAACTCTGGGTTGAGTTATTTTTAGTTAGGTTTCTATAGGGCTAGTAAATGCAGATGGTCCGCTGAGTGCTTGTTGGGGCAGGTGTCTGGAGAAGTTACATAAGAGGGCTTTCCTGTGCTTGATGCATGACTGAATATGCTCCTTTTGCAACCGAGATTGGTGCAACGACGGACACTTTCGAGAATGATTGAGAAACCTAATCGCCGTGTGAAGTTAGGGCAGACTGTGACTATGTTGAGAGTGACTGGTGTTTCTAGTGTTTGTGTGATAGAAAGCCCACTGTGCGAGTGGCTACCACAAACTGTATTTAGTCTCAGCTGCCTTTATTTTTCTGTAAATCACCGACATCCACACTGTTGCAACAAATACATCCAAGATCGAACACCTCTCAGTTTTCCTATCTTGCTTTTCTTCCAGGCTTTTGCACAAAACTGGCTTTATGGCTGTGTAATAGTGGTGGTTTCATAGTGGCAGATTTCCCTGCATGAAACCATCACTTGATCAGAGAACATGAAAGCGATATTTATTGATCCCTTCTCTCTCCTCTCTTTTATCTTCTTTTCTTCCTCTACCCTTTGAAAGTTTTTTCATACTACATATAACCTATGATACCAAATATCTCAAGGGTTGAGTTTTCCATTTCCTCCAAGGTATTGTTTATAACCTTTTCTTCCAAAGACCAAAGCTGGTCAATTATTTGTTTTCCCTTCCCCAGCCCCATTCCACTATTCAAATATTACAACTACATTTCTAACACTCAAATATCAACACAGATATTGAAAATAATACCAAACGAACCACACTATGATGGACTGCTGAATATGGGCATTATGAAGTAGTAATGCAATTGCTGGGTCAGGAAGGTACCAATCCCAATAAACCAGTCAGAGAGGATCGGAGACCACTCTCATGAACTGCTAGTTATGGGCATGATATAGTAGTTAAGCTACTATTGGAATATGAAAAGGTGAATCTGAATACAACAGACAACAATTGCCACACCCTACTTCTTTGTTATACATTATTGATTTAGTGGAGTAGTTCCTCTACTTTTCAGATATGGCAATATCAACCCCAACATCTTGGACCGTGATGGCTCAATCCTACTATTATGAGCTGTAAGCTATGGGCACTATTAAGTAGCAACTCTACTCCTAGCACAGAATAACATCAACCCCAATAAGCAAGACAGTGATAACTGAATAGCACTCTTATCTGCTATTGAGTATGGATGTTCTCAACTAGCAAAGCTACTATTGGAATAAGAAAGTGTCATCCCTGATAATTCAATTATGATAGCCAAATACTACTCTTATAGGCTACTACAATGGTGGATAATAAAGTAGTCAGGCAACATTTTGTATGCAAAAATGTCAACATGAATCTTTACCACAAGAACGGCAAAAAACTGCTCTTGTGGGCTGCTGTATAGGATTATCATGAAGTAGTTCAGAAAATGCTAGAACATAGGAATGTCAAGCCCAATGGCCAAGACAATCATGGTTGAACACCACATTAATGGTCTGCCCAGAATGGGGCTAATCAAGTTATAAAGCTGCTGTTGTAGTGGAAGGACATTAACCCCAATCTCTACTGCAACAACTACCAAACACCTCATGCGAAAGCTATTATAATGGGGCATGGTGGGATAGTCAAGCAACTATTAAGATGTGGAAAAGTCAACACTGAAGTAATAGAGGATACTGGCACAATCCCTATCTCACTTGCTATCATAATCAGTCATAATGGAGTAGTTGAACAACTGTCAGTATTTGAAGGTACAGATACCAGGATCGCTCAAAATTATGGTAGGATAATCCTTCCATGAGCTTCTTGCAACCAGAACAAGAGAGCTGTGAATCTAGTACAACAAGCCTTTCCTACTGCCAACTCTAATACAGTTTGATACAAACATATAATACAATCTGCCACAACACACCCTAGAGAAGAAATATCTATATACTACTTCTTCAGCATTGTGTACATATATATACAGCCAACATGATTCCTTCTACTCAAAACCTCCTACCACTCTTCTGGGAGCAGTTAACAAAAGTATTGAGAATTCTGTACTTCTTCTTTTCTGTTCATTTCTTTCTTCTACAAATCATAATCTCCTAAGATCAAACATATCTAACCGAATCCTAATTACATAAGGATGTAAGAGTATACATGTAACATGTATACATGTTCCGGTAATTGTATACAGGAGCGGAGTGTAGGATTTCCTATGTTTAGTTTGATTACTTTGCTTACTTTGATTAGTTTGATTGTTTTACAGCCCCAGAGCTATAATAGGGCCCGGTAGCGTGTGTTAAGTTTAGTTTTGCAGGTTTATTGTTTTATTTAGGAACACAAGTGAAGGAACAGTCATGTAAGCTGACGATAGCATTGAGGCAGTGTTATAACTCTTAGGTTTCATGTGGGATCACAGGACATGCTGGGCAAGGTGCACTGCCCGGTAATGATCGTGGTTGCAGGATATCGGATTACTATCACTCTGTGAGAACTTGTGTATTTAAACTCATGACCTGGCTAGCAGGAGAATGGCAGACTTCAGCAGACTCTTGATTTATGAATATACTTGGTTGAACGGCGATCTCCGAGTTCCACTTGCCCTTTAACTATTATCTCTCTATCTCCGGGTCCCTTGAAGCCTCCCTTAGACCTAGCGCCTGCCAGTCAACCACTAGCTCTTTATTGTACCTTTTCGTTAGACATGAGTAAACCTGTTACAATACAAGCTTGTACTATTCTCATACTTCTATTCTCAATTGTTGCTGTTTTTAAGTTGAACAAAGGTTATTTGTATTACTGTTTGAGTATTATATTTATGTAACAGGTTTACTCCTGTCTAACAAAAAGGTACAATAGAGGGCTAGCGGTTGACCGGCAAGTGCTAGGTCTAAGGGAGGCTTCAGAGAACTCGAAGGTAATGAGGGATAATAGTTAAAGGGCAAGTGGAACTCTGAGATCGCCGTTCAACCAAGTATATTCATAAAA
>Ga0307509_10004106_pt1 | contig 21319 bp, 23 predicted proteins | sample 10_EM_MG_FD_202245 | JGI IMG/M metagenome (GOLD analysis project Ga0307509, IMG submission 202245) | Populus trichocarpa ectomycorrhiza microbial communities from riparian zone in the Pacific Northwest, United States - 10_EM | ecosystem: Host-associated > Plants > Roots > Unclassified | place... | reverse complement strand
TTGTCAGCGGACAGCGTCACCTTCTCTGCAACACAACCACTGCCAGGCTCACCAGGAAGTCCTAGTTCCAATAGTGGTTCGGCTGCTGCAAAGAGCAATAATCCATTCGAACGGATCGCTGCAGGTCCCGGCTCGCGCTCGCAATCGCCATTCCTTCCTTTCGCTGATACATCCGCACCCACCCCTTCTGTTATCGTCCCGATGCAAAATGAAGGTACTACAACAGACAATCCATTTACCTTTGATCAGGCTTTCGGTGAAGGAGCGGGACCCGGACCTGATGTGCAAGAGCCGACGACTGGGCCTGAGATAAATGGGCAGCCCTTCTTCGCAAAGGCCGTTAGTGAACCGAGGATTCCGGCGAACGAAGAGGTGTCAGAACCCTCCAGCGACCACGACTTGTTTATGACTCCACCGACTTCCGCGCTAGATACAAGTGCCAACACCTCGACAGTGGAGGCGGCCCTACAGAACATTCCGCTTCTTGCTACCGCCCCAGTAGCGCCGTCAACTGACCGACCATTGGACGCTCATACCGACATCAATACGCAACTCAAGGAGCTTGATGTAAACGAATCCGACTCAAGCGATGACGATAGCGAAGATGAAACCCCGCTTGCTACCCTGGTCGGTCGTCCCCCTCCTACCTCGAACAGAGTCGAGGCGGTGAAGGAAGCGCCAGTCACCAATGGTCATACTTTACCCCAAACCACTGCTGAGACACCATTTCCACCCGTGACAGGAGTTGCCCCTGCCGTTGAGGTCCAGAGTACCAATCCTTTCCCGCCTACTCCAGCAAAAGATACCAGCCCTTTCGCGGTCTCAACTTCGCCGTTTACAGCTTCTTTAGAAACCCCGAAGGCCGCGACCGTGAGCGACTTTGACAAGGCGTTTGGCGATTTCCCCAGCACAGCACCTACCGCCGCAGGGAACCTCTCTTTTGACACCACATTTGACGACCAGTTTGACTTTGCCAAGGCAGACGCAACTCCTTCCCTTCCAGCCGAGGGAGTGTCTCCCTCTGACTCGACGGCGTTCCCGCCACCACCGAGCACCAGCGGGGCCGTGAAACCCCTGGCTACCACCGTGCGAGACTCGGGTTTCGAAAACGCGTTCAGCCCGCAGCAAAGCACCCCAGGCCCAGCTCGACCTGCACCCGCCGTTGACGGCCTCCCCGTCCTTCCCCCAGTCCCCGAATCCAAGCCCTTCTCCTTTGACCAAGCTTTCGGCGAATCCAAGCCACTCTCGTTTGACCAAGCTTTCGGATCCACCTCTACGGCCCCACCTCCACCTGCTGCCATAACCCAAGCTGCGCCGAGCCAACCGTCAATCATTGCGGATACTACGAGCTCCTCGCTTGGTGACGCCCTCAGTCTCGATCACTCGCAAAAGGGCAGTGCGTTGGGGACGGTGTCGTCCCGGACATCCTCGATCCCTCAAGTGGCACAGTCACCAGTGTCCGCATTTATCTCGGATTCCCCGGTTCTGGGATCCGCGTCCCCCCGCGAGGCGGCGGTAGGCTTCCCGGCTTCGCATCCTCCCCCTCCAGGCTCTCCTCCACTACGTATGGCATCTCCCAAGGGAAGGCCTTCCACATCGTCCTCTAAGGAGAGTGGTAAGGAGCCGGTGCGGCACTCGAAACTCAGCGTAAGCGCCCTTGTCCTGTGTCCTGGGATAGAAGAGATGACACTTGTCCCGATTTTAGATCCGTCTGCCATTTGGGAAGAAGAAAAAGACACAAGACTCATTGCCTCCGACACAGCTCTTGGCCCCGATAACTGACGAGAACCTGAGAACGGTAACGCCTGCAGTGGATGACGACGTTGAGCCTGTGAAGCAGCTGTGTGTTATGGGTTTCAGTCGCACGCAGGCTGTGGCTGCACTCGAGGCGAGTTCGTATGACTTCCAGAAGGCGTTGAACAGGCTCGTGCGCAGTGCCTGAGGCTTGAAAGGGGTTAATTGTTTTGGAAGGATTTCGTTCTCTTTGCTTGTTTTTCCTATATGTTGTCCGAGTCATTTAATTACCTTTTCGACTTTCGTCCACCTCGTTCGTTGTCTGTCGAGTCACTCCTTTGTCTGCTTTCCATTTCCCACTATGATATTCCACTCTGCTCTGTCTACGTGCCGTGACAAGTCAGAATATGTCGTTCGAGGGCGCTCTCACCCGTCCCTGTCCTTGTTCGGGCAGAGCCGACTCGACTCGAATATTAATTGGAAGCGAAATTTATCGTCAACCCTTCACCTCCCCCATCTCCTCATGCCCACCTTTGACTTGGTTGTCGTGGGCAGCGGTGGAGGGCCTTATGAGACCAACCTATCCTCGTTCGTCTCGTCTTTTTCCCCCTCTCGCGAAAGACGCACGTCCGTTTCTAATCGTTCGTTCCCAATCGCAACGCATCCTCGGATAGGTACTTATTTAAGCCATGTGACGCATCCTGGAAAGATGGTATAATTGCCCTCGAAGCAGGTGAGGCGCAAACTCGCATACGCCACGCCGCACAACCCCTTCTGAAAGCGCTTTCTGACCCGTCCCATTTCCCGTTCGTTCTCGCCCCGCAGGCTCGGGGATAGGAACCCTGCACCAGCTGCTCACCCGAGACCCCGCCCTCCTCGACAATCTATCTGCGCACCAAGTCTATTCGCTCATTCAGTTAGTGGGGCCCCTTCTTCTCGTCGCGACTGATAGACTCTATTCGTTCTCCTTCTCCTCCCCCCTGCAGTTGCTTTGTTATCAGCCACGCCCACCTGGACCATATCAACGGCCTCGTCCTATCCGCGGGGTCGCTTCAGGGTCCCAGGAAACGCGTGTGCGCCCCACAGCACACGCTCAAGACCCTGGAAACCATCTTTGCGGATCGAATATGGCCCAGCCTGGCGTCGTGGGATGCGGACGATGCCGCCTACAAGCTTCTCTATGACCCGTGCGTGCCATTAAACCTCCGTTTAACACCTCTCTCACGCTCATATATCCAACTCGAACGGAACCGATATTACCAATCAAATATATATGTATATATCGAAAAACGAACATACCAAAATATCCAACCAGATTGACGTTCGACGAGGGGTACAGGACGATCTTTCCGGACGTTTCGGTCAAGGCGATGCCCGTGTTGCACGGCAAGAACGACACGCTGGGCGACTACGAGTCCTCGGCCTTCTTCATCCGGCACGACCCCACGGGCCAAGAATTCCTCTTCTTCGGCGACGTCTCCCCTGACAGCCTCGTCGCCGTCGGCGCTGGCGGCGGCAGCGGCGGCGGGAGCTCTTCGCCCAAAACCAAACCGAAGAACATCGCCGTCTGGCGCGCCGCAGCACCCAAGATACCCGCCGCGCTCTCCGCCCTCTTCATAGAGTGTTCGTGGCCGTCCGGCAGGCCGGACGAGCTGCTCTACGGCCACCTCAGCCCCGAGCACCTCGTCGACGAGCTCGCCGTCCTCGCGGAACAAGTCGTGGCCGCGCGTCCTGCCGCCGCCGCCGCCAAGGGCAGCAGTAGCGGTAGCAACAACGACACCAACAACAACAACAACAACTCGACCGCGGCTGCTGACGAGGTGGCGACGGTTCCCAAGAGGAAGAAACGCCGGAAGAATAGGTCTGCTGACCCGCCTTCGGCGCCGCCGCCGCCGCCGCTCAGTGGCTTGCGCGTGTACATCATGCATTGCAAGGAAGATTTGGAGCAGAAGTATAGTCGGCCGATATGCCATGTCATCCGAGACCAAGTGGAGGCCTTGGTACGAGCCAGGGGTCTCGGCGCAGAGGTATTGACTGCCGAGCAGGGCATGAGGATCAGTATGTCCTTTTTTGTGGCTATCTTTCGAACATTGCGCTGATTAGGTCCACCCTCGTAGTCATTTAGCTTTTTGCTTTTCCACGCTTTTCTTTTTCATTGATGGACTTTTTCGTCTCGGCCCCAGCACGTCGTGCAGCCCGTGTACTTATAGCATGTAGCGATACACATACCGGATCTGCAATGTATCCATAGCGCTATCATTTTTCTGATTTCAAGTATGCCTCTTCGCGGAGGCCTTTTTTTGGTTGAAACACAGACATTGGTTAGTTTGTGCTCAGAGGTGGCTCAAGCAGGTCTGATGACAGCCTTGTGCTTCCTGGATGAAATCTCTGGCATACAATAATGAGCAGATCGTGGGAGGTCTATCCGAATAAGTATGGTGGAGGTATACGAATTATGACGACGCGTAGAGCTTAACAATGCCATCCGCACCCGCACTGGCCATGAAAGGTAGAGATGGGTGGAATTGCACGTCGAGCACGCCCTCGTTCGCCTTCTTGCGATGACTCGTGATCTCCTGGATACATGCTTTGGTACCAAGTATGTCCCAGAAACGGACTGAACAGTCATGACCGCCAGATACTAGAGAGAAGCCAGCGGCATCGATGGATAAGGAGGTCACACCGTCCAAGTGGGCAGGCATCGAGTACGTGCATTGGCCTGGGAAGTGTTCAGTACTGGATACGCCGACCGTTGGTAATGGGAACTAACCTGTGTTGATGTCATACATGTTGATGTACTTGTCTTCATGAGCGGTAATAAGAAGTGGCATTGTTGGATGCGAAACGATGCTATTCGCTTGTGAAAGCCCACCATCTGAAGGGAAGATAAGACGGGGAAACACAGCGAGATACACGACCTACCAGACCCCGATTCGCCGTGCAGAACAGCCAATTCTTTCCCGTGCACAATGTCGAATATTTTGATTGTGGCATTTTGGTACGCGACCGCAACCTTTTTCAAGTCGACCTTGATGGCCTCGACCGCGGTCACACCTGGCAGATCGTCGGATTCGTCGCCGTCATAGTCCACGCCGTTGTATGTCCAAGAGAGTCGCAAGGAACCACGGCCGGACGAATCGCTAACATCCCACACCTTGACAGCACCTTCTGCTCCACCACTGATGAGAGTGCACTCATCGCGCACGAGCGCGAGATCCCAAACGGCATCCGTGTGTCCGATGAGCTCTCCGCGAAGTCGTGAGGCATCGAATGGGGCATAGGTGGTATGAGTTGAAGACGGTAGCACCCAAACTCGAACTGTTGAATCGAGAGATGCAGAATAGATAAGTTGCTTGGAGGGTGCAATGATGAGCCGAGTAATAGCTGCTGAATGGCCACGAAGGGTCAGCTGTGGCTCAACCTCAGTAACTGGGCGAGAACTACATCGGAACGATGTGAGTAGTGATGCCATGCTGAGACAACAAAGAAGCTTTTGCGCACTTGGACGAGGCTAGACCGGTTACATCTGTTCGCCAGACTTTCACAGTGCAGTCGTCACCTCCAGTGGCAAGACAGAGCTCTGTGGGGTGGAAAGCAATCGCCCGGGCTGCATCAAGATGGCTATGCGTGTGTGAGGACCGTGTCAAGAAAGAATAGGCCAGTCGAGGATGCTTACTTTCTCAGTGTTCTCTTGGTTCTCCAGACCTTAGTGCCCTCACTTTCACCGAGTACATTCGACTCGTCCTCTTCAACCTCGGTATCATCCTCCTTAACGTCATCATCTTCCTCCCTTGGACGACGGTCCCAGGCGCTATCCGCCAGTGCACCACCAGTAGGGTTTGTGTACGATAGCCCCAGCTTTTCCCTCCATTCTCCTTTATCATCAGGACGATAAATAGATGTGCGTGACTGGGACTCGAACATGGACTCGTCCTTGTCTTTATCCGCATCCGACGTCTGTCCGGATTGCGCCGAGGTGGGCTGGCTACTTGGCGGCTGAGATGACTGATATTGACCCAACGAGTTCTGTTGCGAGGGCAATGATCCGATGCCAGGTGCACGCTCAAGAGCGGAACCCTGAGGCCCTGTAGAAGAGGGACCTGCAGCGGGTGAAGGGTTTGACATGACGTTCATGTTGTTCATGAGCGGGAAATCTTTGCCAACTTCAGGCATGAGTTTGCGTGGTCGTGTACCATAGCCCATCTGGTCGAATGATGGAACGTTGGGAAGGGTGACGGGAAGAGATGGGTTTGTCACAAGTTGTCGGGGGGGCAATGGATTCAACGCTTGGGGGGAGGTGAGATATTGTATTTCTTGCAAACATCTAGGAGACGTAAGAAAAAACCCGAAAGCACGTTCAACCCAAGCACGTACTGTTTGAGGTACTCCCTGCTGCGGGCACGGCTCTTGGGGTCACGACCAAGCGATGGTTTACCCATGGCAGCAGTTGAGGCAGGGCCATTGGTGTTCGTCCACCCAGATGATGATGACGGCCCTGCCAACGCACTCGCTCTCGCTGAACCAGCGACCGAAGTACCATTCGGACCCCTTTCTGGGGGTAGGGGAGAGTCTTTGGTTGCGTGAGCAAGAGAAAGGGATGAATAGATATCGGAGATACCTTCACTGCGAGGAGAGCTAGGACTGCTACCATCCTTATGGCTAGACGTCTCGTCCTTCTGAGAGGCGGACTGCAAAGCGGCAACCTTTGCGGGGGGTATCGATTGGGACCCGAGAGAGGCGGATTGTGAGAGTTGTTTCGAGCTGCTCGCGTGAAACACGTCACGTCCATTGACGAAGCTGAGGAGGGGACTAGTACACACCGCTCGACCCGAAGAGCGTACTCTAGCATTTTTATGCGGCGCATAAGGTCGACTTTGATATTCTCGAAGGAGCGGCGCTCTCCCTCTAGCAGAGCGATGCGAGCCTGGGAGGAACAAAGAGTATGAAAAGGTAGGCCAACATTTCGTTGAGAACAAACGACGAACTCGCATCTCAGCACGCTCAATCTCCCACTCATTGCGATCACGTTCATATTTTCGCCATTCAGATTGAAGAAAATGAAGCACGTTTGAGAGGGTGAAGTCTTGGCCGTTGAGGGGTGGAGGAGGAACATCAGAGGGTCCGTTCTGGGGCTGTTGTGACTGAGCAAGTTGAGGCTGTTGTTGAATGATGGAGGGGCCCTTGTTAGAAGGCAAGTTCTGGACGGAGCCCAGCATTGTCGACACGGACGAGAGTGAGGGTGAGGGTGAGGTGGATGAAGGGCCCAAGAGTGGTTCGGGTTCAGATTCACACGTTTCTCGACAAAACTCTCGTCGCGCTAACCGTGACACAGCGCTCTACTCTACTGTACTTCCCCTCCTGCTTTCCATATCTCACTTCTACTTCTTGCCAGACCTAAACACTCGTCATGAGCTCGACTATCTAACCATCATAATACATATACCTTACTTCTTGATGCCACCTCCAGGTGCACCACCTGTCGATGGATATCCACGTCAGCGCTGTACTCCTAGCCGTACCTAATCTCATTACCTTTCTGTGCTGTACATCCCAAACGTCAGCCATGACCTTGAGTAATCATATTGATTCATTCACGGACCTTTATCTTTCGCAGTTCGCAATGCCTCCGCTTCAGCCTTCTTTTTCGCTTTGAAAGCAGCGTCCTCGTCATCTTCATCCTTTTTCTCCTTCTTTGGTGCCTGTGACAATCTCAGCGATCAAGAATCCTTCTCATGAGGCGTGATCCTTACCTTCAAAGGTTTGAGTTTACCGCCTTGTCTGCCAGACATGTCGAAGTGGATCGATGTTCGATGATGCGTGTGAATGGACAAACTCTAAGTGCGTGTAGGTCACGCCAACTCTATCGCGAAATGCCACAAGCTTTGATCAATGCAAGCGACCGACGAGTGGGCATTTAATACCACTGGATCCTGGGATGCACGTTCTTGGCTCCACTCCATTTATATCGATACTGATCCCTCGTCTCTTCTAATAGGTTCTCGGTCCATTCCCGATCCATGCGAGGGAGCAACACTTTCTCTCACCATCCTTTCCCCTCGATCGTGCGTATCTCATATCCCTCACCTCTCGCTCACCTTCGGACGTTTTCAGGATAGTAACCGAACTTGTTGATCTCAATGCATCATATCCGTCTTCACTGGCCGACCAAGGATCTGTGCGTTGGTCAAGGGTTTTGACAAGCCCTGATGGTAATCTCGCAGTGTCGTTTCCTAACATCCGGTGCGCAATCATTTGTTCAATTAATCACGGCGTTTCGTTTAATCCCACGGGTATCCATAGTTGGGCTTCCCTACGGGCGACCGAGGGATGGGCAGTCCTACAACATCATGCCGTCCTGCGAACAACCCTCACTGTTCTCCCTCCTCGTTCTGATTCAAAACAACAGACGCCGGATATCCCTAATATTCTAGTGGAGCTCGAACGGGGTTCTTTCTTCACCATCGTTCCTGCTGATGTCGAATGGGAACAAAGACCTGATTTTATACCGGAGTGGTATTCAGGCAATATATACGGATTTGACGGTGCTCCCCCGCACCTGGTGAAGCTTCCAACGGTACCGTCTGCAGTGTCCCCCACCGTATATCACCTATACGTGAGCGGAGATTATGAGGTGCTTGGACTACATTCCCGTCGATCGTTAATTCGTCGCTGAGGCGTGTGGTTTCAGATCAGGTTATTTGGTGACCCCAATGAGGCTTTCTCCGAGGCACCTACAATCAGCATATCTGTCAATGTACGCTTCGAGTCACCCTCCATAAACATCAGGCGCGAGACCTCCCACGACGTAACCCCAGACTTTGTCGAAGGAATTGCATTCGGAGACACGCTAGGCGTTGGGTTGAGATGTCTATCAAGAAGTTGGTGGACGGTCACAGCCCTCTCTCCATCTCCGCAGCTACGTGAGGCAGTAAGAACCCAACGCACCTGCAAAACTGCGGGATGCCTCACTTATCCTTGTCTTGTTCTAGGGGGTCGAACTTTCCCTGCTCGCGGATGTTCGATTTGCTCCTGGACAGACACGGGTTCTTCCGATCCGAATTTCACAACCCAAGGCATTTGACGGGGATGCATTCGTGTTCGACGTACATGCCACCTCTGGTGCTTCCCTGGTGACTGTTGCAGTCCGAGTGCCCATTTCCCAGCTTGGTCACTGGGCAGAGCCGAGTGCTGTGGCCATCAGAGCAACCTACTTCTCTGCGGACACCACACCTATCGGATTCATCGTACTTCCACCGACAGATCCAAATGCCGCCCTTAAGGCGCTGAATCCACCGATAGTCGCTTTGCGTTCGTATCTTTATTAATTTCATTCACGCCACCTCTCATGCCTTTCCTGCGAAGACAGACGGTGCGGGAGTAGATATTTTCGCACAACCTTTCTGGGTTGATGCCATGCCCCGCCAACAACGGAGCTGGTTCGTCTTACCCTCGGGAAGGACTTCGTGGGTATGTCTCTTTATATGCCCCCATTGACCCTGCTATGGAGTAACTAGAAACCCACAGGGTTTGGATTGGCACGGACCCAGCGCGGACGATGTTTGGGGCACGGTTTCTGCCCTTGCGAGCATCCTTGAATCATCCTCAAAGTGGAAGGCATGGGCGATCGCACCGGAAAGGGTCGTCATTATTGGTCATTCAAATGGGGGACAAGGGACATGGTATAATGCTGCAAGGCACCCTGACAGGGTGGTAGCAAGTAACAACAACCATCTCCCTCCGTGGAATAGTTTAAGATAACTCGTTATAGTGATTCCTGCGGCTGGGTTCATCAAGGCTCAGGCCTACGTCTCCTTGGCGCACTCACGGTAAGTGTGCCGGACAACCTCACCTCAACCAACCTTAATCTAACCGACAACTGTCATAGTTCGGCTCATTTCATCGACCCATTCTTGCGTGCGATTCTGGAGAGTGCTTTCATCCCGGACGACAACGACTTGTTCTTGACGAATTTGGTGGACACCCCTACATTGGCTATACATGGGTGCGCTCTCAATTATAGTACTTCCGACGACCACCGTCTCACCCACACGTAGCGGTGTAGACGGGAATGTGCCCACTTGGCACTCAAGGGAATTGGTCAGCGTCTTGAAGACGTGGGCCACAGATGCGACTGTGAGGTACGCTCGTTTCTCCCTTCGCCTTCTTGGTCCGATTTAACCCTCACAGGCGTAGCTTTTGTGAAGAGCCAGGGAAAGGCCACTGGTACCCGTCCGTCTTCAAGAACGCGCAAGTGAAGGCCTTCCTAGATTCCGTCGCGGGCGAAGAGCGAGCGTCCCATCGACGTTCCCACTCTTTCACACTCACCACCGTGGTCCCCGCCGAGACCGGTTCTCTTCACGGTTGGCGCACACTGAGATTGCTTGTCCCAGGGAGGTGAGCACTTAATCACATTAGAGTGTTTATACGTACGCTAAACCTGTAGCTCCCATCCATCTCTACACAGATTGGCGCGCTTAACAGTAGAAACGGGCGATAGCATCGCCTCGGTCGTCACATGCAACGTCGCCTGTTTCAGCGTCGAAGCCACTCGACTACCCAGCCAAATCCGACGACTGGACATCGATGACTGCACCCTCTCGATCTCCGACGATGGCTCTGCGGACGACTCCCGCCTCCATTACTTTCAACGCGACGATTCTGGCCGATGGCGGGTAGGGTTGTTTTCCAGTCCTTCCCCTCTGACAAACCTGTCGCGTCGTTACTAAGTCACCCGCAATGACCCCACGCAGGTCCTCACCGCTGCCGCCGAGTCGCCACCGACACCACAGCGCTCCACGAGTCCATATTCGATCTTGCGTTCTCCAGGACGGCTCACAATCGTCGTCTCCGGAGGCGTCCTGTCGGACTGCGCAATGTCGATCGCGCGGCGACTCGCCAACGACCTGTTCACGTACTTCAAGCTGGATGCCGACATCGTCCACGAAACGGAAATCCTCGAGGCGCGATGTGACGACGCCCACGCAAGGACGGGGACGGGAAACATCGTCGTCATTGGGAGCCCCGGTGGTCAGTACATACGCCGATGCTTGGCGAAGAGGAGGAGCGCCTTTACCATCGCGGAAAGCGAAAGTGGTCTACCGGTGCTGCAGCTGAAGGGAGAGACTTTGAGTGGCCTATCCCAAGGTAATTTATTACAAGGCAAAGATGGTCTCGTTTACATCGCAGATCTATTTTGTAGGAATTATGTTCACACATCCACACGAATCTTCACCTTCCTCCACGATGCTCTTCATAATCGCGCACGACCAATCAGGCTTGGAACGAGCCGCCCGTCTCTTCCCAGTACGCACCGGGATGGCCCTAGCCGATTGGCTGGTTATCGGAAAACGGGCAGACAAACAAGGCGCAGCTGGGATAGAGAAAGCGGGGTATTTGAATTTCTTTCTAATCTCTAATCTGTGACAAGGATCCACGCCTAACGTTTCACAATTTACAGACTTTGGGGAAATTGTTGGGAATACCACAGTGGGATGACCTGGCAGTATTAATAAGGCGTACGAGGGGACGATAGGCGTATGTGGTGATCGTAATACGGAACAGAGTCCAGATCGTAGAAAGCAGGATGACAGCTTGCGAATACAATACAGTGCGTGGTAAACGGCCCAGAAATGAAGAAGAAAGTAGATGGGACAGATGGTGGACACTCAAGCACCGTCTTCCTTTTAAGATACAAAGATGGCTCTCGCGACCTGTGGTCCGCAACATAAGTTAGAGTTTCGCCACATAAAATGATGACTTACACCATCAAGGAGCAGCGTAACTTCAGGCGCAGCCCTAACAAAGCCCTTGCTCCAAAAATCGTATTTGGGGTTCCGGACAAGCTCAATGAACGTGACCAGAGCGCCCCATGGGTGGGGTCGGTGGACAACGAAGCGCTCTATGAGTACCCTCGTCATAATTTCCCGAAGGGAATCGTCGCTGGCGTCGAGGAACAAATAAAGAAATAGGGAGCTAAACCAATGCGTGTGTGCGTTCGGGTATCGTAGGTGCAACACCATCGAATTGAACAATAGATATTGGCCTAATGGATTGTCAGAGAGAATATCATGCCACAAAATTCATTCAGCGCACCTTCGGCATCCAGGTTCTTTGCCAGATACCGGAGAGCCACCACACCAGGATCAGATGGGTTGAAGAGGGATGAACCGCTCCTTGCTTTGGCTTGAGTAACAGAGGTGACCCCGACGTACATCACCAAGGCATTGAGGAACGAAACGTCATACGATTCCGAGCTGTCATCAGACGTGGACGCCCGAAGACGACCTTTTAAGGAGGGCAAATAAGACGAGGAGGCGCGACCCAGGAGATACTGGTCAAGATAGGAGCGCAAGTCTCCGCTTTTGAGACCGGCTGTGAAGTCGGACAGAATTGGTGGTATTGGTCCCATTTCTGGCACAGAATCGTAAACGCCATCCAGGAGGTAGGGGTCGGGAAGGATGATAGTGGAAGGGAAGGCGCTTAAGATGATGTTGCGCAGCTGGATGCAACCGGGGGGTACGGCATCACACAAAGTGAAATAGTATTCACTTAGGAATTCTGGGAAGTCGTGGAGGAGGACGAGTAAAAGGCGGAGACAGCCGCGATAGAGGTCTCGAGAGGAACCTCGAAGTCGGGTCGATTTGAGGAAGGGAGACAGGAATTTGAAGAGTGACAACAACAATTTGTAGAAGGCGGACCAGCCCTGGGAAACAATAAGCCAAGGTCGAAACGAAAAATCTATGAAGTCGCTCTCACCTCGCGGTTCTCAGGCGTGAGAAGTTTTGGCATGAATAGGCGATGGGAAATTAGGCTCATCCAGGAGAATGCAAACCCAGGGAAGTATGTGGGTTGCAATGAGCTAAATGTGTCACTAATCAAGGTATAAGTTCAAAGCCATTCCAATATTGTGTCATGAAATGATACCTGATCGCCAGGAGCAACTGGAAGTACGCAGAGCCGAGACTTGCCTCAATACTGTGTAGATCGCTGATTAAACTGGAGAAAAAGCGGAGGAAGGGTTTCTGCTGGAATGCCGAGCCTTGCTCCTCATGCATATTCGCCAGCACCAGGACAAAGATGGATAAGATCTTGGTCAGGTAGTGTACCTTCGCTTGGTCATTGTTAACCCCAGATGCGTCACCGTGATACTTGATGATATACACGATAAGTCGAGACATGGCGTCGAGGGCGTGATACGCGTAGGAGAACGAGAAATCGCCAGCTGTGGCACCCTTGATGTAGCTGTTCACGCTTGATTCCGCACACACTCGAAAGAAAAAGGACGATACGTCATCCATTTTGAGTATGCCTTGCTTTGTCAATTGCGTGATGAAGGGGACGAAGGCCTTCTCCGGTGAAGGGGAGCGTTGGAAGATGCTCACCCACTGCTGGAACCACATGAACAGCTTTTCTCGGAGTTGCGCGGCGTCGGTCTTGCCATTCATCTGCTGGGGAAACTGGTCGCCACTTGGGCCACGTCTCACTCCCTGAAGATCATCCAGCAATCTCTGGGTTCTACGCGGACGTCAGCACCCTGCCACGCGCAACGAGTCTGAAACCTTGGGACTCACTCCTCATTTGCTTTCCCTGTCTGCATGATTTGACTCAACACCTCAATCGTGAACCTGAACTGACTCTGCGATGCCAGCGGTGGGTCACAGGTCAAGCATTCTCTGATAAGACCTGTGGCGAAATTTTGTAGGGTCGGTTTGGCGTCAGCAAACAAGAATTTCGCTAGTTGTTGATCTTGCTGAGTGATGCTGATCAGGCCACTGCGAAGGAGAGTGGCTGTCACCGGAACATGGAGTTTTCGCTGCGCAAGACTTTATTAGGACAGAGCAGAACGGAACCACAGGCAGAACAGACCTCGTCGTCGGCGTAGATAAGCCACGTGATAGCCTCCTTTGCAACATCTTCGAATGTCCGACAAAGTTGATCCAAAAGGACCACGTAGACCTCACGGGTCAACTGCTGCGAGGTCTTGTACAAGAGTTGAACAATCTTTTGGGAAATCAGAAGAGGGGTACGGTGACGATCTGACGATTCAGCGGCCAGATAGAGGATCTGCCTGACAACATGTCGGACGTCATGGTTTGGAGGGAGCGCGGCTAAGGATTGCATGGGAAGTTGACCGAGCGCAGCTTCTAAGTCCTTCACCAGATTCTATGATAGCATTAATAGGGGTGATATCAATGCCGACAGATCACTCACGTTGAATCGTTCCATTGCCTCTTGGTGGGTCAGAGCAACAGGCACAGCAACGCTTTGCTCGACGGCAGGGGACGGAGAATAAGCAGGGGCATCGTTACGGGAATATGACACTGTCGATGATGGTCTACTCGACCAGTGTCGCTTTGCATCTACCCCTAGTTGAGTGATAAATTAGAAATCATCGTAAAAGTGGACGAGTTGGATGTACCGAAGTCTTCGTAGACACTGATTTGGTTGGCTTGTACCCCGGTAGGTTTGATTCGCAATGGATCAGGCAGGTTGGCAGAGAAGTTGGAATTTAGTGCGGATACATCCCAGAAAGGCTGAGCACGGTTTGCCTAGCGATGCGAAGATAAGCTCGGATGCTAGACAAGAGGTTAGACTAGTCATTACCTGACGGTGGCGCCGACGGAGCTCGTATGATGGCGCGAAGTTCTCATCTACATCGGCTACAGCACGGTCCATCGCCGCTTTCTCGATAGCACGGCAAGCGAGCTCAATGTTATCCTGGACAAGTAGAAGCACAACTTGGTCGGGTGCAATTTGCTGTAGAAGTGCATAAACATTGGGCGGAGTGGCCATACCAATAAGCATACCTCTGTAAATCCCTGTTCGCCCAAGAACTGTCGGATATGGCTCGATAGATTGCTCCTTAAGGGCTCCTTGCAAGTCACCAGAGCGAGGCTTCCGGCCAGTTTTTGAGCCATACGATGGGCTGCTTGACGCAAAGCTTCCTCGTTCGGTTCTGTAGCAAAATCCTTGGTCACAAGCTCTCTGGTCGAGATCCCTGCGATGGTTACAGAACGCTCAACAACCGGCAGGATGATCTGTGGTGCCCTTGAGATCTAATATCAATGGATGTAATCCGATACACTGACCTCACGAACGGAGCGGTCTACGGCTAACTGGACCGCGCGCTTGAAGGACACATTGGACGCCAGAGGGCCGAGATGCGGACTAATGGAGACATGATGCACTAATTCCGACAGTATCTGTTCTAGCTGGGGGCCGACTGCTCGATGGGATTCAACAGGACCTGAACCGCTCAGGGGCAATACTTGTGGATTTGCGGTTAGCTGCGAGTTGGGATCGTAACCTCCCATTGGCAGGATATCGATGTCCCCAACGTAATCGGGTAACGGAGGCCCAGCGAGTGAGTCAGCAACAGGCCTGTTGCGCAGGATAGACGTAGCCTCGACGGTGTCAAGCTCGATCCCCAAACCTTTGCACAAAACTTCTATCTCGAACTTTAGATTCAACTTGAGCTCTGCGAAGTGGTACAGCTCAACAAGTAAGCTGATCACGGCCATCAACCACGGGTTGGGGGGCTTGAACACAGTCGATTTGGCTGCGGGCTCCAAAGTCTTGCAAACGAAAGGGATGGCAACAATAAGCCGACCACCGTCGTATCCTTCAACCAGGAGGTCCTTGAAAGAGATGTCCTTGAATTTGATCGGCCGATCTCGCGCAAGTGTAATCGACCCTAGCCAGGACCCAAGGTTTTTCAAGATAGCACGCTCCGAGCTTGAATTCACCGTCTGTTCAGCATTCAGCAGCAATGCCGACTTGACGACAGTTTCTTCTAGGATGAAGCTGAAGAGCGAGGGGCGATCCAAACCGTCAAGAAATTGGAGATACAGCTGGTGGTTGTTCGGTTCCGTACTGACACGTTGACCAACCAGATAGTTGGCAAACCACCGCGCATGTTCGTCCTTGAAGTGGACCTTCATATCTTCCAGTTTTGAGTTGACGTTGACAGGGGCAAGGTTGTTGATGAGAAACAGAATTTTATCCGATGTCTCCTCCGGCGGGGAAATGAAGGCTTCGTCATTGCGTTCAGGTTGGATGGCGGTGAAGACGACTGAAGGCTCTGTACGTGAAACTGGGGCAACTCGTGTGTCTCCAACATTGTCCCCATCGTCCGTCAGCGCACGCCGTAGGTGGGAGGCCAGATCAGGGCGTGCTTCCAGTAAATGTGGTATGTCGAGAAGAGCTTGACACAAAGGCGCCCACTCAGGTAACCGAGACTCGAATCTGGACAGGGCTTGCAGCCCGAATTTGAAAAGGTTGGTGTCCGGAGGGCAGTTAAGAGCATCAATGACGTAGCGTATTGCAATACCGAGCGGAATGTAGTCCACCAACTCGTGTTGAATAATAGACCCGAATAGGTATCCGGTCATCGCCAGTTCGCGAGCAGGGTACCAAGTTTGGAAGAACTTGTACTCGTCGAACAGGAAATGGAGCATGCAAGAGAAAATCTCGTGATCACGGGAGTTCGACGAGTTTTTGTAACGTTGCAGCATCGCAATGACATCGTCGATCGTAATTTGTTCCTCATACATCTGCTTGAAGATGCTGTCGACTTCGAGTTCTATTTCTGGCGAATAATTGACAACTGAAAACCCTGGTTCAGAGTCCACTCCCGGCGTCAAGTTCATGAGGCGCATGAGACGAGGGTGGATTTGGAGACAGGCATTTCGAACTTCCAGACAATAGTCGACATCACTGGTGCGCATGATGCCCGAGCTGAACACAAAGTTAGCACACGGATCAGGGAACAACGTTAATGCATACTTGTGCCGCAGGACACGGAGGAAAATGGTGATTGTGAGCGCATTCAAAGTCATTGTGCGACTCTCCACGGCAGGGTCCGACATGCGAGTCGTTTTTTCACTTTCCATCTTTGCATCCAGAAATTCAATCACCGCGTGTAGGAACTCGGCGCCGTGGGTGGCGACGTTGTCGGCGAGCCACTTGTCAAGGTTGAGATACTCCCGCCGTGAAGCTAGGGCGGCAACATCGAGGGCGAAATCGAACGGCTTGACATCAAGGAGCGCATCTAGGATCTACATGCCAATCAGCTACGTGAGTGGAGCTATCATTGAATACTTGCCTTCAGATCTTGGGCGACATCAAGAATTCTGGTAATGTTCAGAGGACTCTCCTTGTAGAAGGCAGCAAACGCATTCGTTAAATACGCCGGGCGAATCTGCCAAATCCTCATAAAGACTAGTTGATGATTTGGGTGACCAGCCAAAAACATGGTGAGCAACTTCTGCGAATACTCGGTACGGATCTCATTCCATTCCGTTTGCTGCCGATGACGACGTGTCAGAATAATGATATCACGAGGAAACCGTAAACTGACCGGAGCCTCAAGTAAACCCATATGAACCAGCTCAGCACTGATACGAACGGCCTTGTCTAACATTTCCCGAACGAAACCTCTGACCTCAGCCTGCTCCGAATCCGCCAGGCGCACCAACACTTCGAACAGGTCTAAAGAGTTCCAAGTCGAACCTTGGACATTGGCCGCCAACGCCTTGATGGTGGGGCTTGCGCTAGCTACGTCGTCCATCGTAACGATTCGGTGACCAGGGAGGGAGACAAAGTTAAACGTGTCTGCTGGAAGCGAAAGAAGAGCATCCAACAGCCGCAGTTGATACACGGAGTTACGCCACGTGCTCCAGAAACCAGCTACAGCGTGGACATCGGCATCTCGAGGAGCATTGACCAGGATGTTGATGAGAAGCTTCAGAGTTGCAGTATCCACCCCAGAACGATCGGGGATATCGAAGGCTTTGATAACTTCGGCCCAGTTGATAGAGTTCGACTACATGCATGTGAGAACTGTGAGTTCCTTTGAGAGAAAACCACTCACAAAGCTGCTTAGCGCCCGGACGAATGACCCGACATCACCCAGGAGAGAACCATCTGCTGCGAGACGCGCCAAGACAACCATGTACTCAACGATGGTAGCATCCTTCGGAGGGTTTGCTTCTGAGATGCCGAAGCGATGCATCAGTACTCGGACGGTGTCTGTATCGCTTGTAATTTCGGGTCCCAGTTGATTGAAGGCTTGGACGAGGGTCGTTCCTGCTGGCAAACTGGTTGCGGGTGTCATTCAATCAGAACGGAACGGGTGAAGACAACTCTGCTGCCCCACCTTAGGCGAGGGATGATCTGCTGCAAAATTGGGGCCACGATCTCCGTGCCATACTTTGCTTGCGCCGCAGCAATGAGAGCCTGACGCTGAGGACCGTCCAGAATTGGCGTCTCATGGGTCGATAACTCCAGCAGATTTTTGAGCAGTTTGTCCACCTGCGCTGGAGAAAGATCGGCATGATCAAAGGACGGGTGTTGACATAGGGCTAGGACCGCGTTCTCGAATTCGACCCGAATCATGGACGCTGCCTGCAGAGACAGCTCTTTACGGGTTGGGGCTGTTACAATCGACGATGCCAGTACGAGACGCTCCAAAGGACGGAGCCCGACTCGATCCGCAAATCTTGCCAGGTCGAAATGGCGGAATATGTCACCCTCCCCGCGATCCAGTCCATCACGAAATCGGTCGGCTAAATAAGGGTCCCGTGCAAGTCGCTGGGTCTCTTGGACCAACAGCCGGAAAGTCAACGACGTAGAGGTGTCGAACGCTGATGGCGCAGCTGTAGACTGTAACCGGGCTTGGGAATGAACGATTAGACGCCGAATAAAATGCAGATAGGTTTCGAGCCCATGTTGTTCGGATAACTATGAATAGAGGATATAGGAATAAGTTAAACCGTGACCGAAAGGGCTTTTAAGACACACCGAACGGATTTCAGCTTGGTTCCGATCAAAGTTGTCCTCCGTGAGTGTCGATAATAAGAACACTATTTGTGCCCTGACGATAGTGTGTATGTTGTTGTTGGGTGGATTATCCATAGCAGGAGACCGAGCTGAGGAAGGCTCCGTCCTTCTACCGCCGCTTCCGCCGCCTGGAGCCGTTTTGTGTGTGAGGTGGGTTTGGGGAGCAGGGGAAAGCGCGTTGTGCACGCCGTCTGAGACGGTGAGCCTGGAATGGAGGGGAAGCGTGACTGTCACCGACAAACGCGCGTACCCCGTTGTGGGATTTCTCTTCATCTCCGCCTCAATTAATCATCCACGTACAACCCAGCTCTCCATTACAACTAACTACACCCGGGCCACTACATAAAACAATGATAACAAAATTCCGAGGAAAACACTCGCAATGGGTATATTTACGTTCCGTCTGTCGCCATTCGACAAGCTGCCAGCCCCAGCTTTCCCTGCAATCGAACCACCACAGATCCCAGAGCCGTCCAGAACATCATCTGGAACCAGAATTACTGATGTACCTCCCTTCGTGTATTGCACTTCCACGGTTCCGTTACTTCCCACAGCCCATTGCTTGCAGGATAAAATGCTGGCAAATTTGTCAAATCTACTCCCACACCTGCGTTGATACATAATTCTGACTTACTCGGTACTCGAGAAGCTGCTAGGCCAGGGCGTATAGGCGAATGTGCTCGCATTTTGCGGCTGTGTACGCCAAACCGATCGGCCTGAATAAATCCAGTTCTTTCGAATCAAATCTTACCGGTGAGCCTATGTTTGTCAGGATCGTCACCACATTCCCCTTCATTATCGTGATGCCTTGCGAAGTCACTTGTAAGACCTGTGTACGTGATTGTGCCCAGTTTGTCTTGTTTACGAGGTAATTTCGGAGCTGAACACAACACATAAAAATGGTTTCCAGTGAGCACAATCCCAGATCGACAAACCTTATTCAACGTTGCCGTCAGATTGTATGCCGCAGTCTTTTGATATCCAGTCGGCCAGAGAGGACCACGGTTGTACTAGACGTCGTTGAACAAATATGTCCTAGCAAACAAGTCATGGACGTACGGGATCTCCACTACCACCTAGGTACTGTTCCTGACCGTAGTAAACGATTGGGATACTGTCCGCAGTCAGCGCACGCCGATTGAAAAATAACTCATAAGGATGATTACCCGTCAGACATGAATGTCAGGATCATGGCATTACTAGGTCATGTCAAAAAAATCAAATAAGAGGTGGATGGCAAGCAAGAAACCGTACTATAGGCTCTCAGGATCCACGGATATACTATTCCATCGAGGAAGGTCATGGTTTTCCAAAAAGTTTCCGAGAACAGTAGGGTCCTATCCCGATGAGTTAACGACGGGAATCGCAATGAGAGGAGGGCAAAACCTTGAAATTCTTTTGGATTTGGCCCATGACAGTAGCTAAACCTGAGAGATTTCCGGGACCAGGTATGCTAAAGCCTTGTACAATGGCATCGTAAAGCGGGTAATTGAGAACAGAGTCCATTGATTGCTGATAGGATGAGGCTAAGCTGGATAAACACTGTGCTTTTAGTCGGTTCATAGACGCAGGGGATGCCGTACGAACGTGATATCGTCACCGAATACTTCTCCAAGGCAAAACACACCTGCACTTTCACAGAATGATGTCCAAAACGACGCCTGCACGTGTCTGTGGGGTGATGAGGATGCATGAAGGATTTCGATTGGTGTCTACCTCACTTTGCGGCTAACGATAAAATTTCCATCACATGAAAGTGACCATACAAACAGAACCGACGCACCGTCTATACGCAGTCCGTCAATACCATATTCCTGAACAAAATTACTGATCCATGAGCCGTAAGTCGAGGCAACGGTCGGATCCTGAGTGTTGACGTCTGGGAGAGTAACATTTGTGTCACCGAGCCAACAATTTTGAATGCTGGTCAGGTTGGTCCAGTCGATCTTGCAGTAAGGGTGATATTGAGACTTCAGAGGGTGTATCGTTAGGCACTCTAGGATAGGGTGTGACTCGAGTTACCGGTTCTTTCAACATGTATGTTGAATAATCAGGGGTGACAGACGTCGCCATTACATTATTTACGACGGTATCCACCATTAAATACCTGAAAAAGTAAGGTGAGCACAACGACGCATCATAGGCATTGGTTACGGACATTCCTCGACGATGTAGTTCAGCTGAGAGTGCTTTGAGGTCATCGGCAGTGCCAAAGTGCGAATTCAACTGAGACGCATCCGCTATCCAATACCCATGGTATGGGTTACCGTATGCGGTTCGAGGACCCTGATAATTCTGAGAGACGGGACTGATCCAGACTAGACGGCATTTTGAACGGGCACTTTCATGTCAGTGGACGAAACGACTCACCAGCGGTGAAACCGGCATTTTGGATGTAATCTAGATTGTCCTTGATGGTACTCCAGGTGCCCCCGCACCAGGTCTGCTCAGACGCGTTACAAGCGTTAAGGTTGGCACCGGTGGGGAGGGCATATCGGTCTGTAATGAGCCTGCTCTGATATCAGCGAGACGGGGACATAACCCACAAAGAATAACGAGCATTACTGGTAAATCGAGCGCCCCCTCCATTGGTCGGCAGTAGCGGCAAGTGTAGTTCCAATGAACGTTGTGAATACCAAAAGAATGTGTGGAAGCATTGTCCTAGGGAATCGTACTACGAAAAAAGACAGGACTGTTAAAGGAGCGACGGTTTCAGAGGGGAAGGGAAAGGAGGGGAGGGGGGGAC
>Ga0307509_10004104_pt1 | contig 21320 bp, 25 predicted proteins | sample 10_EM_MG_FD_202245 | JGI IMG/M metagenome (GOLD analysis project Ga0307509, IMG submission 202245) | Populus trichocarpa ectomycorrhiza microbial communities from riparian zone in the Pacific Northwest, United States - 10_EM | ecosystem: Host-associated > Plants > Roots > Unclassified | place... | reverse complement strand
AGGGCTTGGAAAGCTCAGCGCCGACCGTGAGCGAAGAGGACAGAATGCCGACCGTGCAAAACCTAAGCGAGGTGCAAAGGAAGTGCGGGGTAAAGGGGAGAACTGAGCTTCATGAGCGGGAGTCAACCATGAACAGGAACAACCCCGTGGAGGAGGGGGTGGAGCCCAGAGGGAGAGGAGGGGATGTAGCATCGCTTCCCTAGGCAGAAGCCATCAAGGGGGAGGCGAGGGGGTGGTGGTGGAATCCCACGATGATTTCCCTGGTGTTGAGATTTCAATCGCCGGAGGTGTAGGGGAGATGGTTTGTGTCCAACTACTATGACCGAGTACCTCCTTATATAGACTCTTCACGCTAACAACCCTAACCCTGGTGACTCATAACTCGAGTCACGCGGTCCTATGACTCATAATGACTCATGCCCCAAATCCATCAGATCACTCCTTTGAGTCTCTGCGCATCATACCTTAAACCAATCACAAAACATAAAACAAGTCAGGTGTGCAAAGTGTGTCACCTGAGTGAAACTCGTGACTCATAATGTCAGTCACTCGCGAAAGTCATTACATCATTATGACTCACAATCGTAAGTCATAGAAATATCCACCAATCATAACATAATGATGACACACCAGTGCGAGTCATGTCAGAACTATGAGTCAACTGACTACAGAGCGTGAAATGTAAACATACCTTATGATTAATAACTGCCAGTCATGTGAAATCTGCCTTGCTTAGTGACCATTTATGACACTATTACTGTATTAAATTTACTTCTACTGGCATTTTGCAAAAGTATCCGGATACCATAAAGTTGGCTTGGCGCCCAGAATTCCTTTGGGCCTAGAGGACTCCGAACTCCGGGACGCCGTATTATCAAAAAAGGTGGTAATAATTTTCAAGCTTGATGCTTCTCCTATACCGTACTTGTTCTCCCAAATTCCCACATTCCCTTCTGAATCTTAATTTAATCAAGATGACCGACACCAGCATGAAATGGACACTGAGCAGCCCGAGTGTCAGAACCTTGGCGCCAAGCCACTTCCCCGCATCTGGATACTTTTGAACAATGAATGTAGTAGTCTAATATAGAGGACAATTCACATAGATTTACCAAAGCAGCCACCTAATCACCCCTCTACCTGGGACCCTATAGCTCTATAGAGAATTGCTGTCATGGGATATCCTCAATGCTAGGGTGAAGCTGGCGTTGAGCCCAACAACATCCAAGTGACAGATTCAAAATCCCTCAAGCCGTTGTAGAGGAATCTGCCATCTAGCTCTGTATCGCCTGCACCCCCTAAGCCTTGTCAAGACCCCCCCCACAGAGTAGATAACGACTTCATGGGTAATGGTGTGACAGTGACATACACTATCCCGGACTGTAGCAGGTGCTAAGCCCAACAACATTCAAGTGACAGATTCAAAATTTGTAGAGTCGTTGTGGAGGAATCTGCCATCCTGTTCAGGATTGCCAGCACCGGTAACCCTTGTCAGGACCCTCCCTCCAGAGTAGACAGCAATTTCATGAGTATTGATGCGACAGGGATGTACCCTATACCAGCGTAGAGCTGCAGTTGAGCCCAACAATGTTCCGTTCACAGATCTACCATTGGTAAAGTGGTACTAAAGGAATTTACTATTGAGCTGTGGGATTGCCAGAACCCCTAGACCTTCACAGGAGAAACCCAAATAGTAGATAGTGATTGCATCAGGATTGATATAACAGGGATGTACCTTATACCGGCGTGTAGCTGGCATTGTGCCTAGCAACCTCAATACATCAGATTGAGGCTCAGTTCTGAGGTTGTGGTGGAGTAATACACTGTATGCCCAGAGATATGGATGTTGAGTGTGGTGCTGAGAGGGGAGTGTCTCATGTCATGTTTGAGGCTAAGTGCAAAGAACCCACAATGTCTCAATTGGGCTATACCAGAGACTGTCCAGGATATCACTCGTTTTCATACTGGATTAAGCTGGCATTTTCCCTCTCTGAATGATCAAGTACTAAAAATAGAACTCTTTAATGCAAAATTAAGATTCAGGGTAAAATGATGTTCTCACCTGGCGGCGGGGCTAACTATATTTTCTCTGCCAAGACCTAAGCCTTGTTCACCCGCTGAGAGGCAGGGAGGATACTCAAGGGATCTCAAGAGTGAGGGTCAGTCAGTGGTAATCATGAGGTGCAATGGTGTGGTGGTATGAGTCTGGATGCAGGGGGGAAGTCTTATGTATCAGGACGGAATATGAAGTATTAGCTAGTCTCCAGACTGAGTCCAGACACACAGGGTCCACACTGGTGTAGTACCAGGTTACAAGATGCAACTTTGCGTGACGCTTGAGTACAGGAGGCACAGGACACACAGGACAGAGAGTCACAACCAGCACAGTCAGAACACAAGAGCAACACACCTGATGCAACACAGTTTTTTGATGCTGTACCTGGGTTGCTAAGTGGTTGGTGGTTGAATCAGAGGTAATAGAGTGGGACCCGGCCCTTAAGCTCGCGGTTTCAATGTTATTCTATCACGTTTGAGTAATCTCTCTAGGCGGATATATTTGCTAACAATGAAGAGAGATGGTGTAGTAGCCATGATCAGTTCAATGATCAAGTTAAAGGAGTGGGGAAGTTACACACATAGGAGTCATTATTATGATCCTATTATAGATCATTACACATATGGAGCCCGAAGGCTGTGAAGCCATAACTACCATACATCTGGGACACATATGTGTCCAGTCCATGATCCGTCTCCCACTACATGATAGTGTCCACTTTTCGTTGCCCTCCGGCATAAGCACTAACAACCACTTTCACAAAGGAAATCCTCCACTCCACCAAATGACTAACAAACAAATGGGAATAAATGTATCAACCTTGTCAGCCCTATTCCTCCTCTAAGTTGCTTCTTTGTGTGCACTAAGCTATGAGGGGCATTCTTTGAAGTCTGCCTGGTGTGAATCTCCACTGTTGCTGCATTTAAGAGTTGTGTGGAGGCACTGTGTTCCCTTGGTAGGGCAGTCAGAATAACCACAGGTATGGAGGTAGGCTGGATGTTCTCCAGCACATAGGTTGCAGTGGATGTCATTTGTGTACTTGAAGGTGTGGTGTCCAAAGGCCAAACAGTTGTTGCATTGAGTGTCCGGTCCAAACGAGAGATATTTCTGAACTTTGAACTTTCTACCAAAGAGGGAAAGGCCAGAGGCGAGGGCCTTGGTTCCTGCATCTTTGCCCGCAATTGTAAGAACAATGGTGGATGCTGATTTCTTAGAGTACTTGGCTTCTGTGCTGAGCCATCTGGGAGGGCGGGGGAGGTGTATGCCAGAGTTGAAGTCTTGGACTTCAGATTGGGCTGTGTTGAAGGGGAAGTAGGGATGCCATGGATGATAACCTTGTGCGGGATTTCATCCTTCCTAAGACCGGTTGCTGCAGGTATGTTGGGTCTGATGGCTTGCTCAATGGGAAGGCAGTGGGTTTTGAGGACCAAGAGGGAGGAGTATTGTCTTTGGTAATAAGCTGGACATTGTGGTTGGTGGTGAACTCTATGGTGGCCATAAGAGGTTTCTTAATCGCAGAGCTGATAGCATTGCGTATAGTAAGGTTAGTGATATTATCTCTGAGGGCTGTACCATTTCTCTCAATGACAATAGTGGGGTCGTGTTTGGTCGAAACAGAATTAGGAGGCTACTTATTTTGAGAGAAGGTAGGGAGCGGGGCGGAGGGTGCTCTGGCAGATTTCTGGGTCCAGGTAATGGTAGGGAGAGCTAGGATAGGCCTTTGTAGTGTGCGGGTGGTGGTGGTTTCTGGTGGTTGCTGGCCTTGAAGGTGTTGGCTGCGTTGTATTTCTGAGGTCAGGGTAGTGTTCTTATCTTTGCGGTCTTAGGTATCCTTGATATGAGGTTCTTGAACAACTTTCAAGTAGTTTTCCAGGGCCTTAAAGGTGGTCAAAAGGAATTCGTAAAAATCAGCCACAGACTTGTTCTAATTGATGAGGGCATTGATTTCGTCCTAGAGTGATTCAAGAGTGGTAGGCTCTCCACCATTGGTGGAGACAGAGGCTTCGGTGGTAACCGTCTGCACAGGAGAAGGGGAGTCTTCTCCCATCCTCGTGTCATCAGGAGAGGTGGGGGCTTCAGAGCGGTGGGGGTTGTATGGCGGGGCAAGGAGGTTTCCACCTCCCCTCCCTCTGCCGCTTTGTCTTTTAGACATCAGAGGGTAGGCCGGAAGGACTCTTTTGCTAGAAGCGATAAAATAACAAATACGGGGTGATGACTTCTTGATAAAAGGTCTTTCAAGTGGGGAATGAAGTGGTGAGAATTGGTTGTTGACTAATCCAGTGAACGCTCGATGAAAGATTTGGTGTGGTTTTTTCTTTCGCTGTGGTTGTAACTGCACCGGAGTTACAGTAGCCATGATGATATCTGGGACCACATGAACCCAGAGTCTTCCACAATGGCTACCAAGAGAGCCCCCTTATCGAAGTTGACAACTATTAAGAACACCATGAGAAAGAGTGGAACTGTGCGGCCCAGTGCTATGGTGAACATTTCTGACTGAGCATTTGACTATGATGTTTTTTACGATGCTGGTGCCAATCCGGCCGCCCCTGAGATCCCCCCCCTTTGTTCCTCCAACTCCCCACAGCCTCCTAGTAAGCAATCTTACATAACTACTAACTTGAATAGCCCTATCTTGCTGTCTGGCCACCAGACAGGAAGGGGAACTAAGATGAAGAGAGTTTCTTGCCTCCCTACTTGCATGGCAGTCAATAGCAATGGCAAACATGGCCTAGGAGCAATGACTGATGCTGGTAAGCATAACTCGCCAGCTGACTTTGCAGAACCCCTAAGAAATATCATCCACAGTCTGCCTGCCAACAGCCCTTGTCCTTACAATAGGCTTTTTCCAGTCACTTCTGACCCGAGTGAAAATGAATCCACTGTGGCCTCTGAGCAGATACTGATAGAAGGATCAACTCAGTATCTTTTGATGCTGGCCTCAGAGACCGATCATTCTCCCCTTCAATCTACGATTTAAGTTATTATGCTCAGCAGCAGCCATTGCCCTGCAGATCCATGCTCTGGCACTTTATTGGATATGCCAGTAGAAGAAGCCTAACAAGAATGAACCCCAGCTGCCTCCCCTCCAGCCAGCCCGAGTAGTGTTGGTTTCTCTGTTCCTTGTAAGTTGCGGTTACAACTATCAGGCCTCTTATCTATAACTCTGTTGGCGCAGCCTTTACAGATATGTCAGTTGAAACACACCTTTGGAGTTCTCTCTAGTCTGTTTCCGACCTGGCTTAGTCTCTGCTGGCAGAGCTAGTCTGCCCCAACTAAATGTGGCTTATTTGAGGCAATGTAGATGATTTAGGTCCATTTCACGCAGTCTACAAATACTAGTTGGCAGATGCAGAAGGTTGGATCTTTTGTTTCATTTATGTGATTTGATTTTCGCTTCTGGCGTTTGGCGGATTCTTACTATTCTTTCCAGTCTACTTCTATTTTAGATTAGCCCTCTGTGGACGGGCTAGTCTCCATTCCCAATATGACCAATCTAAACCTACGATCTACGGATCCCGTAGGAAGAGCAGAGTCATGCATATTTCCGTTACCTCTTTTTCTTTTGATCTTTAGCTTTAGGAGCTTTGTCTGCGGTCCTCATCCTGTAGTCTCTCCCCCACATTTCTCTTTTGTGTTACCCGACTACCTGCTGGGCCGGTTTGTCGGCATCTATATTGGGCTTTAATACTGGTTCTTTTTCTTTGCTCTTTCTTGTTTTCAACTTTGGTTTTGAATTCTTGTTCCCTTCAGCGTGTTTTGTTTTCTTGCTTTAAGGGTTTGCTCTTAAAGTTTTGCGGACTATTGTCCATTCTCCTTGGGCTGTTTCTTTTGTGTGGTGTGGTTTTTCTTTCGGGCTTTGAGTTCTCTAGTTTGGTGGCATACGAGAGATTGTTGCTGTTCTTGATAGTTGATTTCTGTGTGAGATTAGCCTGCTATGGACAGGCTGGTCTGCCCCAACCCATTGTGGCTAATCTAGACCTAAGATCTTCGGATCCCATAGGAAGAGCAGAAGAAAAAGACATTTCCTTTGCCTCTTTTTCATGTGATGTTAGCTTTGGGAGATTTGCTAGCTATCCTCATTGTGTTCTCTCTCCGGCACATTTTGGTTTTGGGTTAGCAGGGTACCCACTTGACGGGTTTGTCTGCACTCAATGTTGGGAGTTAATGCTGGTGCTTTTCTTTGTGTGTTCTTGCGTTAGACTTTGTTTTTGCATTCTTGTTTCTTTTAGAGAGTTGTGTTTTGTTTTCTTGCTTTAAGGGTTTGCTCTTGGAGCTTTGTGGACTATTGTCCATTCTCCTCTTGGTGTCTTTTGTTCTGGCTTTGATTTCGGAAGGTATGCAGACCAGATTTATGTCTTTCCAACCGTTTTGTGTTTTGAGTTACTCCTCCCTTGGTTTTTCTTTACCTTAAACTTAATCTCTTGAACAACAGCCGCACCTTCGATGATGAATGTCTCGGCCTCCGTGCACTGGCCATAAGCTGATTTGTTAAAGTCCGCATGGCATACCTACTTGAATTAGATCAGTCCGCACATGCCAACAAACCCCTTCTGCTACATCATGAACCTTAAATACCTAACTCTTGAAATGTGGTCTGGTGAAGTAGGTGCGGGCTCAAGTTGACCTGGGATGCTAATTCCCATAGCAGTTGTCAACTCCACCATGTGGATGGGTCTAAAATATCAGAGATGAAAGCGAGTAACCAGCTGTGGACAGTCCTGGCCCTTAGAGCAGGCGGTTTAGGCCATTTTTATCTGTTAAGTTAAAACCCCTTATCATCTCATCAGCCAATTGTCATTTATTAACACCATCTATTCCCCAACGCCAATAACTACTATTCTTTTCTATAACTTTTCACATGCACACTATGCCACAACACTTGCGGCCTAAGTACAAAAATGTCCAAAAAGAAAGGGCACAGAAATTCAAAAAGTGGTCCGTAGTGGATGCATCAAGAAATCAAAATCTAAAGACAGGTTAACAATAATTCCTGGCCCTTCGGCATCTCATATATCTGGGGGGACTGCAAGTGGGGGAGTGGGTGCCGTTTTACTACGGGTTTCGTCATGACTCAAAGTAGGAGAGGTTATTCTTGCTGACAGCAGGCAGTAGCTAGCGGATGATAGTATGGACTCACGAGACAGTGAGCATGTGAATAACCATAGTCAGGGTGAGGAGCAGCAGCAGCAGCGGGTAGAGGAGGAGGATGATGAGGACAGTAAGGAGGAAGAGGAGGACAAATTAGAACAGCATAAGGAGAATGGATATTGGTCATCAGGGTGGGGGGCACAGAGACCGATCAGGTACATGTTTCCTGAATCACAACCATCACTGGTAACAGCCATCCCCTTGACATAGACTCCATTGCCATTACAACTACAGCGAAAGAAAAAACCACCGCTTACCCCTCACCTTTTATCCAATCACAACGCTTTATTCTCCTCACGATATTCTTCACTTTATCTCGCTAGAGACTTTTGCTTTACTTTTCATCCTATTTATCAGGTGGACTGTGCTTTATTCATCTGAACTTTGATCAGGTTGAGTTATCCGTGGCAGTGCCCGGTAATACCTTTTGTTCTGGGTGCTTTTAGTGCCTTCTGCTTGGTGACAGGTGATTTATTGCCTAGTCTACCTTTTTACGATGGCTTCCCTGGTTCCTGAGGCCGCTTGTCCCCCTGCTTTGGTGCCTGCCACCGTTTCATCTTATTTGTTTCCTCCTTCCAGCCTTCCTGTTAACGTTCGCCACCGCGATGGCTGCCCGAATGCTCCATCCTCTTACGGGGATCTTGAGTTGAGAAGATTACTTCTCTCGAGTTTACCCGGATTTCGGAGTTTCAGCTTGTGGTGAACTTGGTGCTCCTTGGTTCTGGTTGCGCTGATTGCAAAGTGCTGCGCGACGATGTTTTTGGGTTGTTTGCACGTCATCATACCCCCAGTTCTTCGCTATTTTCCGCCTCGCAAACAACGGCCAAACAGGGCACTGGATCCTTGTTTGGTGAACAGCTGGAGAGTGGTCGGCAGGGTACCCCTGGTGCCTCGCAAGTGCTCGTAGTCTGGAAGAAGCCCTCACCCACCGCCCCTCGACGCCTGGCCGTCAATCCTCTTGCCCATCACTGCACGACTTCGGCTTCACCATTTCGCTCCCTTCCATCCTGCGAGAGGGCTCTCTTCCAATTCTACATTTGTTCCCCCTGTCCCTAAGCTTAAGACTAAGACTGGGTTGTTTGCTGGGAAAGGTGCTGGTGCCTTTGTTGGAGATTGGGCGGTTGAGGGCGTTTCTTCCTCGCCGCCGGACGTTAACATGTCACTTGGGCATGGGAAGTCTACGGAATGTGATGGGTTGGGTGATAGCAAGCATGCATCATCGCTTCTGCAAGAGTTGGATGTGGTTGATCTGGTTGGGAGTGGGTCTACGGACTATGGGTCTATGCCTCCCCTTCCCTCTACCCTGGCTGAACCTGTGAGTAGATCTCGGGTTTCCACTATGACCTCAGCCAGTGGTAGTGGGTCGGGTGGGTTGGATTTGATGGAGCAAGATGCTCAGGTTGTCGAGGTTGTCACTGCGGACTCACCTATGGCCATGGGTGGGGGGTGCAACTCTGAAGGGAGTGGTCTTGAGGACAGCCATCATGCTACCACTGTTTCTGACGTTTTGGGCCCCGATGAGCGTCTCATTATTGACAGAGATGGCTCCTACGGTGGACTACCTAGTGTTGGGCTCGATGTTCAATACTTGGGCTCGGTGATTGTGGAGATGGGTCTAGTGATTCGTCGTTTGGAGAGACGGGTTGATGAACTTGAGGATGCTGCCGATAAGGCTTCGTGGGTGGCAATGAGAGGTGTTTCTTCCCCTCCTGCCATGCCGGTTGTCCCTGCCCCACCAGCTGTCCCCCGCGCTCCTCGATTGGACAAAGGCAAGGGCCGAACTCCAGCCCCTTTGCCGGCCAAGGTTCCGGTGGGGGCCCCACCTTTGCCTGTGAGGCCTTCTGAGATCCCTCCTCCTGCCGCCGCTACATGGTCCCAGGTTGCGAGTTCCGGTGCCGAAGGTGGCAAGTTCACCCTTGTCACCAAGAGGAAGAATAAGGCTTCCTCTCCTTCACCTGTAGCCTTAACGGAACGCGAACGACACATTATTGTTCAATTTGAGAAGAGGGGTGCTAAAGCCCGGCTACCTGCTGGGATTAACACTGAGATGATCAAGAATGCTCTCAATCGTGTTCTGGCTTCCGGGGGTGCTGCCCGTTTTGGTTCCTGTGTGCAACACCGCACTTCGGGAGATATTTTGTTGTCTTTGGTGCAACACTCAGCTGCGAGCGTTTGGGGTATGGTGTCCTGTTTGGAACATGCTCTTATGGAGCCTGGGATCAATGGCTTTTCTATCAATCAGCATAGGAAGCGTGTTAAGATTTTGATCTCTGAACTCCCTCTTTCTCCGCTTGGGGTTGGTGCTGTTTGGAAACCGGAGGACTGGCATGGTGATGGTGCCTTTGATAACTTGATACGTGACTTAGAAGTCACTAATCCTGGTTTTAACATTGTTGGCCGGCCTCATTGCATTGGGTGTCTTACCGGGCATAAGGCCCATAAACATACGCAGGGCTCGGTTGTATTTGTGGTCGAGCTCAGTGATTCTGTCAAGACCTGTCTGGATCGAAGGACTGTCATGGTCTATCGTCGTCGGCGTCCTATTAGGATTTGGGTGGAGCTCAATGCTACGTCGGTTTGCACTCGATGCCTGAGACATGGACATGTGGCTGTCATGTGCCGAGCTCCTGTGGCTTGTAAGTTTTGTGACGGTGGACACCTGAGCACGCTTCATCAGTGCTCTGTCCGTGACTGCAAGGCGGCTGTGGGATCTCTTTGCACCCATGTCAGACTTGCCTGCAGACTTTGCTTGAGGATTGGTCATCTTACTGGTGATCCCGCTTGCCCCGATCTTCGAGCCCCCACTGCCTCTGAAGTTGGTCAAATCTGTCCAAAATAGGGCTGTCGACAGACAGCTAGCAGTCAATACTGCACCAAAGGCCGCAAGGTCTCGTTCCAACTCCTTGTAATATGTTTATTACGACATTATGCTGCAATGTGGGGAGGAGTGGTGGAACTAGGTCGATGTTGTTTTCTTTGTTTTGTAGAGTTAGTTTGTTTTTTGTTTTGGAGGTTCCTGTTGGTAAGGATGGGATGGTGGTGGCTCATGAGGAGCGTGATGTGGAGTTGCTTTCCTTTGTCGGCGGTTCTGGGGTAGCTCTGTATGCCAGAAGCGATGTTGTGAGGTTGTTTGATATTGTTCGTCATAAACAATACTTTTGTACTGTGGGAATGATGGGTGCTGGTGGTGTTGGTTTGACTCTTTCTGGTGTTTATATCCCACCTAGATTGTCTGGTGTGATGCTTACCGATATTGTTCGTGGTATTGGGGATGTTGATATCATGTTTGGGGACTTTAATGCCCGACATCCAGTGTGGTCCGATGGTGTTGATGTTACACATTACCCTAGTGGGGATGCCTTGCTGACGTTTGCTACTGAGGCAGGGTTTCGGTGGGTTGTGGCCCAAGCCAATACTTACCGTGATATTTCGGTCTGGGACTTGACCTTGTACCGGGTTGAGTTTGGCTTTACGTACCGGTACGTAGATATTGCGGGTCTGGATCATCAGGCTCAGGTGTTGAGGATGGAGGTGGTGGAGCCAGAGGACATGGTGAGGAGTGGTATTCCATGGAGGAGGGTGGACTGGGATGTGTTGATGAATAGGATGGATGGTTTTATTGCCCGGGATGGTGATATGAACCTGGACGCTGTTGTGGAATTGGTTGGTGGCATACAGCATGCACCGAGGAGGAGGAGGATGCCTGCCTGGTGGATGCCTGAACTCTGTGCCATGAGGGCGGATGTGAGGAGATTTTGTGCCACCGGAAGTCATGAAGACTATGTTTTGGCCCGGAAGGTCTATCGATCGGCCTTGGTTGCGGCCCGGAATCTTGATTTGGGTAAGGCGATTGCTAGTACCAATGACCCCGATATATTCCGCACTATCAATGGCCTAGAGCTGAGGCGCACTCTCCCGAGTATGATGGATTTGGATGGGACATATACTTCTGATCATGCAGCTATATCTGATATGCTGGCTGAACAACTGGGCCCTACCGGTGATGGCGGGCTGCGCTTCTTGGAACCTGTGCCTGACATGTGTGATCTCTCTGGCGATGAGGTTGAGGTGGCATTGACTCTTTGCCCTAAGGACACGTCTCCTGGCTTGGACCTTGTCACTTACCCGTTTATCTGGTGGCTGAGGGCTGGATGGCCTGATCATTTCGACAAGATGATTGCTTTGTTGATTGTGAATGATCACCATTCGTTTCATGATGGTGTTGCTGTTCTCATACAGAAGACTGCCAAACCACGCTATGACATTGTCAAATCCTGGAGGATGATTACGCTACTCTCGACTATGGCCAAGTTGGTGGAAAGGATTATGCTTCTGCGGCTGGGCAAGGTGTTGGAGCTTGGGGAGTAACAGTTTGGTGGGAGGAGGAAGCGGGGATCTCATGACGGCATTGCCAATGTTGTGGAATTTTTGGCCGCCAATTCTGACAAGTGTCGCATGATTATCTCGATGGACGTTGAGGGTGGTTTTGACAAGCTCGACCGTTCACTGATGAGTGAATTCCTTATGGCTCGTGGCTGTCCCCTTTATCTTGGTCGGTGGGTCAGTCGGTGGTGTGAAGGGCGATCCATTCGGTTCCGGTTTAATGGGAGGATGTCCAGGAGGTATGACATTTCGCGTGGCATCCCACAGGGTTGGCCATTGTCCCCTCTACTGTTTGTTACATACGTGGCGGATATTATGATGCCAAGGGTTACTTATGGCCCCTCTGTTCGGACACTGATCACCTCTTACGTTGACGACATCACGATATTGGTTGCGGCTCATTCTCGGGGGATGGCTTGTCATATTGGCATGAAGATATTTGATGACCTGGCTAGGATTGCTGCTTCGAGGGGGCTGGGCTTCTCTGCTCTGAAGACGGAATGGCTTGGTTTTGGTGATTGGCATGGGATGCGATGAGGCTTGGTGGAGTGGACTTGCAACCTGTTGAGGATATGAGGATTCTCGGTTATCGGCTGGATCGACGCTTGAGCTGGTCCTGCCACGTTGACTACTGGCTCAGGCGGGGCCTACAGGTGAGGAATCGGATATCGGCAGTTACACGGCGGTTTGGTGACTCCGGTGGTGCTGGCGCTTGCGAAGCTTTTAGGCTGATACAGGGGGCCTACCTGCCTACGGTTTATGATGGTTTGGAGTTTGTTGGTGACCATAAGGACCTTATCAAGCGAATACAGATACATGTCAATGATACGTTCTGGCATGTATTTCGGCTTCCCAGTCCACTGGCGATCAACATACTACTGGCTGAGTTTGGTGTGCCGCCTGTGCACTTGCAAGCCCGGTATCTACAACGTCGATGTTACTCACGGTTTCTTTCCTATCGGTACTGCGGCGACATGCCATGGTTTGGCTCGGTCTGGAATGATTGGATTGAACCTGGGATCACTGGTGAGGTGGTGGATTCAGATGTGGTCATCAATGATATCCCTACGTGTTTGATTGTTCAGGATAAGGAGCTTGCTCTGACCCATCATGGTGTTTTATGGGACCAGAACCTGGATACTGATCGTCATGTGTTTTATACTGACGGTTCGAGCTCCGGGGGCAGATCAGGTGCTGGATATGTTTGTTATGAGAGGGGTCTGAGGGTTGATCCGGTTTCCATTCGTTTGCCTGGTGATTGGTGTGCATTGGAATGTGAGATATATGCACTGTTGCGGGCCCTGGCCTCGGTTGATGACCTTTCGGAGATCACGGGTTTTATGGACTGCCTCCCGGTTATTGAGATGGTTGGCAAGCTTTGGGATGTGAGGAGGAATGCTGCATTTGCCAATTTGTTTGCACCCATACTTAACAGGATTGGTCCGGTTACGTTGGTTTGGATTCCTGGGTACCGTGGTGTTGGTGGGAATGTTGTTGCGGACCAGGCTGCCACAGATGGTTGTTTTAGGGCGGTTGATGGAGTGGCTGGTGAAGGGGTAGCCATGAACGTGAGGAATGATGCCATTGCCAAGGAGTTGAGGAAGGATGAGTGGTTGGCCTGGCATGCCCAAGAGGGTCACGATTACTACCGGCGATTGCCAGCTAAGCCTCGACACTTACGGGGCCTTTTGCGATGGGACGTATACATCTTGGTACGACTGAGGAGTGGTGCTGGTTCTAGAGTTGGTCATGAGTTGTGTGATCGCTCACAAGATAGGTTTCATGTCTCCCGGTGCCAACTGTTGCAGGATGGGAGGCCCGCGTCCGATTCCCTTTTTGACGACAAGGTGGTTCATGAATGGCGGGATTGGTGCGAGCGTCATGATCATCTTGGCATGCATGTTGTGCGCCATAAGTCTAGTATTGATGGTGTTACGGTTGTTAGGGGTAACCCGTTCGACGACGGCATTAGGATCTCGGTTGGCGGGGGTCCTACAATTCCTGCTCGGTTTATCAAGCCTGCGGTTCAATGCAATTCCTGTGGGAAGACTTCGATGGGTGTTCATAGGTGTCGACATGATCGTCCGAGGAGAGGCCGTTTGGATTTTGTGCCTTTGGGATTCCGCGGTAGTTGCTATGTGAGTGGGGTGGTAATGAGCAAGGCTAAGGGGGAGGCTGCTTTTAGAGCTGGTATTGGGAGCCATTTGAATGGGAGTGAGAGGTGTTTGAGGGTGTGGCGGGGTCATGAGTTGTTGAAGGTGTTCGGGAGGTTTGCTGATATGAGCAGTTTGGATGCCAGGATGACAGTGTTATATCATATTCCTGTTGGTACTTTGAGGTGTGTTTGTGGTAAATTGTTTATGTCTGGTGGTGCATTGAGTCGACATGTTGAAGAGGATGAGAGTTCTTTGTTGGTTTGGAGGACCCGTTATTTACGGGATATGGAGGTGTTGGAGGGTGAGATTTTACGGGAACGGGTTAATTTGGACCCTGCCTCTCATATGATTTTGGCGAGCCAGGAAGACACGTTAATCCGGGAGGGTACTGGTGAGCCTGAGCGCCCGTGAGCCTAGGTGGTTGTGTTTTTTATTTTTATTATTGTTGTTGTTTTTGTTTTTGTTTTTGTTTAGTTGTTGTTTTATTTGTTAGGATGGTGAGGGCTGTCGGGTGTTTGACATGCCGTAACTCAATGCCGATTAGGCGCGGGTTTAGTATTAGCTATAGTTGATAGGAATACAATATAGAGTAGAAAAAACCACACTAAATCTTTGGCCGAGCTTTCACCTCATTGGTCAACAACCAACTATCACTGCCTCACCCCTCACTTCAAAGACTTTTTATCCACAAATCATCCCTTATTATTTCTTATTTTATCACCTCTATCAACTGAGTCCATCCTACCTACGCTCTGATGTCTGATAGACAAAGGGGAAGAGGGAGGGGCAGAGGAAACCCTCTTGCTGCCCCATTCCAACCCCGCCGGTCTGAAGCCCCCAACTCCCCTGTCGACACCAGGATGAAAGAAGACTCCCCTTCTCCTGTCCAGACTTTTACCACCCAAGCCTCTGTCTCTGCTCATGATGGCAAGCATACCACCCTTGAATCCCTCCAAGAAGAAACCACCAGCCTTATCAATTAGAACAAATCTTTGGCTGATTGCTACCAATACCTTGTTACCACCTTTGAAGCACTTGAGAACCACTTGAGAGTTGTTCAAGAACATCACATCAAGGACACTCAGGACCTCAAAGATCAGATTACCACCCTTACAGCCCAGCTACAACAACAACAGAGCCAACAGCCGGCTGCCGCCACCGCAACTACCCCTCCATCCAGACCTATTGGACCACTCCCTACCCTCACATGGACCCAGAAGGCTGCCAGAGCACCTGCCGCCCCCTCCACTACCTCTCCACCAAGCAAGAAGGCAACCCCTTCTGTTTTAACCAAATGTGACCGTACCATTGCCATTGAGAGAAATGGCACAGCACTCCCAGACAACACCAACAACCTCACCATTCGCAATGCCATCAACTCTGCAATTAAGAAATCTCTTAGTGTCACCATAGACTTCACCACAAACCACAAGATCAAGCTTATCACCAAAGACAATACCCTCTCACTCTCTGTCCTCAAATCCCACCACCCTGCTATTGAGGAAGCCATTAGAGCAACCATACCTGCAGCAACCGGCCTTAGGAAGGATGAAATCTGGCACAAGGTTATTGTCCATGGCATTCCCACTACCAGTTCCTTCAACACTGTCCAGTCTGAAGTCCAAGACTTCAACCCTGGTATCCACATTTCCCGCCCTCCTAGATCGCTCACCACAGAGACCCAACGTTCTAAGAAATCAGCATCCACCATGGTTCTTACAATTTCGGACAAAGATGCAGCCACCAAGGCAATCACCACAGGCCTGTTCATCTTCGGCACAAAGTACAAACTTTAGAAGTACCTCCCCTTTGGACCAGACACTCAATGCAATAAATGTTTAGCCTTTGGACACCACACCTGCAAGTGCACAAACGATACCCACTGCAACATTTGTACTGGCGAGCATCCAGGATACCTCCATACCTGTGGCCATTCTGACTGCACTGCCAAGGATAAACAGTGCCTTCATACTACCCTCAAGTGCAGCAACTGCAGAGACCTACACCAGGCTGACTTCAAAGAATGCCTAGCATACCTCAAAGCATACCAGGAAGCAACTGAGAAGGGGAACAGGGCTGACTAGGTTTCTTGATAGGTATTTCCTTTGCTTAGCTAGGCATTATACGGGGAGGTGGATTTCGTTTGTTAAGGGGATGATTTGTTAGTGCTTATGCCGGGGGACCACTGCAAAGTTGAAACCATAATTTAGGAGAAGGTTATTACGGACTGATACTTTGTGTCATTTATGTATGGTAGTTACCGCTTCATAGCCTTTGGGCTCCATAAGCGTAATGAATGATAATAATAATAATATTCGCTCTGACATATGCAGAGTTTTGGAGCAGAGACTAAACCCAGACGGCAAGCACCTGTTCCAGTATTTATTAGCCAAAATCTTTTCACACTTAGGCTTCTCTCTCCCTCATGGACTGTCTTGAACCAGCTGGAAACGCCAGTAATAACTCTAATCTGCTCAGATCCAACGACGCCAGAAATGGAAGGGGCAGGGGATCAGCAGACCAGCAGTAGGTGTAATCTGGCGGTAGGGCTGGAGTATAGCATTGTGCTCAAAGCCCGTGACCTGATGTGGGATGGGGCGAAGTTCGTTATTCCATTTCCATATGTAATTACCCTGAAGGAGACAGTGAGAATGTGTTATTATTATTATTAGAATAGATTATTACGCTTGTAGAGGCCGAATGTTATGAAGTTATAACTAGAATACATTTGGGACACCTATGTGTCTTGTCCATGATCTGTCTCCTACTAAATGATAGTGTCCACTTTTCGTTTGCCCCCCGGCATAAGCACTAACAACCCCTTTAACAAAGGAAATCCTCTACTCTGCCAAATGCCTAACCAATAAAAGGAAATACAAATATAAACCTAGTAAGCCCTGTTCCCCAGCATATAGGTTGCAGTTGGTGTCGTTTGTGCACTTGGACGTGTGGTGTCCAAAGGTCAAATAGGTGTTGCATTGAGTGTCCGGTCCAAAGGAGAGATATTTCTGAACTTTGAACTCTTTGCCATAGAGGGACCGGCCCGAGGTGAGGGCCTTGGTTGCTGCTTCCTTGCCTGCAATTGTGAGAACCATGGTGAATGCTGATTTCTTAGAGTGCTGAGCCTCTGTGGTGAGCCATCTAGGAGGGTCGGCGAGGTGTATGCCAGGGTTGAAGTCTTGGACTTCAGACTAGACTGTGTTGAAGGAACTGGAAGTAGGGATGCCGTGGATGATAACCTTGTGCCAGATTTCATCCTTCCTAAGATTGGTTGCTGCAGGTATATTGGCTCTGATAGCTTCCTCAATTGCAAGGTCGTGGGTTTGAGGACAGAGAGGGCAGCAGTATTGGCTTTGGTGATAAGTTTGATGTTATGGTTGGTACAAGTGCCACTGAAAAAGTGAGTGCACACACTCGGTTCCAACACAACAACCACCCCATCACCACTACCCCACATATAGCGACAAAATGCCACGAAATAATGACGGAAACCGGAGAGAGAGCACAAAATTAGAGCGTATTCAGATTATTCAGCTCCAGGCTGAAGGTTATTCCTATCGTGCAATTGCCGACCGTATGATGATGTCAGCGTCAGCAGTGGGCAAAATTGTTCGTCGATGGAAAGTGACCAAAACGGTGAAACATTGTACCTGTTCAGGAAGACCCCAAAAAATCGGCCCCTGAGAGCTCAGAAGGCTGAATCGAAGAGCTGAGAACAACCCCCGCGCATCATTAGCTGAAATCGTGAATGAGTCTAGGCTGAATTGTCATCCACAAACGATTCAAAAGGCTCTCCACAAATTGGACTTCCACCTGCGAATTCCTCGTCGCAAACCTTTTTTGAATGCAAGAAGCAAGCGGAAGAGGTTGATATGGTGTCGGCATAGACGGCACTGGACAGTAGAGGACTGGCGCCGGAAGTTCTATTCTGATGAGGCAAAGGTTGAGATTGGGGTAGGTGGAGGCTATGAGAGGGTTTGGCGGAAGCCGGGAACTGAGCTCCAGGATCGCTATCTTCGGGCAACCTTCAAAGGGGAAAGGGTATCTACGATGTTCTGGGCTGCTATAAGCCATGGCCGGCGAAGCCAGCTTATTCACATTCGCCAGAGGCCCCCGGAAGAGTATCGACGCCCGAATGACCGGGGTGGGATGGATTCAGAGCAATACTGTGAGGAGGTGTTGAGGCCAGGGTTTCTTCCTTTATGGGAGGAGGCGGGAGGGTCTGCTGAAGGGTTCTCACTAGTTGAGGATGCTTCTAAGATTCACATTTCTGCATATAGTGGTCAGTTTAAGTTGGGCAATGGCATCGTATGCTCAGACTGGCCTGGCTATAGCCCGGATTTGAACCCTATTGAGAATGTTTGGCGAACTCTCAAACGCCGGCTGAAAATCCGTTTCCGAACACCACAGCGACGACCTAGAGGTATTGCCGGGCTAGTGCGCGGAGCACAGGAGGAATGGAATGGAATTGAACAGGAGAAGATAGATAGGTTCATTGAGTCCATGCCAATCCGGGTGCTTCGGGTAATTCGTCGTCATGGGGGTCATTCTGGGTGGTGATATCTTCTTTATTTTTGTTTATTTTATATCTCTTACTTTGGGCCGGAGTAGTCTATTGGTTTTTGCATGGAGTTCTATTTTCATAATAGTAACAGTCTTTTTTGGGGAGCGCCAAGGCTTGTGTGCACTCACTTTTTCGGTGGCACTTGTAGTGAACTCTATAGTAGCAATAAGAGACTTCTTGATTGCAGAGTGGATAGTGTTTCTGATGGTGAGGTTGTTGGTGTTGTCAGAGAGTGTTGTGCCATTTCACTCAAGGACAATGGTACAGTCTTGTTTGGTCAAAACAGAAGGTATTGCCTTCTTGTTTGTTGGAGGTGTATTGGCAGGGGGGGCACGTGCTCTGGTAGCTTTCTGGGCCTATGTAGATAAAGGGAGTAGTGCACTTGGTCTGGATAGGGGGGTAGTGGTGGTCGCGGGAGTATGTTGTTTGCTCTGTTTCTGTTGTAGTTGAGTTGTAAGGGTAGTAATCTGATCTTTTAGGTTCTAAGGATCCTGGATGTGACATTCGTGAACAAGTTTCAAGTGTTGCTCAAGGGCCTCAAATGTGGTCAAGAGCTATTGGTAAGAATCAGGAAAGGATTCGTTCTGATTGATGAGGGCATTGGTTTCATTTTGGAGAGATTCAAGGGTTGGAGGTTCGCCATCATGGGCAGAATGAGAGGTGTGGGAGACAACTGTTTGGACAGGTGAAGAGGAATCTGCTTCCATCCTGGTATGATCAGGAGAGGTGGGGGCTTCAGAGTGGCGGGGCTTGAATGATGGGGCAAGTGGGTTTTCACCCCCCCTCCCTCTGCCCCTTTGTCTATTAGACATCAGAGGGTAGGCTGGAAGGACTGTTGATCGAGGTGATGAAGTAACAAATAAGCTGGAATGATTTCTTGATGAAAAGTCTTGAAAGTGGGGAATCAAGTAGTGAGAATTGGTTGTTGACCAATGAGGTGAAAGTTCGGCGAAAGATTTGGTGTGGTTTTGTCTTTGGCTGTTGTTTTAACAGCAATGGAGTCTATGATATATTACTTGTTGAAGTACAAGAACCGGCATACACACTGTGATGTATGGCGTAAAGAAAACTTTACCACTGTGACATCGGAAAAAGCCATCAATCCAAGTGCCTCTGGTATGGAACCAACAGTACATCTAACCCAAAGAAATCTTGCCCTTCGCCAGATGGTCAAAGAAAGCTAAATTACTGTCCAACAACCAGGAATTAACAGGAAAACCCTTGACATAGACTCCCAAGCTGTAACAAAAACAATCCCTAAAACATGAAGGGGAAATAAGGAAGGAATCACTAATTCAAAACCTAAAAGAAACCACTAGGCAACTCAAATGAAAATCAGCGAGAATGGAAAATTGAGAGGCGAGAAGGCTGGGCAGGTCATTACTCATAGGTCCAGGCATTAAGCACGATTAAGGAGGTAATGCAATACAAGGAGCTTGCATAACAAAGGATATATCAGTGGCATTGGCTGTGAGAGAGGAGCCTAGTAGTAAGGTACCAGCTGAGGGAGAAGGAGAAAGCTGTAACTGAGTGACAGGAGGGAAATTCAAAAAGGATGTAGGAAGGGTAAACAATTCACTTGAAGCAACCAAGAAAGAGGCCATGGCCAATGCTGTTGTGAAGATAGGGGGAGGGTGGGCCCTCAAAGTTATTGACCGAAGTGTTCCTCTGTGAGAACTGGTCAATCCCCCTTAAAGGAACTTGGTAAAGGAGTCTAGCACTGTAACGCCAACTGCACACAAAATGCAAGATATTGCTAACTGTGCAAACCTAATTGAGGTGCAAAGGAACTTGGGGAAAGGGGGAGCAACAAACTTTACGAGCAAAGTCAATAATGAATGAAGGCAAGAACCCCAAGAACGGAAGCCCAAAGGCCACAGAGGAGAGAAGGAGCAGTAGCATGACTCCTTCAGGGAGAAGGCATCAAGGAGGAGGATAGAGAATGGTAGATGGATGATTATGATTGCTCGTGGTAATTAGATTTCAATCACAAGAGCAGTAGAGGAGATGGTTTGTGGGTTTAACTGCTATGATTTCTTTTACTCTGTTTTTTTTAATTTATATCATGAATTCAATGTTAAGATAGAAGAACACCATCCTCCGTCTCCTCTACAGACCCGGCAATTGAAATCTCAACACCACGAGATTATCACCACTTTTCCAAACTCCACCCCCCGTTATAGGTTCCCCCTAGGGGGTGGAGTCCATCTCCCCTCATCTTTTCCGGCCCTTAGGCTTATCCCTTTGGGCTCTCCTCTCCCAGGGTTGATGGACTTCGTCTTCTTTTGATGATGTTTCCCCTTCCCATGCAGCGTTTGCTTTGAGCCTTGCTTAGAGCATCTGGATAGTCGGCAACACTCTACTCAACACCCATGTTACAGAAGGCCGGGTACACGGTTTGCAGTAAGAGAAAACATTTCAACAGGCCACAGTCTATTTCTCTACTCTCTTTCTTTAAGAGGATGCCTAGTCATGACATGACCGCATTTTCTGATTGTTTCTACTGCACAGAGTTGGGTCTACCCCTCTTTCTTCTCCTCCTCACACAGTCTAATCAGCTTGCACCCTACTGCTTCTTCACCTCTTTCGCTGGTACCCACAATTACCTGGCTGGTATCCATAACTAGTTCTTCACCTTCCGGACTTTGACCATGGTCCATCGTGGCTTGCCTCTGGGAGGATGGTATTGCACTATCTGCTTTCCCTTTTCGAGTGTTTTGCCAAATACCGCAGGCCATGCAGGCCCCCCCAGGGCTCTCTTTAGGCGAGCCTGGCCACCCTCGCCCTGATTCTGCGGGAACCTCTCAAGTGGTTACTGCTTTGTTTAATTTTTGATATTTTCTTTTTGTCTGGATGAGAGTGCCATTGGTTTTCCTGACTCTTCATCAGCAAAAAAACGATTTACGTCCGGCGGACACAACCCGCGTCCGGACGGATTGCGTCCGCCCTATGCGTCCCGTGCGCCCTGACCGTCCGCCGGATGTTTTTTCTCATCCCATGCGCCTGGTGC
>Ga0307509_10004103_pt1 | contig 21324 bp, 26 predicted proteins | sample 10_EM_MG_FD_202245 | JGI IMG/M metagenome (GOLD analysis project Ga0307509, IMG submission 202245) | Populus trichocarpa ectomycorrhiza microbial communities from riparian zone in the Pacific Northwest, United States - 10_EM | ecosystem: Host-associated > Plants > Roots > Unclassified | place... | reverse complement strand
AGTCGTGTGGGGACTTGGTTGCCCTGACGTTGTCATCCGCTCCCCAGCCTGTCGAAATAATAAGGTTATCCTCTCCCGATGACAACGGGTGCCTTGCCATTTAGATAAATGCCGAATGATGCGAGATGACCGGTTTCGGTGAACCACGAGAAATCGTGAGAGGATTGAGAACGGTTCCCACAGAAATCGGGACGCGGAGACATTCGACCGTCGTGGAAACCAGGGTTGGGTGCTAACAGCTCTAAGCTCGAAGGGTTAGATCGACAACAAGAGCCTGACCCATCGCTGCACAAAAGACATGACAATTGGAGCTGACGTGGGTCCGTAAGATAGCATCACAGGCACAAGGAACGCTGGGGTGTAATTGAGGCCTCGAGTTTATCCCCTTGGACTCGAGAACTGGGACAAAAAGGCGTAATTGACTCTGTGTTCCTCCCTCAGTTGAGCGCTGCGCCTGGGATGGCGGCCGGCGCGGGAAATTCCGAGTAGTGCCGATCGGGTTGATGTGTGGGTTACCTTGCCATCCAAGACTGGGCGGGTGTGTCAGCGACCTTGACACAACCATCCACTTCTGCCTCTCGAGGTATTCTCTTCCCAACGGATCTTCCATTGGCAACACGCGGTACTGTGCACGCCATGGCCGGAACCAAAGAAACGAGAAACAGGAGCGAATCGCGGGAACAGGACGAGGTTCGTGCCAACCATTCCTCCCTAATACTGCCCTGTGATGCTAAACCGGAGCCCACCAAACAGAACTATCACAGCTCGGATGAAGAACAAGAGACGGGCGCGGCGAAACCGGGGCGGAAGAAGAACCCAAAGTGCGGCCAAATTTCCCCTTGTTTTACCCTCCAACACCCTCCCGCACCGCTCTCATCGTCACCATGCTTACGTCCCTTTCTTTCGGTATCGTTTTGTAGCTCCCAGGCTGCTCGTCGTGACCAGAACCGTATTGCTCAACGTGAGTTTCGTCTGAGGAAGCAACAACGGGTATGTGGTATTTTTGTACCCCTTGCCGCCACGATGGCGGGACGGGTTCAAGCCTGATGGTTTGGTTGACATCTCGGGGTCCGCCAGATCCGCGATCTCGAAGCATCTGTCGAGATCCTCTCCGGTGGAAAGGATGCTGCACTCGCTGAAATGCGCAAGATCCTCAAAGGTGCGTCATCGCATGCTGCGCATTTCCCCATTCGTCGCTCAAAGCGGATCCAGATCTCATGGCTGAGAACCACACCCTCCGTGGACTCCTCCGCAGTCTAAGCGCCTTCATCGGCGAGGGCGCAGGCGGAGTGTTACCCAAGCTTGGTTGGAGTCTCAACGACTTTGAGAACTACGTGAACCGTGCGGAAACCGATACGGCCTGGGAGAGCTACGAGAAGCACAAACGTGAAAAACAAGGCACTCAACCTGAAGCTTCGACCTCACAACCGGCCACCAACCCTCGGAAGCGGACCGCAGACGATGGTGGTCCCAATCATCACAAACGACGAAGGAGTATGACAGCGGACGAAGAGCGTTCAAACGAGTTCCCCGTTCTTAGTAATTCTGTCCCGGCAAACGGAAATGGGTTCAACGAGCTGCTACGCACCAACGCCACTGGGCCACCCATGTTCATGCCACCCCAAAATGCTACTCCCCAATCGACATACAATGCGTCGGGTTCGGGTAATGTCTCGTTCACACAGGGTGGCTCGGGCTCGACCCCATCTTTCTTACACGGGCTTGGTTTGGAATCACCTACGAACGTCACCGCCGATCCAGTTTCTCTCTCGTTGCCCCCGCCGAGGATAAATCAAACCCCAACGACAACGGTAGAGACCCCCGAGGAGAACGAGACGTTTGATCCCAAAATGGAGGAAGCTGGAAAATTAATCGGGTTGGTGGAGCAGACGAAGGTTCTGATGTGCAGGAGCTGACGTGCCACGAAAGGTATCATCTGGATAACTACAAGAGGGTGAACACGTATTGCCTACCCGCCTCACTCCGCCCAACCCTGTTACAAAGGTCCGCCAGTCTTTGTGGACTTTTTAACCGACATCACTCTGATCAAACCATAGGACAATGCCTCACGGTACAGGTCATCCACCCCGCTTGACGGACTGAGACTCACGGCTGCTTTAGAGAGCATAATAGATGCTGTGCTACACCCAGAAATTAGGGACCGGATGATCATGTTCAGAGGTGCCAATTTCGTCCCTTCCCTACTCGCGACAGCTAACCCGCCCCGCGATAGGTCGTTATGATCTCGTAGACTGTCTCCACGATTACAGGTTGGCGGTGAAGGTTCATGGAGACGAAATCCTCAACCACGCGAACTGGGAAATCTCGGTATGTTGTTCAGAGACTCCGACCCGCACTCTGCTGAAATCCTGCGCGCGTAGGAAAAATGGCTCAGACGTTACATGTGAGCCTAAACCTTGTGGACACGGAAGATGACCCTGGCGCTGACCACGAAACCCTTTCCCAGCATGCTCGTTGACACGCAGACCGTCGAACTGGTGAACCGTTGGCGGCGAGAACGGGGTGACCCAGAACTCAGGGTTGCAGACTTTGCGAAGTCCACTGAATACGCGTCGTGAACGTTAACGGACGACCAGGAGTGAGGGTACGTATATTAGGAGAGGCTGGTTATAGGAGTAGTCTCCAGCAGCACAAAGGTTATTTCTTGTGATGTGCAACGTTTATCGAGTATATACTATCTGAATCGATACGGGATCACCAGGAGGCTTTGCTTACTCCCGGTATTTGACCCTGCAAGGCCTTCAGTCTGAACTGGAACTGAAAATCGCAAGATACGCGTGAGTACCGACCGGGGAAAGTGAAGCGTAAGATGGAAACGCGTACCCTACAGAGACCAAACTCGCTCATGATGCCCCGCCCACGACCAGACTCCGTACACCGGTTTTTGACGGTGGTGGGGCGGGTGTACCTTCCGAAGGTGTTGAGTTGGAGTTGGGCTTGGTAGCGGACTTGGGCGGGGAGGGTTTGGTTGCGAGCTACGTAGAGGTAGGCTCTGCGAGCGATTTCGTTGGCGGCTACGCCTTTGCGAGCTTTGATGTCACGAAGAACTCCAATCTTTGTCATAGCTCTCTCTTCGGTATGTGTGGGAGGGGAAGGCGAGGCTCGAAGTGTGTTTGAGGTTTCTGCTTGGGTTGGAGGGGATATGTGCGGAAGATGAACGGAACGCGCCGATTCCGATTCCGATTCCGATTCCTTTCACCTTCCGTTCCGACCCTCATCCCCTCCTTCAAGTTCCAAAACCACCCCCTCTGCGCGACGTTTGGCCAGTTCTTGCTTGGCCAATCGTTTGGAACTACCCTTCCGAAACAGTTGAGAGGGTTAGGAAATGCCATTTCCCTGATTTTTTTCATCTCAGCTAAGGTAACGCTCACTGTTCCGTGGAATGAAACAAAACTGCAACTCATTCTCCTATCTGTCTTCTGTTTCCCCTTGTTCACCCCATCTTCCGCCTGGTGGGCTCCTGGGTTTCGTGTCTCCGCAACCGTTCGACGCATTCAACCTATTCTTGTGATTCCCGATACCCACAGCAAATGAAGGCAGCTCGACTCATTCACTGGAACACCCCCAAACGGCGAAAAGCCATCTCCTCCCTCTTCGTCCTTACGTTCTTCGCGTCCGTCGTGACCGTCTCAACATCGAACGGTCTTCCCTGCCCTGCTAGACACGACCGAAGGACATACCTAGATTCGGAGGATGACGGTACCGGAAGGAAGAGCGCGAATGTTCACGTCGTAGAGAAGAAACAAAGACGGTGGATACAAGAGACTCGTCCTACCCCTACAGGCCACTGGCCGTAGAACTGCCCTCCCCGCAATCGTTATCCGTACCACCCTCTCAGCCATACCTAGACCGGCAATCCCGTCAGCCAATGAGGGTATTCCGCTTTCTCGCCTTCACACATGACCCAGGAACCCACACGCCAGAACCTCCCTCCTGCCATCCAAACGTTCCCCTTATTAAGTACCTCACTCACTAGCGTAATTCATGGCTTCAAACGAACGGACACGAAGAGGGTGCGCGTCGCGGAAATGATATGCATTGCTGCTGGATGCGAAAACGAGTACACGGTGCGAGGGCGATAAAAACATCATAAAAACGATCGAAAAGCGCGAAAGCGAAGCAGATGGTAACTTCAATCGTCCACTGTTTGAGGGTTTGCACACACGCCTGCGGGTGAGGAACCTACGGGGTATCCGATCCATTTTGGTTATTTTGGTTTTGTCCGTTTTGTCGGTTTCGAAACAACCTATCTTGCTCCTCCATGGTGGCTCTAGGGATGGGGGCCGAATTAATGCCCGCCGGTCCGGAATCACAAGGTGAAAGACGTACGGTAACGGGTTCTCCTGGATAGGGATGCAACACAGGAAAGCAAGGACGCCACACGCAGCCTGGCATATGAACACTGTCCTCAAAGCAACTGCATATGAGATGATGGCTGCCAACCGAAGCCGAGGTGGTAGCTCAGGGATGATCGTGGTGCTGTGGCGGATCTGTTCAACGATCTGCGGTGGTAGGCCTCGAGGGTCAGCTGAACGGGCGGGAGACAGCTAAGGAAGCGTGGATCAAACCTCGATAGCCCCAGGTCCTGTGATCCGCTTCCGAAGCTCTTTGGTCAGGATGGCCTGGAGAAGTGCCCCGCTCAAGCTGACCCCGAGCACTTGACCGGTCGTCCGGAAGAGATAGATGATACCTGTAGCAACGGCGGTATCCTCCTTGGCTATGTTTGCCATCATGGCCTACAACCGCAACTGGGGTAAGAAAACGAGATCCGGGAGCGCGAAAACTTACAATCAACGTCGTAGTGATCATGCTCGCAATACCAAAACCTTGGGGAGTCAAATCCAACCACAAGTGGAACTCCGGTGTATTGAAATTCCACAAGGAAACTGATACGCTCGCGAGGACGCCGAGTGACACGGACACCAAGGTCAAGGAATACAGTTTACCAGTCCTGCGCATCATCCTTCGAAAGAGGGTGTTGGACACAAACCGATAAATCTCGTTAGAAGTAAGCTCACCATCCAGCAAACATACTGCCACTGGAGAGAGCAATCTGATGGGAGCGAAATGTAAGCTCTGAGGTGTCGGTGAAGTGAAATCGCTATACCGAATGTGGCAACAAGTGGAATCCTGCATCAGTGGACGAGTTCAATCGTACGGCGGTAAAATACTATGGAGATTAGGCGTCAAAACGGGGCCCCAAACAGAAACTGATATTGACCCCATACCAGTGGAACATTATACAACATCGAAAACGCGGTGACGCTCGCGAAAAAATTGGCGAGTGAGACAGCAAGGGGCGTCCGTTGTTTGATGAGCCGGATAGGCATCACGGGGAACGCGGCGACCTTGGTCTCGACAAAAACGAATATAACTGCCCATATGCCGCTGGCAGATATGAGACCCCATATCAGAGGGTGTGACCAGGGAAGTTCCTCTGTCGATTTGAGAGATAACCCGAGCAGCAGACATCCCACGGTCAGGACGAGCGTCAACGATCCGAGGAAATCGATTCGCCCAAGCTTAGTGCGAACAGGCAAAGAGCGAACCGACTCTGGGAGCGGGATATTGACTTTGGTCGAAACCAACACCATCGATGCCGCCAGGATAGGTACCTGTAATCGATTACAGATAAATGGCTAAGCTCTCGAGGATTTGAGGCTGTCCATTACTTGCCTGAAAGAGGAACGCAGATCTCCTGGCAGTGGAAACATTAGCTTGCGATCCGCGGGCTTTCTGGAGAGCAGACCTACCAACCGAAATTGTCGTTCAACCATCCTCCCAATGGTCCACCGAGTCCGGCGCCCGCGCCAAAGAGGCTATAAGAAACGGGTTAGGGGGTGTACAGCACGTGTAGAGAGTGGGAACATCTCACATATTAGCAAGGCCTTGATAGAGACCCCGCTTCTTTCTAGAATATTGCATCAGAGATGAGATCGGAGCGACAAAGATACTGGGCGCGAACAGTGGTATCAGGTCCGTAAGCGCGATGGATGACACTATCGATGGGCATATCAATTTTTTCGATCCCTGCCTGCCTGCTTTCCCTACTGACCAGTCATAACGCTAACAAAGGAAGTGAGACCGACAGCAAAGGGCGCGATACTAGGGAACTAACCCGCCTCCTCCCATGCCGGCGATTGCGCGCGCGGCGATGAGGACGTCCATCGATGGCGCGATGCCGCACATTAATGTCCCCGAACTGAATAGCGACAAGGCCAAAAGCATCGCGCCTTTACGTCCCAGAATGTCTGACAGTCTCCCGTACAACGGCGTGAAACAGCATACGGACAGCAAATACGCAGTACCAATGTAAGACGATTGGTTTGATCGATTAAAGTGCGCGCCAATAGGGGAGAGCAATGTCGCGACAATCGTTCCTGTCATGAGGATGTAGATGCGCCCGGTTTAGGGAAATCTGCAGAGCGACGCACCATCCAATGCACCCAAAAATACGGCGGACCATAATCCCGCCAGTATCCAGGCGAGACCCGCCCTCGGAGGTCCGGTGTCGTTCACCTTCGGGGTGTGCCCATCGGCCACTAGGGTTTGGTAGGATTCGGTCCGTTGGGTCCCTAGTAACGGGGTCGTTTCCTCGTCGGGAGTCGTCCGGCCAGACATGAAAGTAGAGGACCACTATCCGGTGCACAGCCTTTTTAAAGAGTCGCGTTGCCGGAACCTTCGGGACACGTGAGGGTGCAGATGCCCGAACGGGAAGACAGATAGAGAGGACACAGGAAAGCGGCAGGTGGGTTTAACGACCGGGGGGTGTCATTAGATATACTTGAACCTGACTTTGGGATGCGACTACCGGGTGTCCTGTAAGAAACCCGGGGTCTTCGGGATTTGCCTCGAGTTCGTGGCCCCGAGCACTTTGGCCAACTCCATTCCTTCCCACGGGAGCTCCCCATAGGTCCATGAGCCCTGTCCGGTCCCGAATCGCTCCACCCTTCCCGGACCCTCCCAGGGACGCGTCGATTGTGCGTCCCGAGGTGAGAAACAACGCTCTCCCACCGACGCCGACGCCCGAATCATCCATAATCCTACCGCCCAGGGCCGACCAACGGTCATGTGGGATTATCTATACCTATACTTGGGAATATCCGGATCCTATAGGACCCTACAATGAGTTATCAGTATGGTCTCCAACTAATATATAATGCGTCTGAATCAATCTCGCTTCTGCTCTGTACACTTGCCTTGCGGAAAGACACCCCGATTATTTTCTACCGCGCTGACCCTAGCTCACCGCCATCGTCGGGGCAGCGGCGCCTCTGTCAGGCTGGTTTCTGCGTCTGGATCACGGAGTCAGCGCCTTTGACCTGTCTCGGCAAAAACATCAAACCCACTTTTGGCGGACGGGGGCGACTTGTGGCTGAGGGCTACCCAAAAAAAAAAGTGGAACACACCAATACTAGGACCTCCTATCCTGCCCATCCTATCGGGTGTTTGCGAAAAGGGGAAAACCTCGAACGTTCGGTTCATCACCGACGGTTTTTCCCGCTTCATCCCGAACGTATGGGAAGACCTGTCAGTCACACCCTGACATCTGATCCCCGATTTTCGGAAGTCTCAAGGTCTTGGACTCACGGGATTAATTGGCCGACAAGGAGGACCTACTAAACTATCGTATATGTTGCACTGTGCACGGCCCGGTGCTGCTGGGTATCGTTATGAAATCACAGTCTCAATTTTAATCCAACTCGCGTTGTTCACTGCCCCGAGCATCGTTGCCGGGATTGTGATGTACGCACCACCCTCAAGCCACCCACCTAGGAGCCCATCGCAACGCTGCGGATTCATCTCCACAAAATGCTATTCCAGATCTCGATTTCGAGGACTGATAGCTTGTCCACATTGGATGATCGGTGTCACCGGTTTCTTATCTTATCTCTGGCGCTGACTGGGCGCAGGCGAACGTTGGACGCGCAAATCTGTCACGACGTTTGCGCGTGCCCGTGAAACACTGGGTGGGTGAAATGTCCAAGGATTTACGTTCGTGTACTTAAGAACGTTCGGCATCCCGGTGGGTGGCGTTCTCGTTGCACCTTGGGCGCGGATTCAGGCAGCTTTCGAAACTATTGCTATCCACGCTGTTACCGTTCTCCACACCGCGTTCGAGGGCAACCGATTCGAACCGGCCCTTCGTGGTTCCGACCCCAGGAGGAGTGACAAACCGCTCTTACACTCCACATCGCTTCGAGAGGCGTTGTTAGCGCCACAGGCCGCTACCATGCCGGTCCAGAGTTGATAGGTGCGGAACTTGGAAGGAATAACGTTCTCAGGACTGTACCCTCAAGGGTTCCGAGTCCGACTGTACGTACTCTGTGGAGCGCCCTTACATACGTTTTGCACTGTCTACCCCGTTATAGAACGCCAACCCAACGACCTAACCCTTCTACAAGCCTTGCGTGCATGCTCCGTAATGCATCGTGGTTTCGAAGCCCTATGCTCCTCACCGATCGAGTTTCTCCCGCGACTTGCAGCGAAGGTCGCAATTAGCCCGTGACATTTCCGCAGTCTCCTTCGCAGGGCCCGCAGAGGGTGAAAGTCTGACATAGATCCCGTGCTGTGGCTTCTATGCTGCGAGCGCAGGGAACGAAGCGCTATTACAATGTTCCGTAGCTGATTCCCCTTTCTGACGGTTACTGGAAGTCCCTCGCCCTGCTTCCGTGTGCACTTGGGTTCTCTGCGTACCCGAGAAGATTTTCCATCGACTTTCGGAAGTGCGGGGTGATCACAATACCTCAGATCGACGAACCGACCCGATTATTACCCAACCCCTCCTCGATTTTCGGACTCGTGCCCCCCCCACATCTCATCTGTGCGCCTCGTCCAGCGTTTTCGGTTCCGTTTGGACGCCTTGATACTTGTGGCACTCTTGCTGTATCTGGGGGAGGCGCTGACTGTAGCGATCCAACGCTCGTAAAACGCCATCCTCCGGTTCTCTTTGTTCCATGTCTGATCCCCGTGTTCCGCAGTGACTTCTAAATCATCACTCCAGGCTGATAGATTGATTTGGGCTTTAAAGGTATTTCGTTCCCGCGGAGGGTTCAATTGTTCAACGAACCGGTGGCCCTAGGGGCTGATTGGTTCCCGTTTTCCCAAATCCTTCGGATCTTGGGTGGGCAACACACTCCACGACCGCTCGTCGTTGAACGTTGAACTCTGAACACAGAGTTCACCCCCCTCGTGTTCGTGTACCTGGATGCTGTGCGAAAACTCTGTCAATTGTATCGCGCGCCGGGGTTGTAGAACATCCGTTATCTTTTCCCCATCGATATCGGTGCTGATTCTGCATCGTGGGCATCATGACGTCTGCTGACCGTTGAATAAAGACCGCCAGACCCATCCAGGCTTCGCACCCTGGGTTGCAATATGGCCATCTGATCGTGCCCCGTGTCGCGTGAGGTTGGGAGCTTTGGATACCGCAAACTGTGGCAAGGGCCCGTACTGGTGGGTTGTCTATCCACACTGCCGGGTTCCTATACCCCAGTTATGATCCGTGGTCGCTCTGGATAATCAATCTATCGAGAGCTTGGAAGCATTCAATCAAGGTTAGTACCGGGTCTGGCCGTGAGTGGTCAGTCAAGTGGACACCGGCCAACAGGTGAAGCCTGGGGGCGGCGCTCTACCAGCTGCTGTGGCCGGCGCGGTCGTCCGACGTGGTGGTGCGCTCCGGAGGGGATCAAGGGGGGACTTTTCGCGATGAGGTCACTACGTACATGGCAGGCGAGTGACCCGCTCACGCTAGTAAGGTTTAGGCATCTATTTGGGTGCAATCTCCCAGGGCGATCTTCGGTCGTCACATGGCGATGATGAACCCCAACCGTCGGGCACTTTCACCGGTGGTGGTGATTAGTGGTGATGAGCGCATATATATACGCACCTTCATTCGGATTGCGATTGCGAGGTCGTTGGCGGTACGTTTTCTGGTGACCTGCCTCGCCTCGACCCCCCCGAGGAAACACCTCTTTGGTGGATGGTTCCGCCTCTGATCCGTGGGCGACGCAACTCGCGCGGTGACCACGGCCGCTGCCCGATCGAGGGGCTTGGGGTCTCAAACGCAACCCAACGTCAATGCTCGTGCGGAGCCCTGTCCGTGCCACGAACCGGATGGCCTCGAGGATCCTCGACGGGCGTGTGTCTGGCTGTGGGGTCGTTGAAGAGACAGATGCGGTCTGGTGCGGTACAGGTCGCGATGGGTTGCTGATTAATGTTGTCAGATCTGGAACGGGCGGAGGCTAGCTCCAAAATGTGTACAGTGGGTCGACAATACAAAGTGGTCGCTTGGCAATGCTTGACAATTGCAACAGCTGTGGCGGTTGTCATGGTCGTGAGCAGAGCCATGGACCACGGATTAATCCCGGGATCTAGCGGAAGCAAAGGCGAATGGTCGGGGGGGATCACCCTGCCCGAAGAGGGTTAGTTGTGAGAAGTTGTGCGGCATGGGTAATGTGATTTACCTCACTTTGCTGTGGCCACGAGGCGGTCACTCACGGATGTGAGACGTAACTTGAAGGGGATAATAAGTCGGCGGCCTAGCTTGAAGTTGCCGAAGAACGTTCCTTCAGCTTGCCGTATGCACTGAACAGTCGATAACTGGTACCCTTAATACCCCGGTGCTTGCAACACACGGGCGGGGGTCGCGCTCTAGAGAGACGCTGCACGAGATAGTCATGAGAAGCTAAAGTTACAAAGCATATGCATGGCCGACGGGCATTGATTTTCTTGGCCTCCATGGCCGGATGAGGAAAGGCTTACCTAAGCCGAGTGTAAGCGATTGAGTCCTGCGGCGGTGCTATATCGAGTATCCTTTGTACGCCGACGCCTAACGCTCTCCCATTCCTTCCAGGTCTGCAACTTGTTCACAGCCGACTCGCTGCCACTTGCTTGAGGCGTCGTTGAGGAAGACTCGGAACTGTGCGTGAAAATCTCCGCTGACTGGTCGACGCACCCAACGGAAAAAATCAGTCATCCCTTCGACAATGTCCCCTGGTGATGTTGGCAGCGGCCCGCCGTCTACACCCTCCACACCTGCCTGGAAATCCATTCTCAGGCTCGCTAGCCCATCCTCCAAGAGGGCTAGCATGCGCAACCCTTCCATGCTGTCGGTAGACACCAATGTTCGGAACCAGCACCCTGTCCTTACTCCTTCCTCCATCACCTCCGCGGAGCCCAGATTCTCCTCTAATTCTGCTTCCTCGACCACACATTCCGGCGACTCCGCTTCGAATCCCACGTCCTTCTCATCGAGACCCCCACCGTTGTCAAGCGGAAGCACCACCCCCGCTTACTCCACTTCCCAGCTATGGTCCCCGGATACACGACCTCCGCCGCCGCTAAACAAGAAGTCGTCAAAGTCCTTGTTGAAGACGAAATCGGATAAGCAGTGGGGAATGGTCGGCCGGGATCGCTCGCCAAACTACCTTCATCCCTCGGCCGCTTCCCAACCGATACCCGTGGAACAGACTCGATCGGCCAATCACCCATTTCAGAAGTCTGCGAGCAGGTTCATTCGTCGAGTGGCGTCAGCTCCAAACACCAAGGGGCTTTTCGCGCTCGGATCTCGATCAACATCGGCGATTACGGTAACGAAGAACGGCTTGCTCTCTCCTGGCATGCCGCCCCTTCCCGGACAGCAACGCGCGTCCGACAACGGGCACGCATCTATGGAAACTTCCTCCTCCGGCTCATCGAGTCATCATCCACAAGTGCAGAACGGGACGATGGGCGGCTCGAGACCCAGACCGACTCGGGCGAACAGCACTGGGGCCGGTATCGTTCTCACTTCGGCAAGGAGCAAGGAGCGGATGACGGGCACCAATCCGGGACACGAGACCCCTGGGCGGGTAGCCTTCAGGAGGACGTACTCGAGCCACTCGATCAAGGTGCGATCTGTAGAGGTGAACGCGTCGAGCTTCCAGAAGATCAAGATGCTCGGTCGTGGCGATGTTGGAAAGGTGTATCTTGTCCGGGAGAAGAAGACCGGGAAGCTTTACGCCATGAAAGGTGACGTTCCGGCTACGGTTTTTTGTTTGTCGACGTACTCACAAACGTTACGGTACAGTCCTCTCAAAAGCCGAAATGATCGAGCGGAAAAAGATCAAGCGGGCTCTGACCGAACAGGAGATCCTTGCGACAGCGAACCATCCGTTTATTGTGACACTTTACCATTCGTTTCAATCGGAGCAATATCTTTATTTCTGCATGGAGTATTGTATGGGAGGGGAGTTTTTCCGGGCCCTGCAAAACCGCCCTGGGAAATGTCTACCTGAAGACGCGGCACGATTTTACGCCGCCGAGGTCACCGCAGCGTTAGAGTATCTGCACCTCATGGGTTTTATCTACAGGGACCTCAAGCCCGAAAGTGGGTCATCTTCATTTGTCTCCGCCCCGAGAGGTCTGCTGACGAGAGGACCCCCGTTTTTAGATATCCTGCTGCACCACTCTGGTCATATAATGTTGTCAGACTTTGATCTGGCGAAACAGTCGAACGAGCCGGGAGGACGGCCGGCGACTATTCACCAATCCGAACCTAATGGCGTAAGACCGATTTCCGCCGTTCCATTTTGGCGTTATCAAGGGCTCACGATTGTATGGATGATTTGGCTCAGATACCCTTGATTGACACGCGGTCTTGTACCGCCGATTTCAGAACGAATTCGTTCGTGGGGACCGAAGGTTTGTTGCGCACCTTCCATTTCCACACAACGCAGCATTGTAATTGACCGGGCCGGTAGAATACATCGCCCCCGAGGTCATCAACACACATGGGCACACATCTGCCGTGGATTGGTGGACGTTGGGTATCTTGATCTACGAGATGATCGTCAGTTTAGCCAAATTTACTCTCGTGGGCACCGGACTGACGGGAAGATTGTTTTACTTCTCGGACAGTACGCCACTACACCATTTAAGGGAGGTACGAGAGACGATACATTTTCGAGCATCTTGAAGATACCCGTGCATTTCAAGGATTCGCCCAAGACTTCTCCGTGAGTAACACGTTCTCGGGGCTGCATCTTTACTTTTATCTCTCGGTTCCGTCCTGTCATCGGCGGTTGAGGGCTTCGCGCTTCTACCGTTGTATGATGCGTAACGGCGAGTACCTGTTGGTTTCGGTGTTCTGATGATGTTTCTCCTGACCAATGATCGGTTGTGTTGGAAGGTGGGCTGACGACATATGTTTACTTAAACTGTAGGGCGTGCAAGGACGCCATCGTCAAACTGCTTGACAAGAACGAACTCACACGACTCGGGAGCAAGAGCGGGGCGAGTGAGGTTAAGCAGCATAAATGGTTCTCCAAAATCAACTGGGGATTGCTCAGGAATACTCAGCCACCGGTGAGTTTCGTTTCAAGGAGTATTTCCCCCCCACACACACCCTCCCCCACGCGAGTGGGAGCCTGTCCTGCTCCGTCCGCCATCAGGCATGTGGTCCTCGTTGTTCGCAATTGCTCTCGCCGTGGGGAGTCCTGGTGATGTTGTGGTGATGGAGTCCAGTGACCACATTTGCTGACCCACATGGATTCTTTGATGGCCACTTCGGGTGTGTTGGCATCAAATTTTCGCATCCGTTTTGCAGATCGTTCCGGCATCAGCGAAAGGGGTGGATGAGGTGAACTTCCGGCAGATGGAATCCGGGTCGATGCACCAAGATCCAAACCCGACGAAGAAGGCGACGGGTGGCGGGGAGAAGAACGCGACGCTCAGAGCTGGGAAACGGAACAAGAACAACAACATTGGTGACGACGACATGGAAACGGCACCGCCTACGCCTTCGAGCATGACCGATAAGGAGGACCTGTTTGGGGCATTTGCCAACGTGACGTTGCACTATGATGGAGAGACCTAGTGAGTGGCGATCCTGGCTACTCGTCGGGGGTGGATAGAGTTTTTCTGAAGGACGGTTGAACCCTTTTTTCGCACTCTCGCGAATCAGCTGATCGTTGTACCGCGGAGAGACGACCTTCACCTTGTGGATGTTCCGCTCGTTGATTGCTTACTCGAACGGTGTGGATGATAGCTGGAACTGTATACGGGACTCAATGGTCTAATCCGAAATTGTTCCAGTCCGCCATCCCGCCTTAGTTCATCGGGTCGGTATTTTGGTATATGTTGGTTCGCCGTTTGCTTGTTGTCCGTCGCTCTGCTTTTCCATCGCTTATCGATATCCATAATCCCACACACACACCCTCTCTCTATTCGCCCGTCCCTCTTGGGACCTGTTTTTACCCTTCAACCCCGTCCTCTGCAAGATGGTAAAGAAAATTAAAGCGTTGTATTATTTGGTTACTCATGGTCTGCTGCTGCCTTGGCACATTTAGTACCTTACCCGTCGTTAGTGTACGTAGTTGGTTGTGCGCGTTTTGGTATCACTTTTATATTTCGTTTTATCGGCGGGGATGATGAATAGAAATAGAATTCTAGTTCGAGGACGGGGATTGTTCTGTAGGGAAAGGTCAGAAAGGGATGGAATGCCTCATGGGAGACGCCGAGGGTTGTGATGGCCGGTGAATTCAACGAGGTGACCGAGGTTTGCAAGCGGGCCATGTGTTGGACAGAAACTTAATTTCTGGGGGTCTTTGATTGGAACAAAGGGTGGGGTTGTTTGGGGTTTCCGCAAGGGGGAGGACAGAGGTCTCCTGTGCTCTCTCTCTTGCTCTGCCTACCTCAGCTGGGGGAGAGAGAGACGAGAGGAGGGAGAGAGAGAGGGGAAAAGCAAGAAGACCGGACAAGTGGAACGGAGGGAGAGGCGGATTACGTCTTATAGAAAATAAAAGAAAAATAAATAAATAACTTTCTGCCATCGCTTGTTTTCTGGCTGGGCTGTCATCTTATTTCAGTCCATACCTCCGTCTCTGCCTCCGCCTTTCTTCTAACGGCGCTTCTCTCCCCTTCACCCGCCGTCTTCTTCTCCATATCTCCCCTTCGTCATCCAATCCCTCATGGCTGACCTCTACCCTCCCTCTTATCCCCCGAGACAACAGCAACCTCAGCCATACCACAACAGGGATTCCCAATCCTATCAGCTTAATCAACCCTCGAACCTCTCCTACCCCACAATCATGTCATCCCAGCAGAACCAGCAGCAGCAGCAACAGCAACAGCAGCAGCAACAACAGCAACAGCAACAGCAGCCTCCCTCTGGCTCTCTCTCCCCGGAGGAGGACCATCCCCAGAAACAGCCGGACCAGTCCACGACCCCAAAACCCGACCAACCTGGCCATTCCAAACCTCAGGCTACCTTCCTCACAAAACTCTACGCGTTAGTGCCTCTCGTGCCCTCCTTACGCATGCTTGTGTCCCCTTCTCCGTCCATCTAAAACGCTTTCCACATAGGCTCCTTGAGCGTCCAGAAAATCATCATATGATTCGGTGGGATCCAGCCGGAGAATACATCATCGTAGAAAAGCCAGAACAACTCGCCCTTCACGTCCTTCCCTCCGTCTACCGTCAGTCCCGCTTCGCGAGCTTCTCCCGACAACTAAACGTGCGTACGGCTCCTTGTATCCTGCCCTTCTCCAGCGCCTCCCCTTGTCCATCATCTCCTTCCCGCAGTCCCGTCTGACACGCGAGTTTCACCTATCACAGATCTATGGTTTCATGCGCAAAGTCAATCTGCGAAATGTCGACCCAGCCATAGACGATCCGGATGCTAGCACCTGGTGTAAGTGCCGTGACGTCTCGGCAGCTCGATCACGTCCTTCATTTTTTGACGCGTGTCTCCTCCCGTCCCGCTTTTAGCCCACCCGACGTTGACACGGCATTCACCTCCGGAGGTAGTGGCAAACTTCAAGCGTCGCGTCCCTCCGCGTTTACCGAAGCCCAAACGAAGAGAGACCGATCCCGCACCTGGACCGGCATATCCCGCTCAAAGGAGCAACCCACCGATGGGTCCAGTGTCTCTTACTTCCTCGACCGTCCCTCAGCGACCTCCTGCTGTGAACGGAAATCCTCGCCCTCGAGGGTTATCTACACCTGGAAACTACTCCCCACTGAACCAAAACGGTGCTCCGACTGCTGGCTGGGGCTCTACGGATGTCTTCCCATCCGTTTCTGGGCCCGGTAACATGAGGGGTACCGCTTTGCGTCCTTTGACCGTCCCCTCTGATCCACCGATGAACTCGCACCTATACAGTCACACAGGTCACATGCAGGGGCTTTCACCGGCTGACGAAACCCCTCCGTCGACTGCGGGTGGTTATGGATCTATGCCACCGTACTCGTCACATGGCCAGAACCGAGGAATGATGGCCGAGCCCCAGCACCAGTTTGCTTACGCCATGACGGAGCCAAACCCTGCTTCCTCGCCGTGGACATCGAACACCACACCGTCTCATTCGGGATCACTGTCGTCATTGCTTAATCCACCAAGTCAGAACGGTTCTTCCTACCCTCGTGGTGCACCCGGACCCGCGCAGATGTCGTATCATTCTCCTTTCGCCCATGGTCAACACAGTCCCGACAGCCGACCGAACACTGGATACTCGGTCATCTCTGCTTACGACGAAACGGCTTCGCCAACGTCCCATGCCGGATTCGATTATTCCCGGCCTGGCTCAAGTCACCATAGGGGGGTGTCCCCTGGATCGTCGCGGCCCGGATCGTCACAGCGTATGAGCTCGGGAAATTATGGACAAGCGGGGTCGCTGAGTATTCGCCGGGCGCGGAGGCATTCGCAAGCGATGAGTCCCTATCCCTCACCATACGGGGACGATGATCGGCCATTGACGGCGAACCACCCCGACGACCGAGCTCGAGAGATCGGGCTTCCGCGCTCGCGAAGCATGATCAGCATCAATCAGCACCCTGAATACCCTTACAACCCCACACACGCGACTGGAGACTTTGCATACACCGCCGGAGAGGGTGACGCATGGCCCAAGGGTGCTAGGCCTGGAACTAGCGCGAGTTCTCTGAGCACAACGACCACGGGGTCACCCGAGACGGGCACCCCACCGATTACACGTGGTGGACACCCTGGAGATTACACTGAAGCGGACGTCAGTCGGTGTAAGTGTTTTATCTGGTTTATCTGTTCGCCCCTTCTTCCATTCCTGGCCGTCATCCGGTTTTTTGGTCCATCAAATGCGCTCATCGTTTCATGCGGTTAACTGACGATTAGTTTTGCGTTGAACGCTGTCGACAGTCACTCCTGACTTTGGTTTCGTGTCAATGACGGACCATCTGCCGCACTACAACAAAGAGCTGGATTAGGTCAAGGAGGTGGCGGAAATCATCGCCACTCTCTCATCGGGTCTCTCCCTCCCCCTCCCCCATCATAGAAGCGGAATCGTCGAATGTGCTTTCGTATTTTCATTCTCCTCCCTCACACAGAAGCTTTCGGACGGTTCGTTTGTTACACTGGGTTTCTTGTTCGAGTCCTTTCTCTCCTTTCTCTCGTCGCTATTGATTTTTTCCACATTGCTTTCCTGTCACCCTCTCTGATACACCCCCCATCGTCTCCATGACCTGACCTCTTGTTTTTGAAATTCAGCTGTATACCCCCTGTTACGTTCTCCGCATTCCTCGATCGACGAGATGTTTCGTTCAGTGTCCGGACGGGGGACGTTGGCTTGGCTTCCTCCTTCGCGAAGGATGGATCCGCACCGGGTGGGGTAGTTTACGCTCGACCGCCCGTCGTGGTTCCTTTCTTCCGGACGCGTACATTTCTTTGTCTTCCTTTCTCGTCGAGTCTATCAAACGGAACTGTTGATACCCAAAGCAGACACAAGGCCTCTCATCATCAGAATGTTTTCATTGGACACCGCTCCGACGTGGGCTGATGTGATTCTACGGCTGACGTTTGACGGACCAAGGTCACTGGAACAGACGGCAAGGGGCGAATATGGCAGAGTCTTCCGCCCGGCTGAAATGGATAACCGAGAGATTCCGTTCCCGTGTTGTCGTTTCGCCAGATTCGAGGTCCGCCCGAGAGGGAGGATGCGCGAGTTTTTCGGACGGTGGTCGGAGATAAGGCAGGGAGAGAGAACTGAGTGAGTTACCGTATGAGTTGAAACGGGATGGCGTATCTTGAGTTTGATAGGACGGTGTTGGATATGTTGGAATGTTTTGGCTGGCAAGTCGCGAGAGGTGTATACCAACTTTGGGGGGGGTTGGTTGGTTCCATTCCAATTCAAAACGGACAGGTCTCGTCATGATAGGCCGCGTGCAGATCAGAAGTCGTCTTTCGGTGCGGGCCGTTGGAGCCGTTGATGCATGGATCTGTCCTGTTGACCTGCGGACAAGACGACAGGAGAAGTGAGTGGTACGATGGATTGCACGATAGGGATAGTGTGAGATCTTTGTGCCCGGTTTGGATTCCTCTCAACTGAGGTCGGGTCTTGGAATCCGGCCATCGTCGGGTCGCCTGAGCGACCTCGAGCGTTGTTTGTGGCCGGTGAGGTGCGTTCACGTTATCCGTTCCCCCCGTCGGGTCGATTGTTCGGTATGTGTATTCCGATTACGGGTCTGTGACAAGATGGAAGGGAGGTGTGATTTGGTGTCCGTGATTCTGGAAGGGAGAAGCACCTCGAAAAAAGATCTTCGAAATAGAACTCCCCAATCCTTTTCCTCCGATTGGAAATTCAATCAGCTCGTCTGTGGATTTGGGAAAAATGCCGGCATGGAATGAAAAGTTGTGATCTGATTATTTTAGTTTTTGACTTACTTGTCTTGTGGGTTTTTCGATAATTATTTAATTTTTGATTGATTATTTTGATAACCTACAACGCTCTCTCGCTCTCCGTGAATCCGAGCCCTTGGTCTCGGCATTTTGGATTGCAGGTGTGCAGGCTATGGCCCGGGCCGTTCTGTTCATCCGGTGATGATTGTAATCCCCGCTCTTTCTTGCTTTGACGTGTGTGAGGGGGTTGAGAGCGGACGCTAGAATCCCTGTTTCTCTCGTCAACGGAGAGACCGGAGTTAAGGGATTAGAGCGTCTGCTCCCCCCCGGTGAACATTTTTACTGGGGATTGGTGAAGATGGAGATGGGAGCTATCTCGCCCATCGTCTTGAACGGTAAGCTTAGGGTCGACGGTGTATTGGTGCTCACCCGTGTGGATGTGAGACATCGTACGTACGTACGTACTGATCAGCGCATGTCCCCTCCTATGTCCGTCTCTATCCGCGATCATCTGTCTTCTGATGATCCTCGTCCGGAAAAGTCATTCGACTTGTCGTTTCAAACAACCAACGTCTCTCATGCTCGTAAACGGCGCTGACTCTTGCTTGGCGTCATGACCAGACTCCCCCTCCGAGATCTCGGGATGATGTCTAGAGACCTCCCGTTCGCTCTATCCACGCCTGACGAGACCTGCGAGCCTCTCAGTCACCCGCTGCCTTTAGTGCTCGCGGTCGGTGAGTGGATTCGGGCCCGAAATCGCGTACGGCATTGATCTCGACCGCCGAACAATCTGTCATCTCGAGGCCTTCTTTGAGCGGGGTTAATCCTGTCCAAAACTCTGTATCTCCTTTCTCTGCCTTGGAACGAAGCTCAGGCCCCTCATCTCTGCTGACCTCGAGGTTGATACACGTGATGAACGCGGTGGTCCCTTCATCATCATCGCGCGTACGCAACTCCCCCCAACACGTACGGACAAGCGGGATTTCAAATAGCCGACTTACGACCCGGATGATCCGCAGACCGTGTCCTCCATCGGTTTGAAAGCGAGAAGCGGGATATAGGCACAGCCTCAGAAGTCCAGAAGCGAACGACGGGAACATATGACGGAATGATTGAGATCTTGAGAAGCGACCCGGATTCCGCCACAAGGCTGTTGGAGAACCGCACGGACACACACACACACACTGCTCATGTACGTAGGCGCCGAACCGAGGACGATGGGATTCGGACTCGAGTACCACACGGAGCCTGTTACCACACACCACCTGGTCCCAGCCTATTGTATCTGGCAGAGCGTCCGACCAAGGGATCAGAATCCCACGTATATCCGCCGTGACCATATCCCTATCACCTCCGTATCACGCGTGATCCATATGGATATCACATCCCATCAACTTCGCATCGTTCCGTACTTATGGCGTCAACCCGGAGCGGCAAGTTCATTACACGAGTTTCCCAAACCCTCAGCAGCATCTAGCTTATCTCCCAACTCGCTCCGACCAGACGGAGCGGAAGAGCATTCAGCTTGGAGTCGGTACGGAACGGTCTTTCGGCGCTGGCGTTTAACCCGCTCTCTCGTGTCTCCCCATCAGAAGGACATGGCCGCCACGAGTTCGTTTACGCGGATACTTCAGAGTGCTTTGGTATCTGAACTCCCCCCCCACGTTGCGTCCTAGTATAACCTCAGATAAGCCCACGCGAGATCAAGGGTCCAAAAATTCTCTCTCTCTCTCTCTCTCTCTCTCTCTCTCTCTCGTTCACCGATCCGGACACGTACTAACGTACAGACCTGTCAAGCGTATGTCATCGGAGGGAACTCTCGACTGCTCGCTTTGAAAGGCCGAGATCCGGCACGTTGGGGGGGCAACACGCGGACGAACCCCCCCACGTTCGACACGTAAACAGATAGGCTATTTCACCCGGTTGTGGGGTCATGGCCTTCTTTCCACGTCTAACGGCACGAGGGATCTACAGAAGGCAGCGAGGTTGGTTGACCGGAACATGATTCCACCATCCGATTAGCGACTAGTACACAGGCACCCCCCCCCCAGCCTGGGTCTTGTACGTGCTAGGATGCATGGGGAGTCGTGCGTATGTCGAGACGTTCACATGGACCAGTCCTCGGTTCAACTCTCGGTTATGGCCGTTGAAAGGACGAATACACGTGAAAAAAGAACGCGAGACGACAAGCTGAGGTTGATACCGTCCGATCTCGAAACTCTGGGTCGTGAGGAACGCTGAACGCTTGGTAAGTACTGGTGCCGAACCAGGATATTTACTACTGAAATATTTGTTTCGCTGTTTCACGGTCAGCTCATCATCAAAAAACCCCTCGTAAGAAATCTCTCTAGATTACCAAACGTTTCAGAACGCGTGCAGCGTGCGGTTGTTGGAAGGGCTCACGTACGCACCCTAGCCCTAGATCCCCGATTTCAAAAAACGAGGTTGCGAGATGGAAACTGTATCCGAATCAATCGCGGCGTTTTTTTTTTTTTTTTTCGTGTGCACAGACCCACCCATCGTTCCACCAGTCGGAGTGGGAGACGGATCTACCGTCCCACAGTACCAGTCGTCCACCGCTCCTAATGGTTCCGTGGCACCGGATTCGGTCGGTCTCTCGTTAGCAATAGCACAAGAAATCGCGATCTTCATATTCGGATTTCTTCTTTTTC
>Ga0307509_10004102_pt1 | contig 21327 bp, 27 predicted proteins | sample 10_EM_MG_FD_202245 | JGI IMG/M metagenome (GOLD analysis project Ga0307509, IMG submission 202245) | Populus trichocarpa ectomycorrhiza microbial communities from riparian zone in the Pacific Northwest, United States - 10_EM | ecosystem: Host-associated > Plants > Roots > Unclassified | place... | reverse complement strand
ACTTACTCTACTGAACATTTTTTTTTCCATGTCACAGGTCATAGTGTTCAGTGAACACCTCTCCCAGTGAACACTAAGGGTCACGCGTCACAACCCATGAACAGTTGGTCGAAATAGTACAGTATTATATCGTCCCCAGACTTGGACTATTGTCCATTGGTTGTGTGTGCAAATCCAAACCGTTTGGCTCGGCAACTGCCGTGTATGATTTAATACCCGACCCAATTTTGGGATAAGTATCTTCACTTCAGACCACATTCCACTAGATCTGAGCGAACCCGAGCGCTTTGTAATTTTTGGTTGCGATGGTTAAAGTGGGTCCGAAACTGCCTCCCCCGACGCGACGGGAGCTCGCTCGGCTCGAAAAAGAGCAAAAACGCGCAGAGCAGCTCGAGAATGGCGTCAATCCGGTAGCATTGGGTGAACCCCGGGAGCGTGTAATCTACTTATTCCGAATTAAAAAGGCGGCACACCACCCCAAGCTCGAGGACTATGAACTCGAAGAGGCTAGAAGAAAGCGGGAGAAGAACCACAAACGTACTCTGGCCAGAAAAATGGCCAAGGCTGCCGCTGAGGCCGACGCTGGACAAGGGTAACCTCTTTGCCGCCTTTTGACCTTTCGTCCTAACTTGCTCTATTACCCATCTTAGATCTGTGTATTGTATGGATCTCTCTTCTGACGTCTCGATTAACCTAGACGATACTGGGCTCACCAAAAACGATGGAACCGCGTTCCTCGGCTCAGAAGCAATTCCAGTCTGTTTGTCTGAATCTTCTGGACATTCTGATGAAAGATCAACTCGTTCCCCTGCCTCTTTTGTGTATTCTGATGGATATTTGGATCATATGGACCCGTTGGCAAAAAATATTTGTCGCGATGAAAATCTTTCTTCTCTGTCTCCGGTTTTGGTGTTTGGTTTGGAAACCAAAGGAAGCCTTGATCTTTCAGCTGTCTCTGTCTCTGCTGCTATTGATTTTCCGATGTTGGGCCTATCTGACCCTCTCTGTACTTCTGGCTCCGTTTGCTTTGCATCTTCTGAAACTTCGAATCTGGTTAATGAGCAGGGTAATCTGCCATCTGAAACAGGCAGAACAGATGGACAAACTGCAAAAACTGTGTGTATCCGATTATTTCTTCGAATTCTCAGAGGTATAACGCATATATTCAGGCTTCGCATCCAAATAATGCGGCGCGGTCCTCCGCTTTGGTTTTCCCGAACAAATCTATCCAAGAACCACCTTTTGCGAGGGCCAAGTTCAGCAGAAGCGCCTCAAACGCCTCTCGCGGTACTCTTCCTGCGAGGAGTGCGTCCTCCAAATCCGTTATTTTTAGCGAACCTCTGGACGCACGCAATTATTCCTTAAAGCCTTCCTCGGCCCGGTCGTCTTCGCGAAGCCATTACCAAGTTACTTTTCAAAGACGCATTTCGGCAGGAAATGCCTCAAAAGCTCCCATCGGTTCCAATTCATTGATCAAGTTTCCTGAGCCGCCCGCATCTTCTGCTTCCAATCTCGCCACTGCCTCTAGCCTCCACACCTTTCCTGGGTCTATTGCACAACCAATGTCGCAATCTTTGAAGGCCGAACCCTTATCTCCAACGATTTCGAAAGGAGCCGAGGGATTCCATAAATCTGAGTCTTTTGCGTCCTCGGGCAAACCTCGATATATTGGTCCTTCCGGCAAAGCTCTATTTCCTCATTTCCCCGATATTTACGAAACGAAATCAGAACAGGCATTTCTCGCTCTGTCGCAAAAGATTAAATCCGATGACCGATTGTCAGATGGCGTTGAGCTCACGCGCGGTATAAATCTGCGCCCTTTACGAGTAAACTACCCAAAAGCCGTAGTTGACAAAACTCCAACCAATGTGTCCCAACCAATGTTCGGAGATGGTTCGATTATAAGATCTGATCCACGGGGAAATCGAACTCCCACAAGTAAATTTAATGATGCAGCTCCGGGCGGCTATCCAAAGGACGACAACGACTTTTCCTCTAATAATTCTACCATCCTCGGAACGGAGGAGAAGCGGATGGAGAGTCGAGCGGATCAGCAAGCCATCAAGGCCGAAATAAACGTACCCGTTACCGGTGACGACGATCCCATGATTGCTTATAACCTGGGATCTATTTCGCTTGCACCAGCCGCCCCTATCATCCAGGAAAGGAGGCCCCCATTTGACGATAAGTTTTTTCAGCAAAGGCGAGGAATAACGGTGGATGATTTGGAAAAGGGTGTCCTGGACCCACAAACACCAACACGTTTCCCACGACTCGGAGCAACGGCGATGAAATGTCCGGACTCGCCACTGGATACTCGCTCTGGGATTGTAGCACCAGCATCCACTCCAGTCTCCCGATCCCCACTCCTTTTTGCAATTGCTCTGCCAAGTCCGCCTTGGTCACGATCAACGATATTGCCGACACATGCCTACGACGCGAACTCAAACACAGAAGAGGGAGGTTTTGGAGGACTGGTTTTGGCGTTGAAGTGGATGATTAAGAAGACCTTGGATTACTTCTGGCAGCGCAGAGGGCAAGGAACAGTTACTTAAACTGTTACTCGAGTTATGTAGTACTTAGTTACTTAGTTACTTAGACAGGGGACGACAAGTGTGGGACGTTAGGTAATCGATTGATGGATATCCCAGCCTTCTGCTCGTCTTTCGTAAACTAACACTTTTCCTTTTCCTTCGTCGTGCTTCAATGTTTCGCGGCCCAGTCGCTGCTGTTCTCTCCTTTATATTTGCCTTTCCTTTGGTTTCCGCTTTCACTTATTCGTTTGGCACACCCTCTGAATGCGATAATATTCCCCTTACTTGGACTGGTGAGAGTTTCGTGCTGAATTTTGACTTGCAGTTCTCATGGGGGCTACCAGGTGGAACACCACCATTTCAACTCTTGATAATTCCCGTATGATTTGCATGACTTATTCGTAATCATATTGATATCTAACACGCCCTTAGGTGTTTGGGACACCCCGGAATATATCAATACCCTCCTCCGCATTCAGTAATGGACAGGGATCTTATTCTTTCCAACTTCCCATGGCGAAAGACTCGCAGATGGTGCTATCCATGTCAGATGCAACGGGCTTCAATACAGGAGGATCCACCGATGTGTTGACCATTAAGGCTTCTCAAGGGGGTTCATGCAATACAACCGATCCAGGCAAGTTGTGTCTGCTAAGCATTCTCTAACATCAGTCTCATTTTCTTCTTAAGGAGTTTCTTTTTCATTTCAGCTGAATACGGCACTTCAACAATGCAGGTAAGTCCTTCGCGAATTTTTGAAGCGTCGTGGATCTGAGTGTCTATACACAGACCCTTCGTATTCAGCGGATACGCTCAGGCCGTACAACCGGTGACAATATATGTAAATTTCTCTTTTTTTAATTTCTTTTTATTGCCACTCATTGACATTGTCACAGGCTGTCATCCCTGGAGGGAATTCAATTTCCCTAAGTCCTCCGACTGGTCCAACCTCCTTTTCCTGGGACGCTGTCGTAACTCGAGGAACTTCCATGATATTTTTTATGACTGATTCCCAGGGCCGTCAAGGTGGAAGCTCCGATGTAAGAATCGTGGGTTACTCTGACGACAGTAGTTGCTTGACTGGTCTATCACCATCCTCAACGCAATCGCGACCTGGAGCCTCGCAAACAGCGCCTTCAACCACTGCAAGCTCAAAGCCGTCTATTAGTTCCACTTCTCCCCCGTCGAACGGCATTTCAATTGCAGCCATCGCAGGCACTGTAATTGGCGCCCTCCTATTTCTGGCAGTCGTTATTACGCTGGGATTATTTTTTCTCAGAAGAAAGCGTGATGCAGCCGGTGGTATTGCTCCAAGCTCACTCAAAAGGCACTCACGCAGGGCGGGCTCCGCGATCGATTTGACTTATGACTCGGCTCCCGTTGGGCAACCCTATGGAATACCTCAGAACAATTCTGTTCCTATTTCTAACTACCCTTATTCCCCAAGTTCTGGCCCTCCCTTTAGTGACAACCCTTTCTACGATTCGCCTCCTGAATCCCAGTATCAACCTTCCTCTCGCTACCTACCACCGAGTCAATTCGATGCGGCTAGCCAGTATTCCTCCAGCCGCTACCAATTTTCGGATACCACTCCCTCGCAAGAATACAACACATATCAACAGTACCCTGGGTCCTATCAACCAAATCCACAATTATACCCACCAAATCCAAACTACCAGCCCACGAATCCCTATCCCCTCGATCCCTTCCATTCATCTCCGCCTCTTTCGCTGGCTGGTACGCAATCAGAACGATTCTCAACGCCATCAGCACCAAGTGAACCGCACTCAAGTGCACAGGGGAAAGCTGCTATGGCCGGTGTATCAACATACACGCCCGCGAGATTTATCGTCCATACCGACGTAGAAGATGCACTGCCGCCTCCTAATGAAGCCGGCGTTGTCGAACTCCCACCTCAATACTCGGAGCGACGGGTTCCAACAGTGGTTGAAGATCCAACATCACCAGGGGCATCCGGTAAACGGTAAACCTCCAGGCGCCTCTTAACCCTGAGGATCTTCGCTACCTGTGTATATACCTATTCTCCCTGTGGTCGATACCTTTTCCAAAGGTCTAATTGCAGCCCGCCTCCCCCATTCCTTTTCGTTGACATGTGTTTCTTATATACTATTTACCCATTTTTTGTACTTCCATTGGCGCTTTGGCCTGACTGTTTCGCATATGGAACCGAATGAAGACGGTAGAATCGCAGGCTTAATCGTGACCACGAAAGCGACCAACCGTTAGTAAGTAAATTTCATTCTCCCCCACCTGTTATGTATAATATGAGAGACAGACATTCTCATCAGTGCGGTTATACTTGCTACATGATGCTGGCACGGCAGTCTGCTGAGGTGGAATTGCGACTCCCAAGGTGTATTGCAATATGATGTTGCTGAAACGCGACTATGCGAGGTTGCCCACTGGCAAGCTGTCAAACTGTCCCGATGTTCACCAAGCGCACTCTTTCCTCCTTTCGCTGCCTTCCAATGTTCTAGCGTTTACACTTCCGAATGTTTGGCAGCTTATAGATCCAAAGCCAGGGTAGGTGATAGGAAATTTCTCAGTCCCTCCCATCAACAATTCTGAAATGACGCAGGGTCATTTACTTATAACTTGCAAAATCCCAGCCCGTAATATTGGTTAAATCGGAGAGGCTGGGGGTTGCCCCTTTCAGTCAATATCCCAACGCAGTGCAACCTATCACTTTCGTGAGCTTTTAACGGACTTCCGTACTTGAAGGCTACCCTAATTTTTCTCTCAAGGTATTTGTAACTTTAGGCCAATCCTTTACACGTCCCATGGAAATACTTCCGAATGGAAGAGCAATTGACTGCCGGGATTTTTGTGGCATTTGCCATGAGGTGTCGTAAGAGGTGTGGGGTTTTTTGCAATCATCGCCTGCAAGTTCATTGTCTTCCCCAAGAGATACCGGAGAATGCGCATCTCTCTCTGATAAAATCGACTTTCTTGCCGAAAGTCCCCATTTGCCTTCAGCTGGCCCATTCCTTTCGAATATGTGGTCACTCTACTTGAAGCAGCAGCACCGTTACCATCCTATCGTTCACGGCAGGATCAAATTCTCCAATCTATGGTGACCGTTGACTTCTCGACCTTCAGAACAGGCTCATCATCATCAGGACCTACCCCCCTTTACATCGCCTTCGAGCTTTGAGCGCCCGTACTTCTTCACTTACAGGTATCTTTCCTAACGAGGCAACATGTTGATCTATGCCTCAGTCAGGAATTGCTACTATCGCGCGATGCACTGTCTTTGCTTTTAGATACGTAGCGTAAGCACTCGTCCATGCAGCGTGTGATTGTGCACAGGTATTGCAGCGTCGGATGAGCCCTCAGAATTGCCCCCATTAGAAAGACAAGCACCTTGCGAGCACCAATCCCGAATTTACTGAATTCCAATATTTCAGCGGCTGGAATGTTCCCATTGCAGAGGAAAACGCGTCTATAATGTCAATTGTTGGAAGTATTCACGTTTTACATACATTCACCGCCAATATCCCATCGAAAGCAAGAAAGCAGAAAAGAGTATGAACATGTACGTGTTCAGAGAGTAATTGAAATATATCTAACAGATACTACATACCACCCATGTGGGCGTTTAAGTTATACAACATCAAGAGACGACATCTCCTCTGCTACTCAGGCATGGAAAGGTGTGCAAAGGAAGTTCATGATGCTGCAGGTGGTCCTGGTTCCTGGGAACTTGACAGGTTTAGGTTTTGTGCGAAGGCATCAATCATAGCCTCCTGATCCTTTCGGCGGCGATGTCTCTTCCGCCTGTCCTCCTTGATAAGCCTTTCTATCTTTCGTCGGGCCTTGCTATGTAGACGAGGATCCTGCAGAGCTTGTTTACATCTGTAACAAGCGAGTTCAATGCTTGCTAACAGACGCAGAGTTTCTGAGTTGTTCAGAGCCTAATAGCAGGAGAGGTTAGAGGTGAACAGAGTTGGTTAATAGACCAAATTACATTCAAAGACCAAGATACAACGCGAGATCCGTCGACACAACTGATGACAACAAAGTTGCCTCTCTTTTCGGCCTGAAGGTCCGAGGTCTAGGAGATAGGAAATGTCAACCTGCCTTGTTCAAATGCGAGCGGAAAGTGTAAATTACTTCGCTAAATGTCGCCATAATTTTCCCATTGTTTAGATTTCGGACCACTGGCAAATTAAAATCCAAGTTGTTAGGCACCATTTGAAGCGAATCACAAAAGCGATATACCAACGCGAGAGGAGTGTCCTGTTATCTCCTGTGTGACCATTCCTCTTCCTTGATATGTCCATGTATCCTTTCCAAAGCTGCGGAGGTGGACTTTAACCTGGATCTCGCGGAAGCCGTCTTTGGCAGATGGCGTGGGCAAGTGGGGAACTAGCGCTGAATGAGCAAACGATGTGGATGACATGGGGGGTGACAGCACATACCTTGGGGTGTATAAGTATCTTGTTGAGTCTGGGGAATCTTATGGGTGGAATTCGCGGTGTTGGCCTCACCGTCGATGTCCATGGTCTCGTCTTCTGGTTTCATCTGTGGCATAGGACCCCAACAACACGTGAATGAGATAAGAAACGCGGACAGAAAAGACCCAGAGGCAAAAGGATGGCACATACCATTGTCTTGGTGAGAAACGAAGGTGGTGTGTGGTGGTCTTGTGAAGAAAGATGGGGTGGAAGATGGAGTTTAAAGTCACGGTTTGTATCGCGAAGCCAATTAATTGTCACGTGTTCAACATGGGGCATTCAAGTCAGCCACTGGCAGTAAATACTAAGTACGTAGTTTCTTTCAAAAATTGAGCTAGATACCCAAGGGTTTTCAATCTTTGATTTCTCTTTTCTTCAATGGGTGTTTTCCCCCCCATTTCTTTGATCAAAACATTGGAGAAACGCCCTCTTTGTTTGTCTGGTTGTGAAGCGCTGGAAAGTTCGTCATGTCCCCTATAAGATTTCCTTTGTCCCTCTGTTGTTAAATTTCCTTGAGTGCCACTGGGAGCCCTCTATATAAATTTGGAATGTCTTCCCAAAAGCAATCTTCCACTCGCTCTTTGAAATCACCATGCCTTCCAATGACCGGTTTATTGCAGAGAAACTAGCTCACCCTGAAGAGGTGGATGCTCAGGCCGCAGAGTTCGATGAAGATGACCAAGAGCTTGAAGAGAAGGAAAAGAAGGTATGCCTGAAATTGTCGGGAAAAACTTTTCGGAGAATAATACCATTTCCAGGATAGTGAGAAGGACGAAGATTTCCAGCCTTCGTCTCAGCAGACAGAGTCGTCTTCTTGCATCGATTGTTCTCAAGACAGCAATGCTTCCGCCGAGAATGAGATCCAGGAAAGTACCAATCGCCACCAAAGGATTGCGGAGCGGGTGGATCCCGATGCGGAATACATTCCGTCTTCGCAAGGGTCCCAGACTAGTGATAGCGGGTCTGGCGATAGCGATTCCGACCAGGAGCAGGAGCCACAAGGAACGAAAACACCGTTGTTCCTTCCTTCTAGCCCAGAACGTTTGTTATATTAAAGCATGCAAAGTTCGTGTGTCTTGTCCAATGGCGTCAAGGCTTTATAACTGAGTCTTGACCCTGTAGTTGTTCGGTGGGACGGGCATAAACTCTCTGTTCCCAGAAGGATCGTCAGCCAATCTGAAGGTTTTATTCTACTCCGCATTTTCATCTATTAGATCATTATTTTAATTACATAATATCATACAATCTACGCTCAGATTCAAGGGCAGGAATAGACGTACAGTATTCCACATGAAATATGCGTCGGGTATATGTTATCTCGACTCAGGCGAGAGATAGACACCCCCAACCAGACAAAGATTGCGAGAAGTGAATTGGACATTGGTAATCGGCGTTCGTTTTGTTGGGAAGGTTGCCAAAAGATCGGTTCTTCCGATAGGTGTGTCAATGACGTCTCTCCGAGTCGAATAAAACAGGAAACTTACGTTTCTCCGGTTTCGTCATCTGCGTAGCTTCGGCCATTAAGGGCGCCATTTCTCTGGGGTTTCATTCGGGGACCTCCAGAGCTTTTGACATCCCAAGAGCGCACTGTCCAATCAGCTCCTCCACTGACGAGCAATGATGACTCCGCGCTGAAGGTAAGGGAATAAATAGAGGAGGTGTGCCCCGTCATTTTCTTGATACGCTTTCCAGAACCAATGTCCCACAAGTTAATGGCAAGGTCCTCGCCTAGAAAAAGTGCAATTAATCAATATGTATACGACAAAAACAATTCCAAAGCACCTGCAGTTGCGAGATATCGACCATCTGGGCTGAGAGCAAGGGAAGCCACAGCCCCTTGGTGACCGATGAAAACGCGCAAACATGAGCCGCGTTGAACATCCCATAATCTCGCAGTCCAATCACTGGAGCCAGTAGCGAGATATAGAGAATTGGGATGAAATTGTACACACTTTAAATGAAATATTCAGATACCCGGCATAGGAAATGAATGTCAAAGAACCCACATCAACATCGCTTAGGTGACCAGCATAAACCCTCAGACATGATGTCCGTTCTGCAGACCACAGCCGTGCAGTTCGATCCCTGCTAGCAGTTGCAAAGTATATTCCCATGGGGCTCCATTTCACGTCCCAAATCGGATTTTCGTGTCCCCGAAATGCGACGACATTTGTCAATGTATCTAACGACCACAGGCGCGTTGTTGCGTCAGCAGAGGCAGACAGGAGATATTTTGGAGGCGCTGCCGAGCCGTTCAAGGGGTCAAATGCAACAGAATAGACGGGTCCACTATGTCCGATCAGTTTCCTCGTGGTACTGCCTTTCTTTTCACGTATTTTATGTAAAGAGGATGCTGTCGAAACGTTAACAGCTTGTCTTCTTGCGAACACGTTAGACTGACCATCCTTAACCGCACTCAATGAAAAGTCACTTCGTAAACCCTTCAGCTTTTCGCCTTTGAGACTCCATAGACGAACATAGCTTTCTGCGAATCCAGCAGCCATTAGGGAGGTGTCCGGAGAAAAAGCGCAACAAGGTGATCTATAAAAGGTGAAAGGGGTTAGGTGGATGCAAGACAACACAGCATTGGCTCACCCCTCAGCAACGTCATGCAGAGTATATGCACATATACTCGGAAGAGCTCGTGCCCGAAGCGCACTAGCTTGAGTGGAATTCGGATCGATATTAGCCAGTACCGAGGGCTCCAATCTGATTCGTTTGCGGGCGTCCCGTACAAGGTTTACTTCCCGATCGACATCTGCCGTCTTGAACATCAAAGGGTGTGGCAGTAAATCTGCTTCTGTGGGCGCAGTAAGGCCCGGGGCAACAAGGGGACGCGTCATTGGAACATCGTATTGTGCATTCAGATCCCTGTCCATCATTGCTTGCTCACGCAACTGGCGTTCTGCTTCCGTTCGGAGTTCCTCAGAAATGGGCGCTGGCCCCAGCTTGAGGGGTCCTTTACTTGTATTGAATGCTTGTGGATTTGTCAGGTTTGTCTTACTTCCACTTGCCTGGGGAATGACAGACGAGAGTAGGCCTGTCGATTCTTCCCATGCATGAGGAGAAACGGCAGTGGGGTTGGATGACGTAACTGAATGAGGGATTGAGTGATTTGGAATGGGAAAAACAAGATGGACACTGACCATCGAAGCGGAGGTGGTTATTGACGACACGCATGACTGCTGCTCTCCCTCGCTTTCCTTTTTCACCTGAGAAGCCTTCGCCGGCCCCTAATGTTTCCCCTCCAACGCCCTCTGTTAGCCATCCCACTAGGAGTCCAAATCCAGAACGACTCATTCGAACGGCGTATTTTTCATTGCGGAATCGTCCTGCGAGCTCATCACTTTGCACGTGGGCAGGAAGAAGAAGAGTAGAGAGATGATGAAGCGTTGCGTTGTGGAGGGGAGATATTGAGGAGGAGAATGTCAAAAAAAAGCGAGAAGCTAGAGCAAGAAATCCTTTAGAGGCGAAGACGAGACCAAGGGACTCTCATACCAGCGTCTTTAAAGCCGTGTTGAATAAGATCAAGGTAGAAGTGGCAGAATATTGGGAAGAGTATTGGTCGGAATTCTGGCTGGATGACAGGTCAAAGCTCTCGGTAAACATCCATTGGATATTAGCACATACTCGATACATGTCCAAAGAACCATCCACCCAAGCTTCAAGCTCTCGGAAACCTTCTTGCTTGTCAGTGGGATCAAGAGAAAGAAGCTCCTCTGCTCCAACTGAACCAATGCTGGCAATCAGGTTTTGAATATTAATGGGATTGCCCATCGCCGTAAGTTCCTGCAAGACATTCGCTGAGTCCTTAAGGATATTCTCTCCTGGTCGTGTTGGTTTTTGAGCAAATACTGAGAGCACTTTCACAAATTCATCTGAGCCTATAGATTCTGGTTGTTTTCCATTATCATTCGGAGACGCAGCCTCGAGTTCATCGAGTAGGGCCTTCGCTGCTGTAGTATGTCCACGAGCGCGCAGATATTCAATGATCACGCGATCTGTTGCTGGGATATTTGCCGTTAATTCTTGATTAGGAGGGGAGTTTGCAGGAGGCGATTGGGATGATCCAGTAGGTGTGGCAATAGACATGGTGGGGGACACAGAACAGTTGTCCCAAAAGTTGTGGCAATCACGGTTCAGGGCACGTGACCTCGTTCGCAAAGACGCGTAGAGGCATCCTAATCCTTTCACTCGAATAATATTTCATCCCTCCAATATGGCCTCAAAGCAAGCGAACCGACAAGCTATCACCCTCAAGGGTTCAACGACGCTGGTAACCGAATTCTTTAAATACGCTGTCAACACGTAGGTTTTACCACCTCCCAGTTGCCTCATTACTCACAAGTAGCACAGAATCTTATTCCAACGCGAAGTATATCCCTCAGATGACTTTCATATGGTGAAGAAATATGGCCAAACGGTGTTGGTGACTCAGGATTTGGCTCTGGAGAATTATTTAGAGAGGTAGTTTTCTTTGCCTTTGTGCCAGTGTTGCGTGCTGAACTTTCTGGTTCGGATAGAATCTTAACACAAGTACAAAGTATGTTCTCGCGTTAATGACAGATTATGTTGTTTCTCAAGGTGGGCAACGAAGAGTGGCTTCTCACCGGCTCTGTGACACAGCTGGTTCTGGCTATCATATCCAAGGACACACGGACCCCCCTTGAGCGATGGGTTTTTGACATTTTCCTGGTCGATCCCGCGCCAGAGGAGTCAGAGGCAAGGTATGATTGTTATTTATCTGTGCTATTACTGGACATGCATTAAGATAATGGTGAACAGCCGACAAACGAAACCGGAGTCCGAGATACAATCCGAAATTCGGGCTATTTTGAAGCAAATCATCTCGATGGTGACATATCTGCCAGTCATCCACGAACCAACGGTGTTCAACATCCTGGCATATACCTCTGAATCGGCAGATGTGCCTGCTGGGGAATGGGTGGATACAGACCCTCTGGCGATTGAGGCAAGCAAGAGCCAACAAGTGAAGATGCGGAGTTTTAGCACAGACGTTCACCGAATTGAAGCAATGGTAGCGTATCGATATGACGAGTAGAATCCGAGTAAAGAGCGAGTGGCAATGTGATCTATTTGTTCTACGATGGCAATTGCCATGGAGCCGGTTGTGGTCCCAAACCCTTGGGCCTCTAATATGTAATCAAACTCAATCCATTGTTCTTTTCATTCCTTTCTTCCTTTCGTCTGGCCGGCCCCGACTACGCCTCCCTCGTTATTCAGACCTTCAAGTATGGGTGAAAGCTGGTTCCACCGCGAATTCCTTACCCCCCGCAGGCTCGCCTTCAATGTTCTTTTCTACGGTGCACATTTCGCTCTTTTTGCCTATGGCTGGTACAGCCAGGTCAGTGCATCCGTTCCATGTACACTTTCATCGACTTATTCTCCTTTCCCCAAAGGCAACCAACCTCAAGTTGGCTGGTCTAAACACCCTGAAATTTTCTGTTTGGATATCTCGTGGCGCTGGTCTCGTCCTTGCCTTTGATGGTGGTCTTATCCTCATCCCCATGTTGCGCAATGTCATCCGTGTTGTCCGCCCAAAGCTTGCTTGGTTATTTCCGGCCGATGAAAATATCTGGTTCCACAGACAGGTTGCCTATTCGATGGCCTTCTGGGCCATGGTTCATACTACCGCTCATTACGTCAATTTCATAAATGTCGAGCGCACTCGTAAGTCCACTTGGTATCTTGCTCTTCACAACTGTCTAATTCTCCAAAGAAATTCGCAAGGAGACTGCCCTTCAGATCCACTACACCCAGCCCGGTGGTATCACAGGCCACTTTATGCTCCTGATTATGCTTTTAATGTACACTACTGCCCACAAGAAGATCAGAAACCAATGCTTCGAAGCCTTTTGGTATACTCACCACCTTGCGTTCTTCTTTATGCTTGGTCTCTATACTCATGCGACTGGTTGTTTCGTCCGTGATTCCGTCGACCCTGACTACACCTCGAGCTTCCCCTTCTACTCCACAGAACATTGTCTTGGTTATTTGAGCTGGAGGTTTATCATCTGGCCTGGTATTATTTACTTTGGAGAACGTGTGTGGCGTGAAGTTCGTGCACGTAGGGCAACTCGTTTGTCCAAGGTCCTTGTTCATCCAAGCGGTGCGTACCTACTACAACAAAATCGTTTCCAATCTCTCATTTCACATAATCTCGATCAGGTGCCATGGAGCTTCGTATTGTCAAGCCAAGTTTCAAGTACACCGCCGGCCAATGGCTATTTATCCAAATCCCGGAGTTATCACGTTTCCAATGGCATCCTGTGCGTATTTGACCACTTTCCCATAGTTTCCGCTGTTATTGATGGATTTGACAGTTCACCATCACTTCCGCACCCGAGGACCCGTATGTCTCTGTCCACATTCGTCAAGTTGGTGATTTCACCCGCGCACTTGGTGACCGTCTTGGTGTTGGCCCTTCTGTCGTGGCTGCAATGACCCAGGCTGCGATGAAGGGGGCTGAAAAAGACCCCCAAACTGGCATAACCCGTGGAGACTTCGTCGAACTTGATCCTGCCGTCTCACCCATCACCCTTCCCCAAGTACGAATTGATGGGCCTTATGGTGCACCGGCCGAGGACGTCTTTAATAACGAGGTTGCTGTGCTTGTCGGCGCCGGCATTGGTAAGGACAACTAACCCTCGTCCGTGACTTTTTAATGATGCAAACAACGATTTTGTTTTTAGGTGTTACTCCATTTGCATCCATTCTCAAGCACATTTGGTACAGACAAAAGAAAGGAAAACTCGGTTCTCTCCGCCGTGTTGAGTTTTTCTGGGTCTGTCGGGATGCTCCTTCATTTGGATGGTTCCAGAGTTTACTCCAGGAAGTCGAGGCCGCCCAGGCTGATCGTAAGTCGATTTGCTCCCCCTAGCATTTCCATTTTATTAATGGGACTCCGATCAGCCAATTTCCTCCGCATTAATGTCTACCTTACGCAAAAAATTGAAGAGGATATGCTTTGGAACATTGCTATCAACGACGCCGGTGCAGATTATGACCCCTTAACCCTCCTCCGATCCCGAACTATGTTTGGCCGCCCAGATTGGAAAGCTATCTTCGGTAAGATGCGGCAAGCAATTGAATCCGACCAATATCTTCCAGGTAGTACATCACAATTGAAAACTAAAGTTGGAGTCAGTTCTTCAAGTTTATTGATGACATTGCTTGAAACTCATAATCCATCTCCTTTAGACATACTTCTGTGGACCAGGAGTTCTTGCAAAGGCTATCAAGGAGGCTTGCGTCGAGAGTACCGGCTCAACCGTTGAGTTCTCCTTTGCCAAGGTTCGTTTCTACTTTTTATGTCAACTCCCTTTCGCGGCTCATCAAGCTTCACTGTTTTAGGAACATTTTTGATTTGCTTCAGATGGTTATCGTATGATACTTGTCCTGAACTACCCTGCTTACATTGTCATTCTTTCTATATCATTATGGATACCTGGATGTGTGGTTATAGACAGGTTGGGATCTGATCCCACGGAGTCACAAACATATACCTAAAGAGCGAGAAAAGTAGGAGTTAAAAAGTCGGATTTTCATCTGGTTTTCCATCAGCCTCATCTGAGAACTTTGATCTCCTCTACATGGCTGTTCCAAAGCCAAGTTCGGCGACGATCCACTGGACTTGGTCGATTAATTTGTTCCCCGACAATCCTTTTGATGCTCTTCATGGTACATTGCCTAGACACTGGGAGCTGGCTTGAATTCATCTCCGATAAGAGATCCGACTGGTCATGGCTTTCAACGACCGGATCGTCGAGATTATGAGCGGGGAAAAATTCCTCCAGACGCTCGATGACTTGGTAGGCAGGGGGCCTCGTATTGCAGATTGTAGGTAGCGGTGTTAGTTTTGAATGAGATGATGAGGGCATATTACCAGCAATCTGTTGAGACGAAGGGCCATCAATATTTATCTGCCTTCGTAATGGTACCAAGTCTGCAGGGGGCCTTTTCCACGTGGACCCATAATCCGTATCGGTATCACCGGAGCTTTCCTTGTTGTAAGGTGTCTGTTGGACTGAAGGTGCTCTTGGAGTCGCATGACTCGACCCTGTCCGTGGCAAAGGCGTGAGATGAGCTGAGTATGGTGTGGGGGCATTAATTTCCGGGAGGGGAGGGGGGTTATAGGTCAGTGGATTAAAACTTCGTTGAGAAGAGGTGTTGTCGCTGGAATCTGGATTATAAACCATTAGTCTTCGAGTTGCACTCGGGGTCTTCTGGCTGAACTCCTGGTTTCCCGGATCCACGTGCGTTAGTGAAGACTCTCTTTCTCGCATATCCCAGTCCGATGATGATTGAGATGTATGTTGGCGAGGACCAGGTGGATCGATGTACACCAGCGGAGGCGTTCTAGGACGGGAAGCCTTCTGCACCGTGTCTCTTTCCAAAGAGTTATGACAAAGAGCTCCCAATTTTATGGCAGATGGCGAAGACTGTGATGGAGGATATGGGTCCAAGTTGGCGGTCGAGGTATCAATGACTTCTGCATTGCTAGGCCCAGGACCGCCTTGATGCTTAACCCTTTCTCCCATCTCGGGGATACCCGGAAACGACCATCCTGCCGGAAGTGAAAGATAAGGGTGCAGAAGCAGGTTGGATGCCGAAGGGCGGTGGTTTGGTTCACTTGTAGACAATGAGTTTGTCTTTGAGCACAAACGTATGGAGGACTTACGGCTGAAAACATTTTTGTCGGAAGTCTTCTGCAGACTGTGACAACGAAAGATCATCTGGTAGAGGTGGACCGACCCTGTCTCTCACAAGCTATATGACGGTCGGTGAGCTGATTTCTCCCGGTGTTGAATGTGAGAACGCACTTTACACATCACTGGCATCCAATGCTCCTTGTGCCAAGGTCGTTCTCCGGTCCACATTTCGAAAACTATACAACCCACACTCCAGATATCAACCTTGGAATCGTAACCATGTTCCCCGCGGAAAACCACTTCTGGTGCCATCCAATAGAATGTGCCTTTCATGGGTGTATAGGTACGGTTAAGTTCAGCAAGTTTCTTTGATATTCCAAAATCAGATATCTTGCAGATACCCAAGGGTTCCACGAGAATATTTTCAGATTTCAAATCCTAAAAATCAAGAACTGTGAGCCATTGAATGCTTGGGAACCGTGATGATTACTCTGTGGATAATTCCCTTCGAATGAAGATATTCCAAGCCAAGCAAGATTTGATGAGTGAAATGTTGGGTTATTTCATCTTTGAATTTTCCATAATCGCGGAGGCAACTACCAATAGTCCCTCCGGAAACGTATTGGAGAAATCTAATAGCTGTGAATGTTTCAAGCCTATGTAACGGTAGGACACCTACATATTGAGGGATTCTCGGTTCTCTTCATATCCCAGATACTGAACAATATTTGGATGGTCGAGTTCTTGCAGACTCTCGCGTTCATCAGCAAGGGCATTCACCATCTTTTTTAAATCACCCTTCTTGCGGTCGCTGGCTGTCTGAGGAAGCTCCACTTGCTTGACTGCCATGACTTCACCTGTGGTGGCATTCAACGCAAAGTACACTTTCCCGTGACTCCCTTTGCCAATCAATTCTCCTTTTAGCCATCGAATCTTCTCTGAAAGGGTTACGGCCGGGAAGTCAATATAATTTTGTAAAACGAGAAAGAGCTCACGTTTCGACAAGGACTCTTTTCTGTAGTCCACACTCTTCCCATTCTTATGCTGGTTAACAGCACGGTTTGGTCCCGGATTGGTAGAGGACGCTGGAGATTTAGCTCTCTGAACAGGGCTGAAAGATGTAGGACCAGCTAATGATCGTTTGGAAATACTTGGAGATCTGTCAAAGAAATAGTCTTCTACGCTCCGTTTATACATCAGATGATGGGAAGGTCTTAAATTCCCATGTTGTTTCGAATGGGTATTAAAACACACGCCATCCGAGTCCAATGAAGGCATGCCTGTGGCAGTGGAGAAAAGAAGCCAGGGACGGAGACTAGTGCTTGAGTGGGATGCAGCAGTACCCGTATCTCAGAGGGCAGATAGAGATGTGGCACATCTGTCATCTGATGTCGACGATTGTAACGGAGATGAGGCTGCGCATGACAAATTCAGAATGGAAGCCAATTTCTAAGTCAGTGTGGGACTGGCTCTCCCACTGCTCGGCCCGGTGCCTGGCATATAATAATTTGAGTCCGTGTGTTGCGTGTGTTGTGTTCCATGTGTTTACTTGGAAGGTAGTGAATATTTTAGGGAAAAGGAAAAATTATGAGATAATGAAGTAGGATAGTGGAGTTTAGTGTGAGAATTCAATATAGATAGTCTGCTAAGGTATTGGCAGGGGATCCAAGCCTCAAAGGAGATTAGTCAATCATTATGGGATTATGCGGAGTCCCCAGCTCTCGCGGAGGTGTGATGGATATCCGCTTCAGCAAGGTAACCAAATTATTTTGATTGTCACTTCCTCGAGATGCAGGTGCATGAACGCCCATCGCAAATTTTGAGCGTTTCGACTGAGGAGACAACAAAATGGACTGCATCTTGGCGCAACTCTTGATATTATTATCAGAGAACTTCGAACAAAGGGAGGGACCCTGTATTCGACCTGCCTGCCACAAGAAAAGAGTTTAACGGATATTGCCAACATCAGCAGATAGAGACAATAATAACATACCTTATGCGCTGTGGATGTGGTCTGGAGAAAAGTCTCGGGTATTCGGTGCTGAGGGGGCCATTTTAACGTTTTTGTTGAGACTGGGAAGGAGGGTGAACTTTACTGGTATTTGGGTTTCTTCCTCGTCGCTGTCGAATGTCAAATCGATCACAACCTGCTTCCTGAATTGCGGCGTCACAGCAACAGAACTTGATGGTCTTGGTGTAGGGTGCGCAGGAGTGTATATCGCAGGGAATGATTTACTACAGTTAGATTTAGCTCTCTTCGCTTTCGACACTACGCCTGGAAAAGAAAGGCGAATTAAATCATTCGAGACTGGTCCAACGACAACACCCACGCATTTTGTGTTTTTTGCGTTGAGTCCTGGTAAGCTTTAGGGCTCGAGATTTCATAGGTAAAGATTGTCGTTTCTGGCTTCGACTGTGCCTGGACGCCGTGAATGGAGGGCTGACAATAAGGTCCTTGTACTTACCGCAATCTGCGATAGGTATCGCCAACGCAGTTTATTAGAGGAGTGAAAAATCTCCTCACGTATTCTCCAAAGTCATCTGGTCCGCTTTCACCATGAAAAACCGCCAGGATGGTCTCATAAGCATCTCCAGCGGGTTTCACGGGATTATTGAGGTTATGGAATCCTAGTTTGTGCATCAAGTGTGCGAAGGTAGAATTTGCAGTTAAGACGCTACGCGCTTTCTACAACTGGGGGTGAACATGGAAAAGAGGTGAAAAGAATCAAGGAACCAACGGTATAAAAACCAGGCGATTCATCCGGCCGACAGCGGAAGAGTTCTCGTGAAATAGAAGCAGAAATAAGAGCATCGCCTAGGAATTCCAAACGCTCCCTTTCTTGACGATCATTGCAGATGAGATTCCAGGATACATCGCCCAACAGGGGAAGTTCAAAGGCGAACTCTGGGGTTCGAAGTAAGGCAACAAGGTCTCTCTGCATCGCGTCGCACAAGGAATCTTTAAATGGAAACATATGTTGCATGGTCCGCAAGCGAGTTTGGGACCAGTAGCTCAACATCTGCACGGGAGGAACATAATAGTTATTTAAGGTCAGGGCATATTGCCGAAAATGGTAGGTGTAGTTCGAACACGTGTTGAGGGTTTTGAACGCGATCGTTGAACTTGTATGGTGCAGGCAAAACTCGTATCCTTCCCTGGCCCAAGCAGAGACACCTAAACCCTTATGGATTCTTCTTTTTCTCATTCTCGCCCCCTTGCTGCTTCGTCATCCACAAACCCGCAAAATAATACCTCAACCCGACAAGCGCTGGGCTCAAAACCCATTCCTGTTGACCTTCCAGCCCTGCAAAATGCGAGCCACGTCCTGCTTGAACAGCTTTCGAAGGATGCACAAATAATCCCTGATGTAGGAGATGGATTGACGGCCTGTAAGTATCTCCCATTTTGACCTTGGTGTGCTCTTGCTCACTCGTTCCAGCCGGAAGTCAAGCATCCGGTTCCTACAGCATATTTGCAGATGATACCCGACTACCCTTCCAAAAGAGAAAATTTACTGGTATCCCAGATGGCCTTTTCCAGTACTACGACAGTAAGTTTTAAACGGTGTTAGTGGTTCCCACTGACAAGTGACGGACAGCTGCGAATCTCACCTCCCATATGGGCTTGATGCCAGAGATTGAACGCGCATGGATATCAATTGATCACAAGCTTTTTCTTTGGGACTACAACGATGGGTAAGTGCCTTCATGTAACACCATACCAATGCCAATTTATATTTTTTCCAGTCAGGAAATTGCCTCCTTCATGGATCAACCAGATGTAATCACCCATGTTGCCCTTGTCAAACCTAAGCAAGGCCTTTTTATTGATGATATAACCTCCCTCCTTGTCATCTGTACACCTGTATCTGTACTCCTCATCGGACTTGCCGTTGCAAACCAACCTACGCTCGACAATCGACTCCGAAAGGATATCAAGCTCTATGCAACAGATCTTACTATTTCAACGGACATCGAGATGACGTCTGTAATTGGCACCCCTAATGGGCGAATCTTCATGTGTGGGCAACAGGATGGGAATCTCTATGAGTTGCATTATCAGGCGAATGAATCTTGGTTTGGTAAACGAGTACAGTTTATCAACCACTCTGTTGGAGGGGTTCAGAGTATTCTTCCACGGTTCGCTTCTACTTCCTCCGATGGTGAATACCCGGTCTTTTCTCATGGGATCAACGTTACTCATCGTTCCTTAGAGAGAATTGTTGCTGCTATTTCCGACCTCAAGCGGAACTGTTTCTATACACTCTCGTCTCGAAACACAATTTCCTACTACACGCCCACCGGCGACAAGTCTATCCAACACATACAATCTCTCTCATCACTCTACAAGTTTGCTCAAGAAAAGGCTCCTGGTTCGCCTGCCTTGACACCCCAAAAGTTCCAAGTGATCAGTATCCAAGCGGTTGACCCCTCAGAATCGCGTTTGGGTATCCAACTTGTCGCCATAACTACAAATGGCGTGCGACTGTACTTTGCTCCATCGATGGGATACGGCTACGCTTTCAGTTCAAGCTCTGCATCAAGTGGCCTCCGCCCCCTCCAATTGGTCCACGTTCGACTTCCTCCATTAAATCTAATACATCCTGATGAGCAAGTAAAGCTACATCGGCCTGCCGTTTCGAGTTATGGAGGACCCCAAATACACCCCCAACCGACAAGCAGGCCCTTCATCGTGACAACCCTCGACAATGCTTGCTACCAGGACGGGCTGATCGTTGGAGCCCAAACAGGTGACACAGATGGTACCGATTATATATTATGCTTCTCCCCCGACCTCACTCGCATTGGCAACCTTGGGCAACTTAATCTTCCGCAACAACCACAACAACCACAATTTAATCTGGCCTACGGTCAGTATGATAATGTAACAACTAATCGACCTCCCCTAACAGAGTATGCTAGTCTTGTGGCGATACCTGGAAGGACATGGGCCATGGCACCTGTCCCAAAGGCACCCACATGCATACCTGCTGGAACACCAGCGCCTTCAGGCATCAACGAGCTTGCGACACAATTTGGAGAGTCTCCCAACCAGTTCATGCTTCTGACCAATGTCGGATTAACAATAATAGTTAAACGACGTGCGTTGGATTATCTCAAAGCAGTATTGGAAGATCTACAATTAGAAGGACATGTCCAATCTATCGTTGAATTCCGAGATAGGTATGACTCTGCGAGCCCATTCATTTTCAAAAGCGATTTACTGATATTCTTGCAGCTTTGGGAGAGATCAAACCTGCGCAATGCTTCTTGCTATCGCCAGCGGCAACACTTTCCTGGATCCCATTGCCAATCCTACCGGCGGTGTGATTAGTACAGCGAGCCCAGAGATTGCTGTTGTCGCCAAGCAGGCCTTCTACGATTTCGGAGAGCGTCCAATTTGGACTGAACGGGTCATGTACGGAACAGGTTTGTCATACTTGTTGATTTTTCAGGGAAAATGTTGATAATTTAACAGCAGAGAACAAGGGTTCTGCCATCTTTAGTGGAAGACGAGAAGGCTTTGCCTTGTACTTTGCCAGGCTCGTTCGCCCGTTCTGGAAAGCAAAGCTCACAGCCCCAGGGTGTGTTTCACCCTTAGAGGCCATTCTCACCTCTGACCTTGTTGGTAGCCCATCTGGA
>Ga0307509_10004101_pt1 | contig 21332 bp, 29 predicted proteins | sample 10_EM_MG_FD_202245 | JGI IMG/M metagenome (GOLD analysis project Ga0307509, IMG submission 202245) | Populus trichocarpa ectomycorrhiza microbial communities from riparian zone in the Pacific Northwest, United States - 10_EM | ecosystem: Host-associated > Plants > Roots > Unclassified | place... | reverse complement strand
TGTCCCTTGATTACTAACCGTCAGTGACACAGTTACGATCACTGAGGTCAGTGGTTCTGCCGGACAATGCCCAAGCGAACGTTGGAACTGTGAACCAAGCACAGAGGAGCCGGCGTATAACGTTCTTGTTCCTTATCGCCATAACACAGATACTCTACATGTGGATCCTGGCTCGCGTTTAATTAGATACGCTCTCGGATTACAATGCTTTCCTCATGCAAAGAAAACGACGCACTGGATCCTCAGATGGAGGGGCACCAAGTACCACCGTTCGAAAGGCACGATTGTTCAATCCCCCGATCACGAAAAGTTATCAGATTCTGGGCTACCTGTGGGCTAAATGTACATGCTCCCCTCCGCGTGGGGTTTTCGTTTCTCTTGGGAGTAAGGACCCCCTTTTCCTGTCATGTTCCACTCGTGCTTACCCCCTGAGAGGATCTCATGCACAGATTTAGTCAAACCGTGTGACCACAGATCGTCGTTTTCGTTCAAACTCGACACCGTGGATGTTAGGTCGTCCGGGGGGTTTAAAGGGTGATACGGTCCAGGGAACAAGAGAAGCGTCACCCCGGTAACCGATTGCGGAGAGACCTGACGAGCTAGCGTAGACAGGGAGAAGAATGCGGCTGAAGTGGACTGGCTCAGATTTGGAGGACTGAACGACTCAAAGTCCTTTGGCTACATCGACAATCAGGATTACTAGCGTTTCCACTGATGCGCCATACAACTCACCATGGATACATCGCCGTTCAGGGCAAGGTGTCGTACCGGTGCCCTATGCAGAGGGATGTACTCCGGGTGAATGTAACTCGACGCAGCATACGAGTCGAGGAGCAGAAGCCTGGGACCGAGGTATTGGAGTGAATGTCACTGCTATAGACACATCCATTACTCACTTCGCCGGCTTGAGCTGGTCGAGCACATACTCCGCGTAACGGTACTGTGCCCAGACAGGTAAGCGAGTTAGGACCTCCGATACGACAACGATGGCATCGGTCCATCCTGGGTTAAAAACCATTCCGACCTGCATTATAAATTCCAATGACTCGTGGACAAACTGATCAGTACACACGCATTTCTTGTTGACACCGATGGTTCCCAATTGTTCGCCAAGGTCCGCACCTTTTGCCCAAATCCTAGTGGAAAGCGTAGATTAAGTGAACGCACAAATAAATCCCGAGGGTGTGTTACCTTCCTGCCTCCAGGGAAGCCAAGATCAAGGTCTCCGCAGTGGCCTTACCCGTGTTCACGATCTCGAAATCCAGATCGTGCTTCGGGGGCGGCCGTTGTGCTGATAGGGGATTGAATTCGTCTTCATCGTCAGATTCTATCGCGTGCCTCGGGGGGCCGACATCGGCCAATGGGTCTGTATCCTGGCCAGAAGTATCTCAGCCTGGGGTTGTGCGAGCGGTCGTGATCTCATACCATGATGATATGATGAAAGCGAGTGTGGGAACTCGATCACCGCACGGTATGATCACACTCTTCGTGGCACGCCTCCGCCCACAATGCCTGTCCCCTCCGTTAAAACGACTTCCGGCGTTATACGTTCGTTATCGGAACCTCCACGCGGGTGGCGTGGATTACAACTCCGAGGTTGAGAATACCCCGCTGTTGCGTATTGTGCGGAACAGGGCCTCCGAGTTCTCAAACCTCCGTTCCGAGGTGAGTTACAAGCAGCGCCTTGACCCAGACCTCCGCTCAATTCACAGTTCGTAGCCTTTCGGGGATACGTCCTCAAAGAATGATATCGCGCGTGCTCAACGGCTGAAGGAGTTGGAGCCTTTGACCGAAGCATGGGGGGAGTGGGTCCGCATTTGGAAGGTCGGGCCAGTCACGCACCAATCGTACACTAACCGAGATTCTTCGACAGTAGTTACGCGAAGAGAACAGACCCATGTTGGAAGATCCCGACGAAACACTGCGTCTGTTGGCCGCAGAAGACGACCGAGCGTTTACGGATACTTTGAACGACCTCATCGAGAACGTCTTCCCCTCCTTGGTTGTACCTCCTTCTAATACTGCACATATGTCCGCACTCGTGGAACTTAAAGCCGGAGTGGGCGGATCAGAGTCCAATCTTTTCCTTGGTGAATTAATGAGGATGTACCTCCGGTATGCTCAGTCGGCGAGGTGGAAGACAACCACGGTCTCCAGCTTAGACACCCCGGAAGGCGGTGTGAAAAACGCTGTAATTGAATTCAAAGGGCCAGGGGCTTATGATTCACTCCAGTGGGAAAGTGGCGTCCACCGGGTCCAACGAGTTCCCGCAACGGAAGCCAGCGGTCGAGTGCACACGAGCACCGTTGCGGTTGTGGTGAGCCGGTTTGTACTCCCGCCCTTCTATCACCTAACTTACTGGAACGACAAGGTCCTGCCGTTGACGGAGGAGGCTGACCGGGTGAACCAAGAACTATTCTCCATGGACGATGTGAAAGTTGAGGTCATGCGGGCTCGAGGCGCAGGAGGGCAAGTGGGTTCATTTCATCCCACGCACCCATTTCACCGCCTGACCTAAACTCATAGCATGTGAATAAAACGGAGTCCGCCGTGCGTTTGACCCACACACCAACTGGTATAACTGTTTCCATGCAGGATGAGAGGTCACAACACCAGGTGGGCATGTGGTTCTACGCCCCGCTTCACCGTAATTAACCTCCGCCCAGAACAAGCGGCGGGCCTTCCAGGTGCTTGCAGCACGTCTGATGGACCAGAAGCTCACCAGAGAGATGGCTGAGAGGAGGGCCATCAGACAAAATCTCGTCAAGACAGCAGACCGGAGCGAGAAGATTCGGACATATAATTATGCCCAGGTGAGATACACAGCGCTTATCCAGACAAATTTGGCCCACCGACTCTTGAACTCTAGGACCGGGTCACCGACCACCGACTTGGGCTTTCAGTGAAGAACCTGGAGAACGTTATGGAGGGCGATGGGATCGAGCATATTATTGGCCAGCTGGTGCGGAATCACCAGGAGAGTCGGGTGGAAGAGGCGCTGGTGGATAGCACGCTGTGAATTTATTTCCATTTCGGTCGTTACTTCCTCTCTTCCGCAATGTCGGCAGTACAGGTGGTCAGAGACCTGCTCTTTCGCCTACTGCTTGAAGGTTCGGACGATGGGGACGGGCCGGGACAAGGTCCACCACCTGGCTCACCACCAACCAGTGCGCAAACCGCGGCGTTATTCTCTCCGGCAATCTGACGCGACGATATTAACCCCTCTCAGTCAAATACGAGGGTCCCTGGTTCACGACCCAGCTGGTGCTATCAAGCAGTATCGGACTGTTCTCTTTCCTGGTCTTCTCGTACTGCAGGACGAGATGGCCGCTCTCGTTTGCCCCCCGGACGAAACTGAAAGGCGAGACTGTTCCCAAAATACTGAGGTTTCCACTTATCGGCTCCCCCCAGGTTTCTCCCCTCATGAAGCTCACGCACGTCAGGCATTCTTCGGATGGATCTTGCCCACTATACGAACCTCCGAATTAACAATCCTCCAGATCGTTGGTCTCGATGCCGCAGTCGTAGGTGATATATCAACCCCTTTACGCACGAAAGCTTACCATGGTTCCAAAACCTCAGTTGTTGAGCTTCTTCAAGATGTCGTTTTACCTGTTCTCTGTTTGTTCCATATTCGCAGTGACGATCCTCATGCCAATGAACTTGAAGGTGGGTGCCTTGTGAACATTATTCACAGGGGGTACTTACCGAGGTCACAGAACAATCTCGGGATTGGCGATGGTGATGATGACGACGACGACCCAGACTGGTTAGGGCCCCTCAACCAAACTGATCACCGCAATGCTCCACCTTCATCAGGCCGGGATTGGCTGGATCTTCTCACGGACCCAACCTCCATCGTTTCTCTGCAACTCTTATTCACCTACCTGTTCACCATCCTTGCCCTCTTTTTCATTCACAAGAACTACCACAGGTTCATTCGCTCCCGTCAACTATTCTCTTTGGAACTCGTACATTCAATATCTGCCCGAACTGTCTTGGCCACCCACCTCCCTATCCATCTTCACAGCGAGCGCAGACTCGCAGAACACTTCGAAAATATGGGCCTCAGTGTCGAAAGCGTCAGTGTTTGCAGGGACGTCAAGTCTCTCGAACCTCTGTTGGCGAAGCGAACGAAGGCGCTTCTGAAGCTCGAGCAAGCTTGGGTAGACTATGTTGGGAATCCAAGCACTGTGGAGTCATACGATCCCACCGACTTTGTTGTCGCTCCCCTCATCGATATCGATTCTTCCGGATTGGAGTCCCAACATCCACGATTCGTCGTTCCCCACCGCTCACGACCCACCTTGCGACCCGGGTTGTTCAAGGGCGTAGTGGATGCGATCGAGTATTGGGATGCTCAATTCCACGACGCGGATGAGGAGGTGAAGAAACGGAGGAAGCTAGGGAAATTCCGAGCCACACACGCCGCGTTCGTCACATTTGAGAAAATGTCAAGTGCGGTAGGTTAGCTTTCTTTGCAGAGTTGGTTTTCTGCTAACTTGGCTGTAGCAAATTGCAATCCAAACCGCTCACGCACAGCACCCAAATGAGTGTCTCACGCATCAAGCGCCAGAACCTCGTGATATCATCTGGGCCAACATGGCTACTTCGATCGGTTCAGGCCGTTCCCGAGAGCTGATCGTACTGGGGATGATGGGGGCACTCCTCTTTTTCTGGATCTTCCCGATCACTGCACTAGCCAGTCTACTGAGCTACAAGGAAATCAAGAAAACCATGCCGTGGCTAGGTCGGTTCATTGACAGCAATGAGAGGATCCGTGCTATTGTCCAGAACTCACTACCATCCGTCGCCATGATCACTCTGAACGCCTTACTCCCTTTCATGTTGGAGGGTGAGTGCCGAGATCTTGTAGGGGGCGAACCCGTTCTGACCACTAATACAGCTATGACGTATATCCAGGGATACCGTGCTCGTAGTTGGATCGAGTACTCGCTCCTGAAGAAGTGCGTGGACTCTACGATGAGACTTACGATGGATGAAATCTCAAACTTTCCACCATCTCAGATACTTCCTGTTCCTCTTCGTAAACGTCATCTTCATATTCTTGCTCGCAAGTACATATTGGCAACTGGTCCGCGACCTCGCCAATTCGCCAGCGAAAATTCCGGAGAAATTGGCTGAGGCGTTGCAACGGGGATCAGCACGGTATGCACACCTTTGGAGGCAATGCACTTTGCCTGGGCTCACACAACCGTCACAGGCATTTCTTCCTTTCCTACGTCATCCTACAAGGGTTTGGCATTATGCCCCTTCAGTTACTCAACCTCGGAGTCATCATTCCCAGCGCGATTATGCGGCTGTTCGTGACTCGCACACCTCGAGGTGTGTTGACTTTCCATCCGTTCCCAACGTGATGCCAACCCGCTCGCAGATTTCGCCGAACTCAACGCTCCTCCCATGATCAATTATGGGGTAGTCTACCCTCAAGCGATTCTCGTCTTTGTCATGACACTTCTGTACAGTGTCGTCCAGCCACTAATTGTCATGTTCGGAGCCATCTACTTCGGGGTAGCTTACGTGGTTTACAAGTACAAGCTCCTCTTTGGTTCGCCACCGTCGCCTTGATCACGAGATCGACCCGCTGAATCTTCCCTCCAGTGTTCTACAAGCCATATGAATCGCAGGGCCAAGCCTGGCCTATAACCTTTACACGATTGATTTGGGGTGTCATCATGTTCCAGGTATTCATGACTGGAATATTCGCGCTCAAGAAGGCGTTTGTTATTTCCTCATTGGTGACACCCCTCCTCATTGGGACGGTCGTGTGGTCCTGGTATATCATCAAGATCTACGCCCCACTGAGTAAGCACGTCAGCCTGAGTTCTGTGTGCGAGGTGGAGAGAGGGGAGGAGACCTCAGAGGTTGTAAGGCTGAGGGCTGGTCATCTAGTAACTTGGTCACAAAGGTAAATCTACCCCGGAGGTGATGACAAGCGGCTGACCTAAAGCCTCAGCAATCTCAACCGACGACGTTATGCTCAGAATGACGATACCTTGTACGTTGCACCCGAAGATGCAAGGACTGATTATGTGCGTGTTTCCAAATTCGTGTGAACCACCCACTAACCCGCGTTACTCCGTAGTCTCAACCTCCGATGGCCAATTGGTACGACGGTGTCTTAAAGTGAGTTTATATATGGGGGCCAGGGATCGACCGAGGAATTGACTCCCTGGATAGCACGGGCAAGCGGCGGTATGGTCACCCCGCTCTGAACGGTGTCTTACCTCAACCTTGGCTACCATTGAAGAAGGGGCAGTCTATTGTCAACCACGGCCGAACAAACGGGACCAAACCCGATATGGAACAGGCCGTGGTTCTTACCCTCCGCAAACGAAGGAGCGTGGTGCATGCGAATCGACCCTCCACCTTCCCCAGCATGAGTTCGCCGCTCAGAAACGGAACAACCCTGCGGGGTCGCGGACCTCCAGACGAAGTCGAAGATGTCAACAATCCCGGTCCATCTGAACTACACATGAACAATCGTCTCAACTACGACCAGGCTTCCGGTGTCATCATGTTGCCTGATGATTCGGACTGGCTAGGAGGGGAGAGCGACTCCGATGCAGAATACTTGAGTTCCGCGGAGAACCCAGAAAACTCGAACAACGTTTCAGCTCTCCCTCACATCCGAACCCCCACCAAACGTTATTCGACCTACTACCATCATCCGGAACGTAGGAGGCAGTCAATACCTGGCGCCTTCCCCCGTTAATTACGCTCTCATGTCGCTGTCCGTAGATACCCACTATGCGTTAGCTTTCTGATAATGTTCATTCTCGCCCTCACCCGAGCCGGCCTGGAACCTTTGGTTCCGCCGGCGCCAACGCTCCCTTCCGGCCGATCGCGCTTCTTAGTAGTGATAGCCTTGACCCTGGATGACCACCTGCCTTAATCATGTCCGACGGTCCCCCCAGCGTAGAGGGCTACGACAGTGCGGATGCTACGTTCAACGAAGCGTTACAAATCGATATGAAGGGGCTGTTTGGGGATACGGTTGGGAATGTGAGTAATTCCCACTGGTGAGGGCAGACTCCGCAGTTGTTGACGAGCGGGCCCAAAGATGAGCATCAGCCCGACCAGTCGTGATGTTGTACTAGCAGGGTCAGTGCCATGGAAGCGTTACTTTTCATCAGACTCATTGCATCCCTAGACGGAAAGGGCTCTTTATCATTGATCTAAACGCGCCGCTCGAAATCCCAAGGTTTCTTCCTCAAGGCGGAACGTGGGACGTCGCAGACGTCCAATGGAACCCGCACGTCAGCCACGCACGATATATCGTCTCCACGTCCAACGAGAAATTGTCGGTATCCTCCCTGCGTGTTGAGTCCCTTGTTAACCGGATGCGCGTAGGCTAATATGGAACCTACTTCTTGATGGGAAGATGGCAATTGAACATGTGTTGCATGCCCACAGTCGCGCTATTACCGATATTAACTGGCACACAACGGACCCTAATCAGGTGGTGAGCACGGGGATTGATGGTTGGCTGTGGGGTTGGGACATTCGTCGAACGAACAAACCAATACTGGGTGAGGTTATTGCCGCCCAAAGGGAGTTCTTGGCTGACCATGGTATAGGGTTGTGTGCGTTCAACGGTGCGAGGAGCTCCCTCAAGAGTTGACCTGAACGTCCCCTGACTTCAGACCAGAGGCTGCGACGCAAGTCAAGTGGAATCGTCAAAATGAGCACATCCTGGCCTCCTCGCACGCAGACGACGTTCTCGTCTGGGATCGGAGGGTATGTGCCCCCTAACCGTTGGGACGTTCGTTGAGACATTCACAGAAAGGATCCGTACCCTTTTCCAGGATCCGCGCGCACTCCGCTAAGATTTACGGAATCGACTGGTCCCACGAAAAGAGTACTGAGATCCTTAGTTGTTCTCTCGACCGTACCATTAAGTTGTGGGACGTGGAGACCGTTGACGTGGATGAACCCAAGCCCAAGGTCACATTCAACACATCATATCCCGTTTGGAGGGCGAGGGATTTACCCTTTGGTCGTGGGGTTCTCAGTTTACCCCAACGAGGGGGGAATGCTCTTGAGATGTGGAGTTATGACCACCCTGAGGCACCGGCCTCCGTCATTGAAGGACACTCGGATACCGTCAAAGAGTTTGTGTGGCGAAGAGGTGGTCCAGGTGAGACGATTTGCCCCGCATCCCCACCCTCAGCTGAATCGTTTCTACAGATTACAATGACTTCCGGCTGATCACATGGTCTAAGGATAAGACGCTCCGCTTTTGTCCCATCGACTTCGATGACATTCCCGTAAGTTCCCAGCCCCCTCCGATTTACCAGCTGACTTGTTTGCTCCAAGCATTTGTCTATGAAAGAGTGCCCGCCAAATCCTTTATCCCTCTCCGACATTTCGGAGACCAGTCAAACGTCTTACCGAAGCATATCTCATCCCGAGAATCGCGCGCCTCCCTTGTCCGCTCCATTCGGGTACATTCTCTCAGAAGTTCGAGCACCTCCACCTTCCCGTCGGCCCCAGGTAATATACTCACTGCCAAATGGTAGCCACGGGGGAGTAAAAGGCAGGTCGTTCTCTCGTGTGCGCCGCCAACCCCCGGTAACGGGGGCCACTCGAGGAAACACGATGTCAAGAGGTGGTCGGTCCGCCAGAATGGACCCTCTGGCGTGGTGGTCGAGCGTGAAAGTACGTGATAAGCGTGAGGGGAGCTCAGAGCCTGGGAGCGGGATTGAGAGTGGAAACGGCTCGCGAGTACACTCCACTTCCAGGAGGAACTCGCGGTCCAGTCATCGCAAACGCGGCGGTTTCTTCGGCCAAAAAAGCGAGACATTTGCCGTAGAGTCTGAGGACGAACCAAAGGAAAACGAGTTCGGCCAATCACTGCAGGATGAGTCAGTCCACTTCCTTCCTTGCTATCCCGATGCTGACCCTGCGCAGGATTACCGCGGTCATGTCGAAACTTTCTCAGTACAAGGTCAGGCTGGAGAAGGTGCGGCTTTTGATCTCTTTGCCAGCCGGGCCCTAGCCTTAACTCGGACACAGCACGATCTCACCAAAAGACGCGCCGTCACCATGGGTCTCACTGGACCCTGGGGTGAATCTTCGTCGGTCTTCGTCCGCGTAACATTCACGTTTCCCAAGGACTACCCGTTTTCAAGCGGGCCAAGTGGGATGCCGTCTGTTGATTTGGAGCGGAATCCTTTGATATCACTTAATGATCGCGCCCTCATGCTTCGGAGACTACGGGTTATACGTGAGACACACCGCCCGTGTCTAGAGGCCTGCCTTCGCTTTTTGTTGTTTGGAAATGAAGGTGAACGTTTGTTGAGGAGTTCTGGATCTTCGGATATCGAAGGTTTTAACCAGGAGAATGAGGGTGCACCTGGCCGTAGGATGCCCCCCACCGAGACAGATGACGCCGCGTATTCCCAGCTGCGGAATGATAAGACGCTCGCAGAGCCAAGGACATCCCAGGGGGTGTTTGGTCCCAATGGTACGCAGAGCATCTGGCTGTTCGACGTGATCACTACCTCACCTACCCCGTGCAGGAGAACTCATATGCTTCTTCCGAGCCCCGCCCCGCATCGTACGAAACCCCCTTCACGATATGTCTGTGTCCCCGTCATTGCGCGCACAGGAGACTGCCCCTCAATTGTTTCGTGCCCCCGCCTCACTGTCGGACGCAATAAACCACCTCACGATGGCGTCGAATGATCGGACACCATCCAATACTTCGAGGCGGACCGAGGACGCGGCAAACATACTACGGATCATGACAAACCTGTTAACGTTCCCGCAAGGGAAACGTCGGCGGGTATCGGAGAGGCCCAGGCCGGCCAACGACGATGTCCCCTATGCCCTTCTTCCGACGCGGAGGAGCACAGTTTTCATCAAGCCTGCGGCAAGCATCGGGCACCCGGACAGGGTTATTGCTTCCCAGTATCATATGGACGTGTCCAAACCGGGAGAATCATGCCGTTTGAATGCGTCTATTGCTAAACAACATGGGCGGCACGATCATGAGCGTGTCTTCAAAACTCTGGAGATCCTCATCGAGGGTTACTCGGCGCAGTCAAACCCACTGACTCGACAGAAGCGGATCCTGGGAAGCCCTGGGACAAAGCTGGCGAGGAATATGTTGTTTCATTTTACCCGACCAACGCGAGCGTGCACTAACCGCTCTTTCGTAGCTATGCCGAGTTACGCCTCGAAAAGGATGTTCAGATACTGGCGATGGCTTCCATTTTTATCTTACATTGTGAGGACATGTTACAGGAAGCTCAGGGTACGTCGTCAATCGAATCGCCTTCACACATCCGTCTTGACGTTTCGCCATCAGGTGCAATCCAGATGGCGATCAAACCCCCTGGATCAGTCCAAATCCGACCAGGCCGTAGGAAGGAAGCTCGGTCATTTTCTACTTCACATAGCTGGTACCAAGCACAACCTTCCCCTGGAGCTTGGAGGATGAGTGGGACAGTGGATACGCCTCCTTCCCGCGGCTCTTGGTCGAGTCTCTTCAATACGGGTAGCGTACGGCAGTTTATGGCCGGGGCACAAAATTCGCCTGACGCAGGCAGCCCAGGAACCACCGACGCGGGTTTATCCGGGCGCCTACCGGTTCCAGGAGCAACGAAGCCCAGGGAACCCTCCCGGGCCTCGTCGCAATCGCCATTGAAACGAGGGGTCGCAAAGTCGTGGTCTGAATCGTCTCCTCGTGCCCAACGTAATCCGCCTGCTATGGGAACGCGGCCCACCACGCTTTCGGAGGCCGCGTCGACGGAGAAGGCGGAGAAACCCCCGAACAACAAGAAACTTGTGGTCTCTGCTGTTCCCCGTGATATCAACAGGTGGGAAATAACGGATCTATAATCGGCCAGCCGAACTGATGAGGCAAAAGCACAAACATCCAACATAGTTGCGTCGCGGGATGGCGTGAGCAGATGGTGATGCACGTCAACGCATATGCAGAGCTCTTATTCCGGTGGCAACTTCTGAAACAAAGGGCCGAGTTACTCAAATCGATCAAAGACCAGACGAAAGATTGGAGTGAATACCGCCTAGGGATCAGCAGTCCTGGGGATCTTCGATCACCTGGGACGAAATTCCAGACGGTGCGGTGCACATTTTGCCGTCTTCCAATTAAAGGTTGGCGTTTTCCCGAGGATTGAGATCACCATCATTGACAGAATGATAGGACTCTCGTTCACCTGCATTCGGTGTGCGCACGTCATGCATCTAAAGTGCAGGAATGTGAACCAACATCTCGTCTGTGCCGCTGGCTGCGGTTGTCTGTGTGGAGATGGTGGGTTAGGCACCGTCGACGACATCTCACGCGTGGCACTGCAATATTTTTAGTGAATGATACACGAGCTCTCATTTGTACAGGGTGCTGGTACAGACTAGAGTGGGACGGTAATAACCCCTACAGACGTTGAGCAATACAGGAACACGGAATGATAGATGATGCACAATGCTTATTGTTCCAGACTCTCGGTCTTCAAAATGTCCCAAGGTTCCAGCTCAAACACACTGGGCAGCTCCTCCCAACTCTTCTTCAACCCTTCCCGGTACTTGTTCTTCCCGTCCATGACACAGTATGTACAGACATCGGCGCTATATCTTGTCCAGTCGAACTGCATGTGCAATGGCCCGCATTTGTCTCCAGACAACAAAGGTTCCATCTGACGTAGCCACTTGAGTTTGCCAGTCTCACACCGTTGTGGGATCGTGCATCCAGAAGCAGCGGGGTTGTTGGGGGTGGGGGCAGGGGGGGCGGAAGTGAGGAGGAAACCGAAGAGGTTTGTACGCGCCCTGTGGTTGAGTGCGCGTTTACCAAGGACGATGGCTCGTTTCTCGGGCCAGTCGAGGTCGATCTTTCTTGAGGCGCCGTCATCGTTGGTCACGACCACACCGTCAAGGATATGTTCGAGACGCATCACGGCGCAATAGTACATAGATATGGGGAGTAACATAGGAAGGCGACACTCCTTGGCAAGGTTGACCACTTCCATAGCGAGGCCGGTGTAATGGCCCAGTTTGGCAGCGTACGGACTGGAGTTCCGGTTTTCTTGGAAATCTTGCAAAGAGGAGGGGAACATCGTAGTTAGGTGCGAGATGGCCCGTTTTCGCAGATAGGGCACTTGGTATTTGGTCGACAGACGTAGTATGCCCGCCACAACAGAGAACTTTGAGGTGGTCCTGACATCATAGTATCTGAGCGTTGATAGAATTAGTCTCACACTCCTATGTTTCTGGACGAAGAAAACCGACCCTGCATCGTGGATGGCCTTGAGAAAGTGCCTGGCGTCCTCAGGGGTATCGTATATTTGAATGAGGGGGCAGGAGTCGTATACATCCGGACCGGTTACGTTCGTCGGCTGGGGGACAGAAAACATATCGGCAAAAACAGCTGAGTTCGAGGCGAGAATGCCCCGGAATACTTTGAAGGCGGTGTTCTCCGCCTGGATCACGACGTTTCCGTCGTCGTACCAGACGTCTTGGCTTCGGATGAGAGTGGTTGGAGTAACGAGAGAGGGCATGTCGTATGCTGGTATCTCGAGGCCGGCCATGATGGTTTGGAGGTCGGGGTATTAAGGAGAAGTGTGCGCCACGCTCTCAAGGCTTGGGAACGGACGAGGTTTGGTGTGGCCACGACAGATTGGGCCCTTTGTCCGTTTTAGCCCAGACCAACAAGGGAGGTGAACGGGAGGAGTACGACATCTCACGTGACTGCATCCAAGCCATGCACTGACTGCGCCCAATTGTCGGCGTCCATTCCGACGATTGGGTGGTGCGCTCAGGCCATGGACCAGCGGCCCGCCCACTGCCGTTTCGGCCTGGCCATATGGTAGAACAAGGCACTGAGAGGAGTTTTGGTCTCACGTTGATCATCCTCAGCCTCGGAACAACCTCCTATCATGAGGGAAAATGACCCGCTTTGATCTGGTTGCCCATTGCCGCCGCAAGATTGCATCTCGATCAGACGACAGTGTACGTAGAGGTGCTCAGCTCGCATGCTGTTAGCACAGCGTCTTCCTGGATCGGCGTCCTCTTGACTGCCATGTCCTCGAAGACCGAATATCAAATTCCCCAACGGTGCCAATCCGGGTCCGTGTGGGTTTCGGCAACGATACAAATATGTCCTCCCAGCCATGACTGCACTTGTACGTCCCCTCCTCGTTTCCCATGGCCACCTCAGCCTCGACGTCCGCGACCAGGACACGGGTCGCGTCCATCAAGACCATGTCTGAGTCAGAGCTTCGCCGGAGACGAGCTCTCGGCGACGTCTCATGCGCAGAATGTAGGCGGTACGTTCCCGACGCCACTTGTGTCCAAACCAGGGTCTTACACCCTACACAGGTGTCGAATTCGTTGTGACAAAAAGGTCCCATGCGGATCCTGTACAAGACGTGGTTGTATGACCCTATGTCCCAATGGTCAGCGATTCGTCCCTAGCGTCCCATATCTCGTCTCTCCTTTCACTGATGGTCGGAACAGGTACTCTCACCGCTGGGAAAGGAGCACGGTAATTGCGTCGCTCTCGCCCGCCGATCAGTCACCGACCCAAACCTCTGTAGCTTTGTCCTCTCTGACACACAAGAGCTCCACGAGCATATTCTTACTATGAGTCAACGGATCCGCCAATTGGAGGACGCCCTGGCGACCGCCGCAAACCAGCACACGGCATCTGGGATCCACCCACTCCTTTCCTACGATTTACTCACCATCAAGTTTGGGCCAGAGTCCGGGATGAACGGAGAACTCTCCACGGACTCGCATGAAGACGAACATGAGACCGACCACAACCTCTCCACACCGGGTTCGCTCTTCAAGTACCCTGACGGAGGGACAAAATACTTTGGTCCTTCTGGCGGCTCAGGTGAGCACTGCGTCATGTTTTGATTTATATCGCTTACGTCGGAATCAAGAAACCATATTGCTGGTAGGCCCGTCTACCCCCGATGGATTTGGTTACTAAGACTTCATCCAGCCCGGGGATGAACTTATTGCAGACCGTATGGGCGGTAAAGGCTATGAGACAGGTCACAGCTTCCCTTTCATCTCGGACGGCCATAGTTACCAAGACCGGATGTACATGCTGTTGGATTCACTCCCGGACAGCGCCAAAGCCTCATCCTTGTGCGAGAGCTACCTCAATTACTATGCCTGGTTCTTCCAGCCATTGTCTCGTGGCGAGCTCTTCCAAGACCTCCTCACGCCGACTCTCTCGCACAGGAACACTGTCAATCATCCCGATGGGGAACTGAGATCCATCAAACCCCATAGCATAGCAGTGCTATTCTTCATTTTCGCGATCGCATCATCGATGGATCAATCTCATCTCTCCGAGTCCGGCAAATATTACCAACTTGGTAGACTCGCGTTGTCTATGCGGTCGGTGTTCGACGCCCCACTATTGGATACAATCCAGGCAGTATCCCTCATGGCTGCGTTCACGAGCAACTCTGGTGGAAAACACGCCGTGGAAGAAAGCTGGTCATACCTTGGACTCGCTATTCGACTTGCAACTAGCGTAAGTGGTTCCTTTGTCTTATCATACCCTAACGCCGAGGTCATCTGCTCCCTAGGTTGGGCTTCGTGAGTCAGATTCCACTGTGACTCGACACAATTTGTTCACGTTCTTCAGATCGTGAGCCCACGAAATGGGACGGCCAGTGGACAGAAGGGGACGCTGACGGGAGACGGAGGCTCTTCTGGGAAATATATGCGCTGGAGATCAATCATGTAACAAACTCCTGTTCGGAACCCTGGGACATGCTAACACGCCTACCGCAGTGCCTCGTACTCGGCCGTCCTTCCTGCATCTCCGCGTATTGCATCGATTGTAAACTCCCCACGCCTGGAGGGGTGGCTCCTGATGAAAGTGGTAACCCGAACCCGGACTGTGAGTGAGTTCTCCGCTCTTAGAGGTGGGTTCGCTAACAAATTGACCCCAGTGTGGGACATCAAGTACCGCTTGGCTAGAGACGTGTACCCCCTTGTTCTTGAGCACGTCACAAGGACGAAGAGCATGAAGTATAGTGAAATCGCCAAACTCAGCCAGAAGCTCCGCGACGTAACGCCCGTAGCGTTCAATTCATTACTTTCATCCCATCGACCATATCAGTCATCATCGCTCATGTCGGATTATCTTTGTTCGCAATACCGATTTTACAGTAGGCGCCTTCGTACGCTTTCACATGGCCGACACTAACGCCCACGCAGCCGTCCTTCTCCTGCATAAGTCTGCCCTCGTTGCAGCATTGTTGGAGAATCCAGCAAACCCCTTATCCACCGAATTTACCCCTTCTCTGCTTTCGGCGAACCGGTGCGCCTCCCTCCTAACGCAAACTTTGGTGGGCCAATTCGAGAACCACCCCGAAGTACACCTCCACTTCTGGTTCCCATGGGTTCAGGGCTTCTGTGCTGCAATGATCTTGGGCGCGATTTGCGTCCGTTCCCCGGGATGCACTCTAGCCGGGACTGCGATTGCGGACCTGAGCTCTGTTGTGGAGTTGTTCCAAAAAGGGGAGGCGAGAGGTTCCAGGCGTGCCGCGATTGCATTGGTGAGTTAATCGTGCTTGGTTGTACGACACACGCGAGACCTGACTCACATTCGTTTACAGCCATACCTTATGCGACTGAGAGAGAATGCGCTTACCGCCTACGCCAAGGTGGGGTCGAGCCCCCCATCGGCTGACAGCCACGCGTTTGGTGAAAGTGACCAGGGACGGGATCTCATGGCGTTTGCGGGCTACCCTGTGATAGTTTCATTCGGCGAAGCCTCTCACATCTGGAAGGCACCGCAACAGGGGGCAATGGACCGAGAATATGAGTACCCAGCGGTTCATGCCCCTGTGTTGACGCCATCCCCGGATCCCAATACAGAATTCAGTTCGATGGCTCAGATCACCTCTTCCACGTCATCACCGTTCCATTCATTGTCGACGACCCCTGATCCCGCCCCGAATTTTGTTCTGTCAACAAACCTCCAGGCGCCGGTGTCCTGGATGCCTACTGAGGGTATCGTTCCCTCATTTGATGCTTACGGAAACGTGTACGACGACGGCACCCTCTATAGAAGCGCATATGTCCCCGCCGACAGGGATGCAGAGAACCGGTGGGACGTTTTTTTGTTAGACACCGGGATTGTTCCCGGCTCACCTCATAATAGCTTTCAATGATTTTCGCTCTCCCCTAGACGGTTCCCTTGGTTTGTTTCTCGATCTGTAGGTTTACGCGAACTTGTCGATGTGTGTTATACTCACGGACTCCACGTTGGGCTATTCCCAGCGGTTAGAGAGTAGGTATAGTTATATTAATGGGTGTCATGTGGTAGATTCTACTCGAACCTGTGGGCATCAATGCAATCTAGATAAAACACCGCCCTCCGTGACGGGTCTCGCAATCTCGAAGGTTGGGTTTACCAAGTAGGTGGGCAGTATGATGGTGGGATGTCTAAAAAGTATGGCGTCTAGGCGGGTGCAGAGACGGGAGGCTCGGCCTTTTCCCCCAGCACGGCACCGACAGAACTCTGAGCCTTGAGTAGGTTTGCGTATGTAGGCTCGATGAATATGGCACTGCCGAAATGTAATGAGCCCGGGCAGAAGGGCTGGAGGAAAGCATGACGTACGAAGCTTCAACCAGAAGGGTTCCTTGCATATCTTCAACTCTTGACGAGACAACCGCCTTACGACCCTTCTGCGACTCTAGCTTGCACTTGATGACAACGAACTGGACGAGAGAGAATTGGGTTTTAGAGCGAGGAGCTCTAGGCAAACCAACGCACCTGGTCAGCCTTGGTGGGTGCTCGGTAGTTTACGGTAAGACTGGCGGTCAAGCCGATATTGTTTGGTAGGTTGAAGAATGCCTGCAGGAGGTGGTGAGTGAGAATTTTTGACCTGGAATTGGCGCTTACAACTCGACCCATCGACTCGTCAAGTAGCGTGGCCATCATACCACCGTGAACGATTCCGTCGTGGCCACACAATCCCCTGCCGAGGTGGATGAAACCCCAAGTTTCACTCTCATCGTGCTTAGCCCGAACCAGGGGACGGAGAGCGAGCTTCCCTGGCCCACTCAGCGCACCAGCAGTGAGATTATTCACCCTCACTTCGTCCGGAACACCGGTGTAAGGGCGGCTCTCATACCATTCCTGCGTGTCCTCCCTGGTGCGCAGTGACTTGAGAAGCGGCAAGTTCTGTAACCGATCTTCCAGCGTTTCCGTATGCGCTTTCGCCTCTGGTGTGCCGAGCAAGGGTGCTGGGGGCGCAACACGAGGGGAAACGAAAGTGGCAAGATCGGGAGGGTAGAGGGACCCAACGGCGTAAGCAGTGGTTAAAGATGCCGTAAACCCGACACCTCGAAGGAGGGTGGAGATTCGCGATGCTGGCGTCGTATGTGGTACTCCTGGACGGTGCCTCCCGGTGGCAAATCGTCGCAGAAAAAACAACCGGCTATTCATCGTCGTGGTGGTAAGTGGATGAGTGGAACTTTCTGGGCAGGCGCCCGGATTCGGAGTGTCAGGCCTGAAGGGAAGCCTGATCCGCGTTTTCCGCTTACTCAGCTCGCTTCCTCTTCAAAAATTATTTGTTTGGGCTCCAGAAAGCTCAAAGGCTACTGCCCTGCACACCGATTCCGTAGAGCTGGGTCGGGGTTGGATGAGCCGTTGGCTACGTCAAGGAGGACGTCGGCATCCCCGTGTCCATTCGGGGTCCTCTAGTCATCTGTTCTATTCTACAGCCTACTGTGTTCTGGACCGTTGGCCTTTCCCCCACACCTGTCAACTGTTGAGGCCGCTATGATGCGATTACCCACTGGACACACAGCCTGCTGGGGACTCGTGCCGTCGGCTTGAATCGCTCCAAGAGATGCGTGGAGTCTTGACGCGAATCGATCTTTGGGACGTCACATTTCCCTAGACTTTTGTCGTGGGTCCGCCCCATTGAACACCCTAACCTGGTGTCTGATTTGTCCGCGAAATCGACGAGAGTTTCTCCAACGCACAAGAAATTCGCCTCGTGCGAGCGTCAGCTGTTGTCACTTGTTTACCAAAGGCTTGATCAAAGCCGGACCGGCGCTCTCATGGGGCGATCGTCTCCTCATCGATTACATCACTCGAGAGGGAGAGGGGGTCCCCAAGTACGACGTCATCATGCTCTCATGGAGTTTAGAGGTCAATAAATTAGGGGGATGAACTCGTTCTTTTTCCCACCTTCCTACCCATTTCCCTCCACGACACCCCACGAACAATGTCACTACCCGCCGCCCCCAAGCAAACAACGGAGAAACCCGCCCCTGGCTCTGTCATTGACCCAGTGAACAAAGACGACCAGGCTGCTGACATCGATCGTAAGGTGTGTTCATGCCCACCATTTCGTCCGTGGACCGTGCTTTAACCTCGCCCGTGTTTCCAGCTACGACTCTACGGCGTCATTCAAGCCTTCCGCGATGGGAGGTTACCCGACAACGCTCAGATCGACCACACGCTCAAATACGTCCTCGGTCATTCCCCTGTCGACCAGGACAAGCTTAGCCCCGACGGTCGCAAACTTATTCAGGACGTCAAAGATATCATTGAGACCGCCCGCGTCATCGTGAACGAGAAGAATGGCGACGAGCTCTTCCAGAACTTCATCTGGCATACTCGAGATGTCGAAACCGATAAGCTTAAACGAGACCCTAAAGATATCCTCCCTGGAGACCAAACCGACGCTCCTGAGAAGGAAGAGGGTTCGCCAGCTCCTAGCCACATTCGTCCCCTTGCTCATGCTTGCCGTCCCTACAGCTGTCCGACACCTACGCACCCTCCTCAATCTTGTCCTGACGAATTCCGAGGCTCGCAAGCTTCTTTCCGATTTTGGCGTCATCGGACGTGACCTCCTTGCGAAGACAGCGGTTAAGGCTGCAGAAAAGATTCGCCCCGATGAGGAACAGTTATCCAAGGTCGACCACTCCGCTCCTCAGGACCAGTTTGTTACCGAAGGTGGTCGTGTGGCCGGGCCCGGAGAGAAACCCATCCTCGACACAAAGTTGCCCTTTGATACAACCTTTAAACGCGACCCCGATGCTCCTCAACCAACCGTGGAAAGACACGGGGATGCTCGTGGCGTCGGTGATGTTGTCGATTCTGGCCGTCAACAGGTCTCCGAGGTCAGGGGTGCCGTGGATCCCCATATCACCGATGCAAAGGAGTGAGCCCCCGGCGTTTCCCCTTCCCTGTGACGCCACACTTACACAGTATATAGCATTGCCACGGACCCTTCTACCAGCACCCAACAGAAGAAGAGGGGTTTCTTTGAGAAGGCGTCCGGGACGAAGGAAGCCGTGAAGCAGTCCGCTGACGAGAAAATCCCCGAAGATGCCCTTGACGAACCCTCCAGTCCCGATACCAAGGGCAAGAGCATGTTTGGGAGATTCCGTGGGATAAAGGTAACTTCTGGGCGCATTACTCCTTCCGGTGGGGACTCACCCATCCCACCTCACAGAATGGCTTCTCCGACAAGGTTCCCCAAGAGCATAAGGATCGTGTCAGCGAGGAATATGATCACGCCAAGACCTTCCTTTCGGAGGAGTACTTCCCCAAAGGGCGGCGCGAGCAGTTCATCTATCGTGGAAAGAAGGTTATCATCGAGTGTCAGAAACACGACGATTATCAGGCGAGCCTGAAGTGGTTACTCGACACCCTCGAGACCTACTCGATCGATGGCAAACAGACCGTGAGGAATGCCCATTCCCACTCTAAGGACGTTGCCGGGGCAAGTGTGCTACCCCTGGCGCCCCGTTCACAACCGTTGATCACATTCATGTCTAGGAACCCGCCCTTAGTCAGGCGACCCGGGAGTTGAGGACGCTTCTCGAACGGTTCGCCAACGGCAAAAGCATGGACCACACCAAGAGCGCGGTCGATAGGTTGTATGACGACGCGAAGAAGGACGAGGACTTGAGGAACTGGTTCAAGCAAGTCAACCAATACGCTCGCAAGGTCCTCCTCCAGCCAGGATTCGTTCTCGAACCAGCGTGCAATAACGAAGCCCGCGAGATCCGCGAACACGGCCGCCATTTCTACGATGACAAATATAAGGACGACTTCGACAACCTCTTCCACGTATGTCTGTCTCTATTCACCGTAAAAGGTGTGCGGCTGACGTTCGACTTCAGACTGTTGGTGACTGGTTCAAGGAGATGGGCGAAGACCCTCTGAACAAACGATTCGGGGAGGACTGGGCCCGTCTCACAAAGGACCTCCTCTTCGATAGCGAAGGCTCGTTGAAGTTCAAACCACATCTTTGGGACGACATCCGCAAGGTCATTCTACCGACCGTCGTCAGCCAAGTCGGCTACGTCCCCATTCCCCGCATCGAGTATACCGACGATGCTCTCGACCTCGTCATCGAAAATCTCACCCTCTCTGGAAAGAACTTGCTCCCCAACATCATCTCTATGACTGCCAAGAACTACTTTAAATTCTCGCCTTACAGTGTCATCAACGACCAATCCGAACATGAGGTCGAGCTCTGCTTCAGCCAGATTCAGGCGGATCTTCACGACGTCGCCTTCTACTTCAGGAAGAAGACCGGTCTTCCCAGGCTCAAGGACTCTGGCCTCGCCGACTTCATCCTCGGTGGTGAGGGTGTCAACGTGACGGTCAAGCTTGTGTCTTCTTCCAATGATCATACTTCGGTGTTCAAGGTCAAATCCGTCCACGCCAAGGTCGCCTCGCTCAAATTCTCTATCCGGGACTCGAAGCACGATTTTCTGTACAAAACTCTGAAACCTCTCGCTACTGGTCTCGTCAAGAAGCAGATCCAGAAGGCTATCGAGGATGGCGTCCGAACTGGCCTCGAGTACGTCGACGGGCAGCTCGTCGGCGTTCGTGATCGTATGGCGGAGGCCAAGGCGGAGGAAGGCAAAGAGGGTGTTGAGGCCAGATCCAAGATGCAAGTTCTTCAAGAGGTAGGATCTTTTTGGTTCCTCCCCCCGCGATTGACCGTTGACACAATTCCAGATATTCCAAAAGAAGAAGGAGGAGGGTTCTTCGGCCGCCTCGACCAAGACACGCGAGAGCCATTTCAAGGTTGTCTCCAAGCGCGATAGTGTCCTTCTCCCCGAAACCGGCCACCCCTCCGGTTGGGTGAATCGCGCTGCTGAGCGTGAAGAACTGGCTCACAAGGGCGATGGCTGGAAGAGCGAGGCGTTCACTATCGTTTCCTGAGTCCATCCTCTCGTGTAACAGTATGGTTCGGTCTGGTTACGTCTCCCTGTATTCTACGATACATACCTAAGCTGTATAATTCCGCGTATTTCTCGCGTCCCTCTCGCTCGAGGGGCGG
>Ga0307509_10004100_pt1 | contig 21333 bp, 11 predicted proteins | sample 10_EM_MG_FD_202245 | JGI IMG/M metagenome (GOLD analysis project Ga0307509, IMG submission 202245) | Populus trichocarpa ectomycorrhiza microbial communities from riparian zone in the Pacific Northwest, United States - 10_EM | ecosystem: Host-associated > Plants > Roots > Unclassified | place... | reverse complement strand
AGATAGTGAACTTTGTTGTGTGTCAGACAAAGTAGATAGTTGCAACAACGACAGAAAATGTCCCGCATCCAATTTACCAACCAAAGAGGAATATTTAGGGTTGGGGTTGGGGTTGGGGGAGTTGGGTGGGGGGGGTGGTTCAAATGCTTTTAAAACAAAAGTAAGGGGCATAAACTAGAACACTTACTCTGTTAAGTGTTACAGACAAAACAATCAAACAATTCCCTATGAATTTTTAATCAAGAGTATGGAAAATCTTTCACGACTCATGCTTGGACAAATTCACTGTTGATGACCTTGATAAGGATATATAAAAAAAAAAATTGGGCATTGCCATTCCTAATTTTCATCATCCATGTAAAATCTGCCATTTTCACAAAAGTTCATAAGCAAGAAAATATATCTAAGCATGGTTGCTAATACTTTTTGAGGAAGAGAAAGCAAGAATGCAGTCCGGGCCAGCCCCATTTCCCACGGTTCACACTATATTCCTCTTTATACATATAGAGTTCAGAAATTAAAAATTATTTAAAAACAATTGAAGAAAAAAAATCAATCAATAACATACCAAATCAAGCTCAGCATCTTCAGCCATTTGAATTGCCTCACGTCCAGATACCACACCAACCTTAAATAAATCCTCACAATCAGCAATTAATCACATTCGTACTTAAAAGGATGGAAAAAAGTACGTAAGCAATTTAAGTGAAAAGGAAAAGGCGAAAAGAAAAGAAAAGGTATCAATTTTTATTTTTTTTCAAAAAGAAAACAATGCTCAAAGTTCCTTTTTTGTTTATTTTTTTCTATTCCATTTTCTCAGCTACCAAACAGAAAATAAAAATTTGAATTTTAAAACTAACCATATTCTGTTGCTGATCAATGAGCCTCACAGTAGCTGAACTACAAAAAAAAAAAAAACTCTAATGACAATTCATTTCATTTCAAAGTCACAAAAAAAAGCATGCAACAACAACAATAATAATCACCTGATTCTAGATTTATCAAGAGCCTGGTCTTCATCAGAATCACTCTTCCGCGGCCGCCGCGAGTCACCGTAGGACCGTGGACCACCGTAATGGGAGGTGATGACGAGGCTGGGAGAAGTGTGGGATCGGAGCCCGAATAGCAGACAGAGACAGGATATACGGTGTCGTCTTGGTGGCGGTGATACGGGTTAGTAGTGGGAAGCAGCTGCTGCCGCTAGTGCTGGTGATACCAGCCATGGCTTCTATTTTCGTTTTTTTTCTTCTTTTCTTTTTTACAAATTTCGGAGAGAGATATTCTTTCCTTATCCGGACTGAGTTTTTTTTTTTTTTTTGGAGAAAAAAGTGAGTTTAGCGAGTGTGTGTGAGAGACAGAGGAGTGGCGCAGAGCTTGTCACTGTTGGCTGGGCACGTTAACAGAGAAATTTGAGTCTATGTTTCTTGTAGCCCATATAAAATTAAAAGGCCCGATTTAGCTGTGGGTTCATAACTCCAATTCTAGCATTCTAGATTCCATCTATAATTAATTAATTAATAAAAAAAATTAAAAAACAAATTTGTACTGTACCATCCTCACTCCTCGTGAAGCAATATTTACTAGAATAGTTGAATTAATATTTTTTTTTAATTTTATTTTTTAATATTAGATTTGTTTTTTATGTTACTTTACTCTTATGATATGGATTATGGGTTAACCTTGTTAAATCTAGTTTTTTTTAATTAATTTTTTTTAATTTTATTCTTTAATATTGGGTTAATTGGTAAATATATTTCATGATTCGTTTTGTTTACTTTAAATTAGGTTATTTCAGCCTCATGACCTGAAAATAGTGTTTAACGACTTAACTTGAGTTGACCCAAATTGTTTTTTTATGTATTTTTCTTTAAATTCATAATTCAAAATTGGATTAGTTGGGAATTAAGCTTCATAATCTGTTTTGATTTGTTTTTTATGATGATATATTGGTTTAATGATCAAGTTCGCAAGTTTTGGCATTTTAACCTCGATTAAATCAGGTTGTTTTTCTTTTTTTTTAATAAGAGGTTATTTCGGTCTCATAACCCGAGTCGCGAGTTTGGCGAACCCAGTTGACTCATTCCCCCCTTCCCAAATTCATCAATTAATATTGTATTTAATTGAGAGTTAGACTTTTTAATTTAATTTAGTTTGCTTTTTATTAGGTTATTCCGACCATATGACCCATAAATAGTGCTTAACGGGTTAACACATGTTAACTTGACTCATTTTTTTAATTTCAATTATTACAAATTTCATCGTTCAACATGAGGTCTGTCATGGTCGATTGGTAATTGAGTTTCATAATTTGTTTTAATTTATTCTTTATAGAGTTATCTTAGTCTCATTATTAGAGTAATGGATTTGGTAGGTTAACCTAAGTTAAATCGGGTCATTCTTTTATTTTCTTTTTATGAAGTTATCTCGGTCTCGTAACTCGAGTCATGAGTTTGGCGGATTAATTCAAGTCAGTTTTTGTGTTCTTTTTTTAATCTTAGTTTTCAACATTGAGCTAATTGAAAATTAAACTTTGTTAATTGTTTCAATTTGTTTTCTGTTGAGTTATCTCGATCTTATGACCTAAATCGCGGGTTTGACATATTAATTCGGGTTGTTTTTTAGGTTCTTTTTTTAATTGATTTCTTTTTCAATTTTATTCTTCAACATTGAGTTGATTGAGAGTTGGGCTTTTATAATTTGTTTTTATTTTCTTTCTATTTGTTATCATAATCTCATAACCCAAGTCACGGATTTAACATGTTAACCTGAGTTAACTCAAATCAATTCAATTTGTTATCTTAATATTAAAAAAAAGATGTCATCTTGAAATTTTATTTTAGTTATTCAATATTTTTACAGGTCATCCAGATTGCGTTTTAGAATTATAATGTCAATTGAGTCATCTCCCACGCGGTTTAAATTTTTTTTCCACCAGAAAAAAAATATTAGCCACATCTAAATATTTTTTACATTTAAGAATAATTTAACTCGGCTCTCAATATAGCGAAAGTCAATGACTAGTTAACATATATTGAAAGGCCTTGGCTTTTCACTGTAGCAATGAACAGTGAAATGCCAAGCTCTTTTTCACTCTGATGCTCAAAATTTTTAAGAAATTTTTTTTTCCAAACTTTGATTTTTTTAAAAAAAAATTCATCATCCAACATTGGGTTTACTTGGTACAAGGCTTTATAATTTGTTTCAATTTGCATTTTATGAAGTTATCTCGGTCTCATAACTCGAGTTGATAGTTTTGCGAGTTAACCGTGTTGACTCGGGTTATTTTTTTCTATTTTATTTTTTTCACTTTCATCCCTCAACATTGAATTAATTGTGAATCAGACTTTAAAACTTTTTTCGATTCGTTTTTTATGGAGTTATCTCGGTCTTTTGACCCGGGTTTAACAGGTTAACTTGGGTTAGTTTTTTGTTTTTTTTTCAATTTAACCCTTTAAAATTGGGTTGATTGAGAATTATGATTTTTTTTTAATTTTTTTTCTATGTTGTTATCACGGTCTTGTGATTTGAGTCGCAAGTTAGGTCGGTTGACAAGGGTTTTTTTTTTGTCTTTTTTTAGTTGAGTTATTTTTTTTTAATTTTATCATTCAATATAGATTGATTGGAAATTAGACTTCATAATTTATTTTAGTTTGTATTATATGAAGTTATCATGGTCTCATGACCTGCGTCATATGTTTTACCAATTGACTCAGATGGTTTTTGTGTCATTTTTTAATTGATATTTTTTTAATTTCACCCTTCAACACTAGACTAATTAGAAATTGAGTTTCATTATTTGTTTCAATTTACTTTCTATAGAGTTATCTCAGTCTTATGACCTATATTTGACAGGTTAACCCGAGTTGACTCAATTTATTTTTTAATTGAATTTTGTTTTTAATTTTATCCTTTAATATTAGATCAATTGAGAATTAGGTTTAATAATAAAAAAAAAAGAATTACTTGCTTTCTAAAGAGTTATCAAGGTCTCATGACTTGAGTAACGGATTTTACAAGTTAATCTAAGTTAATTCAAGTCGATCTAATATGTTATTATTTCAATATTAAAAAAAAAAGATGTCATCCTGGATTTCTTAAGTCAAGTTACATTTTTATTGATTGTTTGAGTTGTCTTTCAATCTGTTAAGTCGACTAGGTCATATCAATTCCATCTCTTTATAGTTTATTTATTTTTGCTAAAAAACACATTAACAATACCTAATTTTTATATAGATCATGTATTGAGATCGTAATATAAAATAAATTTTAATTTGTCATCTCTCATATTTATAGTAGGTTGTCTCAATTTCACCAAAAAAACCTTTGATTTATTTCAATCAAACCCCACATCTTTTATATTTTCGCATTCTCTATTTCCATCCATTGGAAGTTTGTATAGATTTTAATTTTGTTAATGAAATATCTCAATACAACCTAAAAATAAGAGGAAACAATTTGGGGTTAAAAAAACATTAAAAATATATTTTATTAGCAAAACAACTATGATAATATTTTTCAGCAACACTATCTAACAATCCTCCGACAAATAACAATACAAGAATAAAACTAAAATAAAAAAAAAATACGATAAGAAATTAACAACAACATCAACTCACCACTATGTTGCTGTACGAGAATTAAAGCATGGCAAGAATGAGGTATTTCTGGAGAAACTAACAATCTCAGATTTTTGGAGAAACTAACAATCTCAGATTTTATCACATTTGTATTTTTATAGAATATACTTTTCAATTGACTTTCTATTTTTATTTTTGTGTATTTCATTTCATTTATTTTTTTCTTTACTCTATAAGTAAAATTGAGATATTTTATAAATTTCAAGGACAAAATTGAAATTTACACAACGTTTTCTGTTACTATTCTCGACAAAAATAGATGGAGAAGGGAAAATTGCATAGTTTTAAAACCCGGCCTGGTGGGTCGACCCGGGACCCGGCCGACCCGGGGCTGGAACCGGGCCGAGTTGAAGAAAAAACAGGGAAAGAAAAAATCCGGTGTGAGCCGGCTGACCCGGCAAGACCTGGTCAAAAACTCAGTTGCAATCCATTGACTTTTGTTTTTTTTTTTTACTAAAACGACGTCGTTTTGATTTTTTTTAAAAAAAGAATTGACCTGGGCGACCCGGTCAAAACCTGAAACCCAAGCCTTGAACCGGTCCGGATCTAAAAACTATGGAAAATTGAAGCAAAAATGAAAAATGTGGGGGTTTATTGGAACAATAATGAAGGATGTGGGGGGTAATTAAAACAAACCATAGGTTTTAGGTAAAATCGAGACATCATATAATCCTCATGGTGCAAATTGAAATTTATCATATATATGTTTAAATTTTTGTATTATTGGTTTATTCCTAATTATATGTTTTATTTTAATATAAAATTGAAATCAAACAAATGATTAAGCAGGTTGGGTAGGCATGTTTGTATTCTACGGGTATAATATAAAATGATTGTTAACTAATTAGAAATAGATTCAAAATGTGAAGAGGTTTAATATATAAAAGTTTATAATTTATATATATATATATATATATATATATATATATATATTAATTTGAGTTGCATAAGTATTGAGTTGATTTTTTTGTTTGTTTGAACACACATGTGAGATCATAATAAAAAATATGGATACGATCAAATTTCTCAAAATTGATTTAATAATAGACAATTAAATAATTAAAATCATACCACTCATGTATTATGGACATTTCTTTAGTTAAATTATGTATTGAACTAGTTTGTATTTTTATGTTATGGTACGATGAATCTAAAGTTTTTTGAATATACAGAAAAATTTTAAATTTTAGAATTTTTTTGGTATTATTATTAAACCTTAAAATATAATATTTTTTAATTTTTTTATTTTACAAAGATAAATTTTTCTATTAATATATCTTTTGTTTATCTTAGTCAATAAACATTGTTTCTATCTTAAAAAATAATTATAATGGATAAAGCAAGTTAAGAAAAAAAATCAAAATAGTATTTCTATATGTCGAGTGATTAAAAGTTAAAAAATTTATAAATATAATAAAATCATGTTCTAAATCTATTTAAACATTTTAATAATAAACAAATAATTTCAATCAAATTTTTATAAATAATTTACTATCGGTATCATTGTTTTTAAATCAAATAAATAATAATTGAAAAACAATTATTAAACTTAAACTTAAAATTTATAATAATATTTAAGAATTGTATCAAAAATCTTACTTAAGTGAATCCAATAAATGTTTTTTAGATTTGATAAGATAACCCAGTTGATTTTATAAATAGAAAAACAACCAAAATAAAACATAATATTAAAAAAACAACCCAAATAACCTAGTTGACTTTACAAACATAGTTTGACTCAAAAAACTTTTAAAATAATATTTTTTTTAATATTAAAATAATAATATATTAAATTTATTTTCATAAATTATAGTTAATATGTGAAATTTATAACGTAGATTATAAAATTTAATTTTTAATTAACTCATAATATTGAAAAAGAAAAAAACCGTGGAGAAAACAAAAATGCCGAAGAAGGGAAATCAAATCACAAAAGGTTGAGTAGTAAAGCGGCACGTGAGTGTCAAGGCTATTCGCTGTCGCTTGTTGACATTCCGCCAACAGAGAAGGAAGTGAGTTCACCAAACCTAAGTGGGGCCCAGAGGATTAGCAGGTTAGGCAAGCACCAGCGAAACTAAACAGAAAAAACCTGTTGTCTCCCAGTTTTGTTGTGGAAACGAATCGGGGGAGTTTAGGAAAGGTATTGTGAAGTGCCGATCTTGTCCTTGTATAATCCTTCCTTTCATGCGACCCGGAAGTTATCAGTGGATTTCATATACTTGGGGCGTCCTTGTGTTTCTCTATTAATCCACCACAAAATAATAATAAAAAATAAAAAAACAATCCCCCATAATTTTAAACTCTATTAAAAAAAATATTGCTTTTAACTTATAAGTTAATCTAGTGCATTTATCATGATTTGTTTTTATTTTTTTAAGTGTGCTCCGTAATTATTTTTAAATTATTTTTTATATAATTATTTCAATTTCATGACTTATAGTACGAGTTTTGTAGGTTAACTTGGGCTGACTCATGTAATTTTTTTTTTATTTTTTTTAATTTAAATATATTTTTTCAGTTTTTTTCTCCATTATTAGGTTGATTAAGAACTAACCTCCATGATTTATTTTGATTTGCTTTCTATAAGGTTACCACATGCTCAAGATCTGGATAATAGATTTGATAGGTTAAGTTTGATCAATCTAATTTATTATCATCTTAATATTTAAAAATAAATATCATTGAATACGTTGTTATCATATTAATAATTAAAAAAATATCGTCCAATATATATCATATTTTAAGTTTATAATTGAATCTTTTTACTAGAAAACAAATAAAAACACATGCTTATAACATATTCTTAATTCTATCATAGAAGTTTGAGCCCAAATAAACTTTATATATTTTTAATTATTTTACAGTGATAAAGGGTTGTTCCTTGAACTTTTGATTTAAGAAAAACGGTGTCTCTAGTTTGGGGAAGCAAAAAAAGAAAAAAAAAAGGCTTTCAGGTTACTTGTAATCATAAAAAGCAAGTTTTGCTATAAATTTCACCAAATCCCATCCGATAGGCAGGGTCACATTAGTCAATTAGCCATACAGAGAATCTAGCTAAAATTCCCAAACGGACAAGAGGGGCCACTCCTAAACACAACAAGAGATAAACCGAAAAAACACTCAACTATATAGGGGTTCGGTTTTTTTCTTCTTGCCCCGCCGGCCTCACACTCTCCTCTTCTTTGCTCTTCGCAGAGGAGAGAGAATATCCCCCCTCCCAAAAAAACAAACAATAAAAAACCTCTCTTTCTCTCCCTACCAAACCCTTCTCCCTTTATCTCTCTTTCGTGATTCAGCTTTTGCTGCTGCTGCTACTATCATCACTAGCAGCACCATCTGTTACTCTCCTTTCCTTTTCTTTCTTTTTTATTGGACAGTGGAGATTCAAATTTAAAAACTAGTGAAAGATCGAGTTATGCAGCAAGGTGATCAGACGGTGTTAAGCTTAAGACCTGGTGGCGGTCGAGGGAGTAGACTCTTCAATCCTCGCTTGGAGCAGTCATCATCTTCTTCTTCTACATCTTCCTCCATTTCTCTTGGTGATCTCCCTCACTTGCGTCCTCGTGGCGGTGCTCCTTTTCTGAAGGTCTTTATCATTACCTTTCTTTGGATCTACTCGCTTAGCTATGTAAACATGTTTGTTTTGATTTTATGTGATTGGCTTTTTGGGTTTTGAATTGGTTCTGCTATGTTAAGCATGGATTTGATTCCGAAGAAAACCTGGATCTGTCACTTATTTTTTTCATTACTTATGATATCTAATTGCTGTTTTTATTTGTTTTCTGGGCTCTGGGATTAGCTTTTCCTGGGTTACAAATTGAAGTTTGTTTATTCCCGGATGGATTTGGCAACTGTTTTTAAAATTGGTTCAAGTTCTGCTTTCCAAATCCAGCAATCTTCCATGTTGTTAAACTGATGTTCTCAGTTATTCATCTATTGAGAGTCGGATTGTTAAGCAGTTCAACGATGATGAAAAAGGTTATTCCATTGTAAGCATTGAAAAGCTCGGGAATTTTTAGTGTCCTAATTCTTGTTGGGTTACTTGATATGTGTACCTGCTGTAACTATGGATAAACAACAAAATGTAAGCTTTAGGTGGACATTTAGATTCTTAGTAATAGTGATGATGAAACTTTGGAAGTTTAGTTAGGTTCTGCTTTTCCAGTTTATTCTACTAGATGTGGGTGGTAGCTTGCGGTTTAGCATTGAGCTTCATATTCTGCAAGGTTGACGCTCAGCTTTGCATTTACCTGTGGTTTATTATATAAAAAAGAATGGAGCTTTTGAATTTGTGGTCGGGCCAAGCAAATTGTACCATTTCTATTTGCACCATTTTTTATTCTTAAAGTCTCCATATTGAACTATATCAAATCCGTTGACAACTTGAGTTTAATTGTCCATGTTAATGATCTTACGCCTGCCCTTTTCTGTCATATTAGAAACCAATTATGACAAGTCTCTTAACCTGGTTTGATTTATGTTCTAGTTGAACTCTTCTGCCCCTTCATCTTTTATTTTAACGAGGAAATGAAGCTGCATGATATCAGTCATTTTTGTGGATTCAAGGCAATAGCTATATATTATTAATGTATATTGGTGGCATCTGTTGCAATACAGCATCTTAGTTTTGCAAGCCATGGCATACATTTTTCTCAATGAAGTTATTGCTGGGGGTTTTCCCTCATTGCTTGCTTCTTGCAATAGCCTGTTTGTTTTTTTTTTTTTAGCATACTCAACCTTGTTGATTTTGTTGCAAGCTCTTGACTCCAACTGTTTTCCTCTTATAGACTGGAGACTTGCGGTTCGAGGGTCGTGACCATGTGCAGTACACTAGAGACCAGCTGTTGCAGCTTAGAGAGGTAGCGATTTTAAATAAGCCAGAAGATGCTACTAAGCCTGTTGTATTGATTTTCCATAGAAGAACCTGTGATTCTTGGCTTGTATGCTTTTTTGAGTAGTGTTTATTTGTTGGCATAAAATATCAAAAACCAGTGTGAATATATGGATGATGTTTCATTTCAATCCTTGGTTTTAAAATCTGGTTTTCCCTTTTTCATATTCATCCTTTCTAATCACTTTTTCATTCTTTTGTTTTCTTTTCCATTAAGTTTTAAAATCTGGTTTCATACACATTCTGTTCTGAGGCATACTAATGTTTATAATGGTGAATAAAGTGTACAAATGCTGTAAATAGCATGGTTATGGGTCATTCTTGTCAACTAAGATATATTTTGGCATGATTCATCTATTTGCCATTATTTTCTCATAGGCTATTGTAATCTCTGATGAGATTCTAAAAATCAAACAAGAAATTGAAGCTGAGTTTTTTGGCGAAGATCAGAGCTGGAGTCGTGGAGAAACCAATGTGAGTCCTTTTTCCATTTTGATTGGCTTCCTTTCTAATCTTTCCTATTTGTTGCTAGAAGAGGCTGATGGTTTAAAATAGTATTGGATAAGAGTGGAAGCTAGTTATTTGGATTGCATCAGACGTCCTTTGTGGTTGATTGATGGCGTTTATAGCTTTGATTTCTTTTGCTCCTTCCAGCCTCCAACTCAATCTCAGAGTCGTTATTCTGAGCCAGACAATCGTGATTGGCGTGGTCGTTATGCACATGCTCAATTTTCTCCATCTGGAGAGGAGAGGTCCTGGGATTCTAATCGAGAAAATCGGGACTTTGGTGGGAGATATGACTCCAGGCAGCAAGAAGGCAATCAGTCTAATCGTCAAGACCAACTCAACTCCCAATTTTCGAGAGCACAACTCTCTTCTAATCAGGTAATTTATTTCTCCTTTTATTTGTTTATTGTAATCTTTTTAATTTTTTTTTTTATCTATACAGCTATTTTTTCTCATGTGCTCTTCTGATACACTTTTGTTGTAATTTGTAAATCTATTTAATGCTGTTGTTAGATTTAGAGTTTCTTCTGAAGCAGAACTTCTACCTGTATTGAGAGCAATAATTTACCATCAAGATTTCTAATTTGAATCCTTTTCTATTGTATATCATGGAAAGTTTTACCAAGCAATTACGTTGCAGATGCTCTTGACATCAACCATATCATCTTTGATGAAATGCATATTGTTAGAAGTTTTCTTTAGCTTGTTGTTGATCTTCTAATTAGGAACAATGTACTGGAAGTCTAGAAGTGCAAATTTTTATCTTTGTTTGAATTTCAGCTCCACTCCACTCATATGAATATACCCCTTGTTTAACTTTGTCTCTGTGATGATTTCTGGTAACTGTTTTATTTTATCATCATCATCATCATCATCATGCTGTATTCTGGTGCTTTCTTTGCTTAGAATTCTGTACTTGGGTGCACATTTTCTTTTAGCTTCAACATCCTGTATTTTCTTTTAAACCAGGGAGGACCTGCTCCTGCTTTGATCAAGGCTGAGGCGCCATGGTCTGCCAGAAGGGAAAATCTTTCAGAGAAGGACCGTGTCTTGAAGACTGTAAAAGGGTAATTTAATTTAATGATTTTCTATGTGTATCTTTTTATCATCGGAAATTATCAAAATAGGATTTGTGTGTGGCATTTCATGGTCATGGATGAATGCATTAAGGTATGGGGACAAGCATGCCTGTGCTTGTACCCAAGACATGGTTGCCAGCTCAAGGCATTTTCCATTCCAACGAGCAATGGTTCTATATATACATATTGATAGTGTGGGCTTGTTGGTAAATTGACAGCATTTTGGTGATATTTTATACCTTGAATCCTGGACACTTTCTACAAATTGCTGTCATCTTGGGTTTATGCAAATTCTTTTCTATGTAAAAACTTGTATAATTTGATTTTACTTTTGAGTAACAAAAGCACCCATGAATTTAATTTTCTACTGTAATTCTGGAGGCTTTGAATTTGCCACTTGTTAAAATTGAATATCAAATTGTACTTGGTATATTTTTTTAAATTTAAGGATTTACCATGGTTTTAAAATGTGCTCAAAGTATATGGTATGCACTATATTATAAATTGGATTTATGAATGTAGGAAATTTCATTATCCTTGAACTGGTGATTTATTACAAACAACAAAGAAAACATGACAGCATCAAATAGTTTAAAAATGTCACTTTGTGCACTTAGTGGTTTGTTTTTTAATTTTTTTAACCCTTGTTGTTTCTCACTTGTTAATTTGCTGGATATACTCATCATTTCCTTTTGTGCTTTTAACTATTTGGATTATATGGTTCTTTATGTGATTCGGACACATGCTATTTGCTTTTAAAATAATTGAAAGTGCTTGTCAAACACAATTACCCATGGTAGTTGTATGCTGAATGCTTTCTGTTTTTTGTGCAGTATACTGAACAAGCTTACCCCTGAGAAGTTTGATGTTCTCAAGGGTCAACTTATCAACTCTGGAATTACATCAGCTGATATCTTAAAGGTTAATTTTTTGGTTCATAGTTCTTTTATTCCTCTAGATTTATAGCAGCTGCCAGTTGAGCTTAAGGTTGGCTCTTGGAATGCAGGGTGTGATATCACTTATATTCGATAAGGCTGTTCTGGAACCCACATTCTGTTTCATGTATGCACAGCTGTGCTCTGATCTTAATGAAAAGCTCCCCCAATTTCCATCAGATGAACCTGGTGGGAAAGATATCACATTTAAGCGGGTACTCTTAAATATCTGTCAGGAGGCATTTGAGGGTGCTGATAAACTGAGGGAGGAAGTAAGGCAGATGACAGGTCCAGAGCAAGAGCTTGAGCGTAGGGATAAGGAAAGACTGGTCAAGCTTCGCACTCTTGGAAACATCCGTTTGATTGGAGAGCTTTTGAAGCAGAAAATGGTTCCTGAAAAGATTGTCCATCATATTGTTCAGGTTAGCAGTGAAGCCTCCAATTGTATAACACCTCAGATGATACTGGTGGGGGTCTTTAGGATTGTTTACAACTACTTTGCAATGTGAACAGGAGCTTCTAGGGCATGATAATAAAGTTTGTCCTGCTGAAGAAAATGTTGAGGCCACATGTCAGTTCTTTAACACCATTGGTAAGCAGCTTGATGAGAGCCCAAGGTCACGGCATATAAATGATGTGTACTTTGGTCAATTGAAGGAACTGTCATCAAAACCCCAGTTGGCTCCTCGACTGAGGTTCATTGTTCAAGATGTTCTTGATCTGCGGATGAACAACTGGATTCCCAGGCGTGAAGAGGTAAGACTTCTATCCTGTCAATTTCTAATTTAGCAAATAGGTGCTGTTTTTTATGGGAAAATTTCATTGTTTTGTCATTGCAGATCAAAGCTAAAACCATCACAGAGATACATGCTGAGGCAGAAAAGAATCTTGGGCTGCGTCCAGGTGCTGCCGCAAGCATTAGAAATAACCGAGGTGTTATTTCTGCTGCTTCAGGGACTGCTGGCCCTGGGGACTTCCCCATCAACCGACCTGGCACTGGGGGCATGATGCCTGGCATGCCAGGAGCTAGGAGAATGCCTGGGATGCCTGGAATTGATAATGACAATTGGGGGGCACCTAGAAACCATTCAATGCCAAGGGGTGATGGTCTAATGCAGCCTGCTGGACGTCTCCAATCACCAAGTTTTAACAAGTCAAGGTCAGTAAACACGAAGCTGTTACCTCAGGGCAGTGGTGGTTTTATGAGTGGAAAGAGTAGTGCCCCCTTGCAGGGACGTGGTGGTCCTCCATCTAGGCCATCTAACTTTCATTTTGGTGCAGAGCCTCCTGCTCAAGCCCCTATACCTAGTAAAACTCTTCCTGCCCCTTATGTGCCTCCAGTTGCAGATAGACCAGTTGTTCCAGCTTCCAGGGTGAATCCTGATGAACTTAGGAGAAAGACTCTCTCGCTCCTGAAAGAATATTTCAGTGTCTTGCTTCTGGATGAGGCATTGCAATGTGTGGAAGAGCTGAAGTCTCCAGCTTACCACCCTGAAGTTGTCAAGGAAGCTATCTCCATTGCATTAGAGGCAAATCCACCACGAGTTGAACCAGTTTCCAAACTTCTGGAATATTTGTTTGCCAAGAAGGTCATCACAGTGAAAGACATAGGAACTGGGTGCTTACTATATGGTTCTATGTTGGATGATATTGGCATTGATTTGCCAAAGGCACCATATAATTTTGGTGAAATTACCGGGAAATTAGTTTTGGTGGGGGGATTGGACTTCAAAGTGGTAATAGAGGTCCTTAAGAAGATGGAGGATGATATGTACCAGAGAGCTGTATTTGATGCAGCAACAAGGATCATTAGTTCAAGTCCGGATGGGCAACTTGTATTAGATACTCAAGCATCCGATATTAAGGCTTGCCAGAGTTTATTTTAGTTGCAGTCTTACCATTGTGAGTACTTCAGCATCTGTATCCAACTTTTTGTGCTTACGTTTAGATCATGATGCTCCGCCTACACCATTTTGAGGCGAGCAACTTGTAATATGTGATAAGGTGGAGCTGCCAAGAACAATTCATTGTTTGAGCTGTATATTTTTGCCTGAGGTCATAGTGGGGTGTTATCGAAGAAAAGAAATCAAAGCATAATGCTGTTGATTTTGGTCTCGAGCATGGCTAAACAAGTGCCTTCAGCTCGAGAAGAATGGCCCTTCAAAAGATCCAGTTGTTTTGTATTTGATTAGTTATCAATTTTTGTTCTCCGGACTGAGTAATTTAGTTTATTGTTTGAATTAATCAGCTCATAAATCCTACTTTCTACATTCACCAATAACAACTTTTGTTCGTGGTGCTGTTGTGTTCTCTGCTGATGTTAGCCTGATTGCTGGTGCTGTATGCCTGGTTTTAGTTGGTTTGGAAGATTAATCATTTCCCTTTTCACTTGGTTGATTACGTTGAGTGCAAGCTGCCATGGATTTAAGGAAAGCACGATTTCGGCAAAGTTTGTAACGAGTCATGTTATAAGGTGGTAAAGTGGTACGAATATTTGTTTGGTGAAAAGTAATTTTTTTAAAAAAAATAAATTTTAAGAAAAGTGATTTGTTTTTTAATGTTTGGTAGTGTAATGAAAAATAAGTTGGAAAATACTTTCCAGTGTTTGATTATGTAATGGAAAATGAGCTGGAAAATAACTTATTAATGTTTATTTTTTTAAAATTTATTAAAATAATGAGGAATAAATTTTACAAATTAAAAAATTAAAAAGTTGAACGAGAATGAAATTGAAAAAAAATATAATTTCATAAATTATCTCAAATAAAATAAATAATAATGAAAATAATAAAGATCAAATTTAAAAAATAAAAAAATTAAAAGATGAAGAAATTAAAATAATGATAATTAACATTTCATAAATTATTTCAAATAAAATAAGTAACAATCAAAAGAATAAGGACCAAATTTGATAGATAAAAAATTTCAATTAAAAAATAATAAGGAAAAATCAAATAACAATTATAAAAATGAGGATCAAAATTAATATAAAAATTAAATTCTAAGGGATAAAATTGAAAAACAAATATTCAAAACAAAATATATATAACAATCAAAAGTTTGAGGACCAAATTTGATATAATTAGCAAATAACATGACATTTCTAATTTTTTCACAACTTCCGGAAAGTGTTTTCTGCTCAAAATGCTGTGTTTGTTTCCCGGAAAACCACTTTCTAAACTTTCCTGTGTTTGTTTGTCATTAGAAAAGTTGGTCAACGGAAATCACTTTTCGGTCAACGGAAAACACTTTCCAGTCAAAGAAAAATTTGGCTTAATTTCCAGAAAAGTGTTTTCCTTTTATTTTGGACGGAAAACACTTTCTGGAAGTTGTGAAAAATTTAGAAATGTTATATTATTTGTTGATTATATCAAATTTGGTCCTCAAACTTTTGATTGCTACATATATTTTATTTTGAATATTTGTTTTTCAATTTCATCCATTAGAATTTAATTTTTATATTAATTTTGGTTCTTATTTTTATAATTGTTATTTGCTTTTCCCTTATCATTTTTTAATTGAAATTTTGTATCTATCAAATTTGGCCCTCATTCTTTTTATTGTTACTTATTTTATTTGAAATAATTTATGAAATGTTAATTATTATTATTTTAATTTCTTCATCTTTTAATTTTTTAATTTTTTGGATTTAATCTCTATTATTTTGATTATTATTTATTTTATTTGAAATAATTTATGAAATTATATTTTTTTTTCAATTTCATTCATATTCAACTTTTTAATTTGTAAGATTTGTTTCTCATTATTTTAATAAATTTGAAAAAAAATAAAACATTAATAAGTTATTTTCCAGCTCATTTTTCATGACATAACCAAATACTGGAAAATATTTTCCAACTTAGTTTTCATTACACTACCAAACATCAGAAAATAATTCACTTTCCCGGAATTCACTTTCCAAAAGGAAGCTACTTTCCAGCAAACAAACATTAAAAGGAAAACACTTTCCTGGAAACCAAGCCAAATTGTTCTTTGACTGAAAAGTATTTTCCGTTAACCAATTTTTCTAATAGCAAACAAACACATGAAAGTTTGGAAAATGGTTTCCCAGAAACCATTTTCCAGGAAACAAACGCAACCTAAGTCTTTGGCAGTTTGTTTTTGCATTTTAAAAATGTTTTTGAAAAAAATTGAATTTTTTTTATTTGTTTCAAATTAATATGTTTTTGGTGTTTTTAAATCATTTTGAAGCGCTGATATAAATTTTTTTTTTTAAAAATAAAAAATATTATTTTAATATATTTATAAGTAAAAAAACACTTTAAAAATCAACTACAATTATATTCCCAATATTTTTTTTTTTTTTTACCAAATACACTCTCAAACATGCTCTTTGCCAAATGATCCTTGACTATTTTTATCTGGGGTTGGCTACGAGAAGGCAAATTCCATTTTGCCAAACGAATCTCAACGATGACAGAGGTGATTTAAAATAAATACAAAATTTGTATTTTGGAGAATATTTTGAATTATCTAAATCTTTTTCACATTTCCATATCTGAAATAATCTTTTATTCTTCGAATTATTTTTACCTAAATTATAGTTTGGGTAATTGAATTACCAGAATTTTTACCCATGATTCTGTTAATTTTTTAACCTAAAATTCCATTGAGAAAATTTCAATTAAGTAGATAAAATCAGGGTAAAGAAAATTTTTGACCATGCAAAACTGGATTTAAGAAAAATTACAAGCCCATTAGTTATAAAAATTATAAATAAACACTGAATTTTTTTCATTTACCTTAATTATTCAAAATAAATTTCAATGATTCTCCACTACTCATTCTTTATTTTTTTTTAATTATTATTTGCATTTATTTATTAAAATAATCAAGTAATTTGAGTTTTTTTTTAAAAAAAAAATATTGCTTGTACGTGGATGATAGTAAGGGCTGTGTAACGAGGCTATTACAATTTACAAGGCTATTGTGTTCCAAAGAGTGTTTTTTTAAAAACTTTTGTTTAAAATTATTATTTTACATTTTTAAATTGTTTTTATGTGTTAATTTTAAAAATAATTTTTTAAAAATAAAAAAATATATTATTTTAATAAATTTTCAAATAAAAATTACTTTACAAAACAAATCTTGCATACTCAAAAACATTTCCTTCGACCTTTACTTTTGATGGCTACGATCCGGTATGGAGAGTGATTCTCTTGATAGGGACTAAAATCAATGATCAATAAAATCAATGATATGACGTAAAAGAGTATTCAGAAGAGGATGTCCATTTAATTTCAAAGATACTGTAAGGATTAGACTGACAATGATTCCACGCGAATGCTTGTCCTAAGAACTTGTCCATTCATAGCTTACAATTTTTTTTATCATAATTTGTTAAATTATTTTTTATTTTAAACAATATTAAATTAATATTTTAAAATATTTATTTTATAAAAATTAATGTGTTGATATAATAAATAAATAAATAAATAAATATAAAAAATATTATTTTGATATATTTTTAATTAAAACATATTTTTTAAAAATATCATACACTATATTACAAAATACTAACTTACTTGTAATATCAGCTTCTTTTAATATCTAAAGGTGTGATTGGCATTGCTGCCAAACCACACTTTTATGAAAAATTATTTTTTTATTTAAATTTTTATTTTGTTGTTTTTAGATTGTTTTGATGTAAAAAAATATTAAAAAATTATTACAACGTATTTCAAAGAGAAAAACATTTTAAACTGCAACCACAACGACACTCACAAACAGGCTTTGAGTCATTTTTTCTAGATTGTATGGTGTGTGGTGTTAATGAAAAACATTGATTAATTCACCAAATTTAGATTTTAACTAGTTCATTTTCCCGCGCTCCACCACAAGCCAAATCATTTTTAAAAAAACATTAAGAGCATAGGGGTTTTCTTGTAATATTATTAAACCCGGGCAAGAAGATAAATCTTTAAATCCTTTAACTTGGATCTTTACCTAGTACGAGCTTCTAATTAAACTATATAAGAGTTAACTCGAAATGATTTGATTTATTTAATAGGTTTAAAGGAAATCTAGATGATCATTTTTTATTTTAAAAAACTAATGTTAAACAATAAAATCAGAAAAAAAATAATTAGAAAAAAAATAAAAGAGGACGTCGAGTCAAATAAACTTTTCAAACCCGTGATTTGGTTTATTAGATCGAAAATGCTATACATGGAAAAGCTGTGAAACTCAATTCACAGTAAATCTAATATTAAATGATGAATTATCACTATTATTATTATAATTATTTCTATTTTCATCGTTATTATTATCATTGCTACTGCTATCACCATTACTACTACTACTAGTACTATTATTATTATTATTATTATTATTATTATTATCATCACCACCACTATTACTATCATAATAAAAATTTATCATTACCACCATTTTTAATATTATCATCATTATCATTATTATTAGTATTATTAATAATATTTTTAGTATCATCATCATCATCATTATTAAAATAAAAAATTATAAATTTGATTTGAAGGATAAAATTAAAAACCATAAAAACTTTGACAAAAAAAGAAATGGAACAAATAAGAAATCAAAAGAAAAGGGACCAGATTAAAATAAATATTATTACCATTGAAAAAAAATCATAAATTTGATTTGAAGGATAAAATTAAAAACTATAAAAACTTTGACAAAAGAGCCAAGAAAAAAAAAATCAAAAGTAGAAGGACCGAATCGAAAAACATCATATACACATATTAGAATTGAAGGACTAAATTAAAAATAAATAAAACTTTAATAAAAGAGAAAATAACTGAAATAAAAAATCAAAACTAAAATGATGGATTCTGAAACACCAACAAAAATTAGGGATGAATTTAGTTTTTTTATGGGGGGTAAGAGAGAGAAATGAAGGGAAAAAAGAGAGAAAATGTCATTGGCAATAAACCAACTATTTTTAGATGACACGCACTACCTATAAAGAAAGAGGACACGACAAAAAATAAAATGACACAACAGAAACATATTTTTTTATCCATGGGAGACGCCGCCCATGCCACCAAAAATGCACAGTGCCTCCCTCTTACTGGCGCGTGTTGTGCCAAGAACTTTTTCAATAAAAAAGCAATTAAATGATAAATTACATGATCGTCCCTGAGAAACCCAACGATTATAAAATAAATCAATATGAAAATACAAATATACCCCTATGACAATGACTTAAAATTTTTAACTCTAAGGTTAAATTTGTAATTTTAATGTATATTAAAATATGAAATGCCCGAAAAGACCCTTGACCAGAGTTAAATGATTTTTTTTCTTTTGAGGGTAGCAAAGTCATTTTACTGTGCATAAACATGATAAAAAAATAATAAAACTCCTGAACGATTATCAAATAACAAATTGACCAAAGAAAAATACCATTCTACTCCTAAAAAGACAACATTCTAATAGATTTTTCAAGGGACAAATCATCATTTCACCATTAAAATTCACAATAAAAAAAACATATCTACAGTAAAGACGTTAGGTATTTTAGCTTTTCTTTTAATGCGAGTCCACATTAAATTTTGAGTAGTTATTAATTGATTTGATAAATCAAAATGTGAAATGCCCGAAAAGACTTTTACTAGAGTTAAATAAATTTTTGTTTTTAAGGGCAGCAAAGTTATTTTATTGTGCATAAACATGATAAAAAAATAATAAAACCCCTAAATAATTATCAAATGACAAAGTGACCAAAGAAAGATACTATTTTACTTCTAAAAAGACAACATTCTGATAGTTTTTTCTAGGAGTGAGTAAAAAAATTGAAAAAACCGAACCGAACCCAAACCGGAAAAAAAACCGAGCTAAACCAAGCCAAACCAAGCCAAAACCGGTTTGAACCGGTTTTTTTCCTAAAAAACCGAACCGAACCAAAACCGGTCGGTTTAAATTGGTTTCGGTTTTTGTTTTGTTTTTTTTTTTAAATTCAGTTTGGTTACTTTTTTTTTTGATAAAAACTGAACCGAACAAAAAATGATCACTTCTAGTTTTTTCAAGGGTCAAATCATCATTTTACCATTAAAATTCATAATAAACAAAGACATATAAGAAAAACACAACGTGTTTTAACTTTTTTTTTAATAGGGGTTCACATTAAATTTTAAGAAATTATTAATTGATTTGATATATTATTTATGATAATAAATTCAAGTAAGAACTTGATTTTGATTGATAAATTTATTATATGTGTCTTTGTTTAATAAACTAGATTTTTGATTGATACATTAATTGACGTGTCTTTATTTTGTTTGATTTATAATTTTAAAATAATTCATGTAATAATGTTTTTTCTAAATTCTCTCCAGAAATTCTATTCAAGATTCCAAATTTTGTCAAATGCAAAACAAATCATAAAAAAACATTATATTTTATTTATTTTTTTCTTATGAAAAATAACACGAAACAAACCGCTATATAAGCTTCCGCCTACTATAAAATGAGCAAACTCAACTACAGAGCCGGAGATTCTCCCGCGTTAAGGAATTTTCAAAATACTTCAGAAAGAATGGCCTCTAGCGAACCAGCAACGGACACCAAAACGGCATCATCACCAACAGATGACCAGTCACTGAAGCTCGCCGTTGCAATTTCACTTCTCCGATCAAAACTTCTCCAAAAACAGCCTCCCCCTCCCCCTCCTCCTAGCAATCCTCCTTCAGAATCCGACGCTCTTCGCTGGAAACGAAAGGTTTTTTCATCATCTCTATTCTCTGTTTGGTTCACTATAAAATGCAGACGTTTAAGTCAAAATGAATGCGATTAGGTTTTGAGAAAACAAACAGAGTATAATTGCTCCACTGTTGATTTCTATGCTTTTCTTGAAAGGCTAAAGAGCGAAAACAAGAACTTCTTCGACTGAGAGAAGATCTCAGGGAAGCCGAAGGTTCTAGAATATATTTCTCTCTCTCTTTCGGTTTAGGTTCTTGAATTTTTTCATGTTTCTGATTTTTTTTTCTATTTTGTGTTCTAGATGCTTCACAGTGTGATTTGTTTCCTCAAACTGCGTTATGCAAATGCTATTTCTTCGATAATTTGGGGAAATTAAGCCCTAAGCCAGTCGGAGACGGCTCCGATCGCAGATTTAACGATATTCTTCGCCGTCGATTTCTTAGACAAGGTCTCGTTATGATTGACATACGATTTTCACTCTTAGGTTATTAATTAGTTTCACCAATCAATTAATTCAATAACTTAATTGGATTTTTGAATTTTGCAGTGCGGATAAAAGAAAGAAGGAAGAGAATAAATAATTC
>Ga0307509_10004099_pt1 | contig 21333 bp, 24 predicted proteins | sample 10_EM_MG_FD_202245 | JGI IMG/M metagenome (GOLD analysis project Ga0307509, IMG submission 202245) | Populus trichocarpa ectomycorrhiza microbial communities from riparian zone in the Pacific Northwest, United States - 10_EM | ecosystem: Host-associated > Plants > Roots > Unclassified | place... | reverse complement strand
TACCGCTTGATTCTACTTTGAATTATCCTTATCTTTATTTTATTCTTACTTCTACTTTGAGTCTTCGGTGCGGTCGCAATCTTAGGATCCGTCTTCCTACAGAGTGCCCCCGTTACAAACACTGCCGAGCCCAAGACTCAAGGGCTCCCTGTTCTTGGACATCAAAGCAGGTTTTGACAATATCGGCAACAGCACTCTGGCCCACATCCTGAGGGAAGGCGGCATCCCGCCATACCTAGTCTCCCGGGTCTCCTCCTCCCCGGGTGAGTGGAGCTGTAACAAACACATTCCCTACGGTATTTCGTTTAAACGGGGAACGACTAATTGTACTGGATATCGTGATAGTTGACTATCTTCATAGTCTTGTTGGAGGAGGTCTTATCGCTATAAGACCGGAAGGTACCAAGTCCAATCCCTAGAGGACTAGGTGCTCGCTTTTGAGCCGTAGAGGTTTGCGTAAGAAGTAGAGTAATAAGTTCATATATCTTGCACCACGGGAAGGTCACTGTCAAAGGGCTTGGCCCGTGCTCCAGTATCCAAGGGTTGTATTACTTAGATGGTTGCGTGAAGATCCTATCCCTTGGTCGTTTTCTTTTTTTTCTTTCTTTTTTGTAATCATGCGTTCGTTGTTTCTAAGGTACAAAAAGCCTCATGCAGCGCTAGCTATGGAGAGAACAAAACCTATAAATCAAAAACAAATAACAAAGGAAATTCACGGCACCAGTTAAGTATCCACTATCGCGAAGGTTTCTCCTCCGCTGGGCCTCTGGCTACGTAAAAAGGAAAAATACAAACTAACTAAGGTTTGACTCAAATAAGGAAAGTTCACATAACGACGCAGGTAAGAAAAGCCAACAGGCCTAAACCTCAGCTAACGAAAAAGCACAAAATGCTGGGGGGGGTACTGCTAGGGGTGAGAGGGGCAGCGGGGGCGAGGCAGGGGGAGTGTCAGGCGGAAACATTGAAGGGGGGAATCTGGTGGAGGTGACGCTGATGAAGGTGGAGAGCCTTTTGAGCAGTGGGAGGGAGGACCAAAGGGGAGCGTCCTGACCAAAACTCGAAACACCCTGGAGTAGGCGTGAGCGAGCGCACTGTCTGGAGGGGCATGTGAGGATGGCGTGTTGGAACGTCTCGGGCTCAAGACCACAGCGGAGGCAGGCGGTGTCAGCATCGGGGGACCTCCATGTCGGGTGGGGGGCCAGGTAGCTGTTTCCGGCTCTCATCTGGTGAATCCTTCCTGCAACCAACTTGCCCAAGCCCGTAAAGGGCCGCGGGTCCAGCGCGGGGAGGTGGTGGTAATACCCTGGTGTCGGGAGGAGGCCTGGCCATTCTGCAAGGAGGGCCTCCCTGACCCTTTTCTTCAGGGCGGAGTAGGTGTTGTCCATCAGGGACCGAGGAAGGGCAGAGGGGGCCGAAGAGACCAGGTGTGAATTGATCATGGGGATCCTAGACAGCCTGTGGGTAAAAGGGATGGTTTGGTGAGCCACCGCATCTATCGGCAGATGGTTTCTCAGGGGGGGGACGGGCCGCGGGATTTTCCAGTGGAGGGGCAGATAGACAGACGAGAGCCCCCTTGTCAGGGCCCTTAAGGAGTCATGTGCCCGGTGGGCAGAAAGGGAGGGAAAGGATGTGTGGAGGCGCACTGTTGCTGGGTTCAACTCCGGCAGAGGGCAAACAACCCGAAGGGCCACTAGTCTTTGTCGTTGGGAGATCAGGAGGGCGACCGGGGGGAGGCACGCTTCCACCGCAAGGATCCCGGTAGGGGTGGCTGAGAAGCAGTTCGTAGTCCATCTCTGGACTTTGTGCCAAAAGGTGATTAGGCGCGCCATGGCACCAGCGCTGGGTGTGAAGAGGTCCGCCCCATATAGCAAGATGGGGGCAACCAAGGACGTTGTGAGTCTGTGGCATAGGTATGGGGCTAAGCCCGCCCTGGGGGGGCTAAGGCGTCTGATGAGGGCAAAGGCACCCTGGGCGAGGGCGAGTCGGCGCGAGAAGTGGGCTGAGGAGTCAAGAGCAGGAGTGAACCAGTACCCGAGCCACCTAAGTGAGTCGCGGGGTCGGAGCGGCTCTCCTTTGATCTGAATGGGGGAGAGGGGCCTTGGTGAGTCCCTCTGGCTGGGGGTCCTCCAGTGAATGAGTTCTGTCTTTGCACCTGAGAAGTAGACCCCTATGCGGAGGGCCTTAGCTTCTAGTTTCTCGAACAGTTTCTGGAGGCGGTGGATGTTGCCCCTGTATGAAGGTGAGGCGGCAGTGAGGGCAAAGTCATCGACCTATGAGATCATCAGACCTCGAGGGACTTTGAAGTGGAGGGGCGAAACATACAGGAGGAAAAGAAGAGGGGAGATTCGTGAGCCTTGTGGGGCTCCAACATTTACGGGTGCTGGGGTCCCTGGGGCCCCCTGAAAGACTAGGGTGCAGCTTCATTCTCCCAGGAAGGATGAGACCCAGGAGACCAGGTAATGGGGAATCCCGCCTTCCCTCAGGATGCGGGTCAGAGTGGAGTTGTCGACGTTGTTGAACCCTCCTTTGATGTCGAAAAACAAGGATGAGCCCTTGAGGCGGGGTCTTTGAAGGGTTTTCACGTCGTTGAAAAGGGTTAGGACGGCATCGTAAGTGCTCAGTCCAGGCAGGGAGCCGCACTGGTTGGGGTTCAGCATGCCCTTCGATTGGGCTGCCAGGAGGAGGCGGGACACTATTATCCTTTCAAGGATTTTGGAGACCATGCGGATTAGGACAATTATCCTGAAGGAGGCGGGGGACTCGTAGGAGGGTTTCCCCGGCTTGTCGAGTACTATCCCATCTGACCCTTTCAGGGAGGCAGGGTGGTATCCCAGGCTGCCTAGCAGGGAGAGGTCCTGGAGGAGGAAGGACGGGTTTTCCTTGTTGACCAGCTTCCAGGTGGAGGAACGGATCCCGTCGGGATCCGGGGCTGACGTGGGTGAGCACTTGGAGAGAGCGGTTGCTATCTCTTGCTTCGTTAGTGGTGGCGCTTTCTTATCAGGCTGCAACCTGGGGGGAGGGAGAATGGCTCCTTCTGGGGGAAAAGGTGGTCCAACAGGACATGGTTCATCTGCTGCGGGGTTTCAGCCCCGGGGAGGGAGGGGAAGCGGGGAGGGGCTCGGCCATAGGCAAACTTCGTGGCGGTCTCCAGGGTCTGGGGGGGGGTGCTTAGCAGGAAAGAAGACCAGTCTTTGTTTTTGGCTGTCTTAATCGCCTTGAAGTACCCCACTTTGGAAATGTGTGCCACGTCCCGCAAGGATGGGGTGCCGTGTTTCCTAGCCACTCTTGAGGCTTTGTGGCACTCACGACGGAGGGTTGTCAGGTGGGGTGTCCACCATGGTTTGGAATAGTGAGAAGGTCCTGAGACGGGAGTGTGTTCTTTGAGAAGGGCGGTGAGTCTGTCTAAAGACCCTGCCATCCAGTTGTCTAGGTCCGCCGGTGAAGGGCAAGCAGGGGCAGGGGGCACCTGAAAAATCTTGATGAGGGGGGACAATGTTTCCCAATCCGTGTCGGACCACCAAGGCGCCTAGGGCTCAGTATCAGAGTTGGGGTGGCCAGGTTGATTGTTATTGGCACATGGTTGGAGCCTGTCGAGAGGAGGGAGACTTCCCACGATTTGAACAGTGGGAGGAGGAGGGGGTTTGCGAAAGCCAGGTCGATAACTGAGGGGCGAGCCTTACCTACCAAGGGGAACCTAGTGTATTCCCCGGCGGGTTAAGGAGAGCGAAGCCGGCCTCAGCTGCTTTCTCAAAGTAGGCGGTCGAGGATCCAATTTCCCCAGGCGAACAAGACCGCAGGGGGTCTGAGAGGGGGTTGTATATATTGAGGTCCCCTACTACGAGGAGGGGGACGTCCAAGGCTGGAAACAGGGTATCGGGGGAGACGGTGTGGACTCTGTGGTCACGTGTGTTGGTTGAGTAGGCGTTAATCAGCCGGAGGAGTGAAAGTTGGTCCAGAAAAGGGGTTCCTGGGAGGAGACATCAAGGGCGAGGATGTCATCCACCCCTTTGAACCTTGGAAGCAGTGAAAATGAAGCAAGAAAAGACACGTGGACATAGGCCGCTACGCGCGGCTTCCTGACAGGGGGGAAAAAGGACTTAAAACCATTAAAAGAGGGAAGATGAGCCTTGTTGACAGGCGGATCTTGAAGGAGGACTAGTGAGGGGTAGGTTGTCTCTTCACGGAACGACTCAAAAAAAGAAAGAAAAACATCCCAGCTCCCAAGGCAGTTATGATGAACGATGGAAAGTAGTTGGGGAATCGGGGCCGGCCCTATCCCATCGGGGCGGGGGTGATCAATCATTACCAGGACGAACCTGACGGTCGGAAGGAGCGGGGGAACGGCTTTGGGCCTCCAGGGAGGGAGGACCAGCAAAGACTTGAATGGTGCCCAGACGCGGGAGTCCAGCCGGGGGTGGTTGCCTGGGGGTTACGAGGTCCACCTCACTGGGACCCGCCCTGGCGGGGGGAGTAGAGGGTGCTGGGCCGCCATCGACCGCCATATCTATGGGGTCTTGACCAGGTGGGACTGTGGAGGCAGGTCTGGTGGGGCCAGTTGGGCTAGGTCGAGCCGGACATTCCTTGAATGTGGCAGTGTGGTCGTTACCGCAGTTGCAGCAATGGGGGGGCGAGGTCGGACCACAGGATGGGACTGGCTTATTGTTCCCGCACATGGGGCAGGTGGGATTCTGACATCTGTGAGACGCGCAAGTATGGTGAAGCGCACAAATGGGGCACGTCGGGTGGGTTGCGGGGCATCGTTGATGGGCGTGTCCGTATCTCCAACAGTTTCTACACTGGGAGGTTCGGTTGGCTGAGATGGCAAGTTCGACCTTGCGTTTCTGCGAGAGGATGAAGACCCGGGAAGTGAGGGCCGATACGTGCTGAGGGTCGACGGTGACAACCACCGAAGTGGCCTGCTTGGTGCCCCGAGAATCTGGGTCAGGGTTAAGGTACCTGGCTGAGAGAACCGGGGTCGCTTTGTCGTTGAGGATTCCCTGCCTGATATATGGGAAGAGTTCCTCTTCATCTTGTGGGAGGAAGCGAAGTCGGAGGCCGTGAATGGCTAATTGTACAGCTGTGGGGGCAAGAACAATCGTACACCAGGGGTTTTCGCTGACCGGGAAAGATTGGTTGAGAGCCCTCGTGAGGGAGTCGAAGTATGGGGCGTAGGACGCGGCGGGGGTTGCCTTGTCGGTGACAGTGAGGGAGATGGCACCACATGGGTTAAGGGTGGCTGAGAAACCGAGTGGGAGGAGGCAGTTTGATTCGCGGACGACGCGGCCAGCTATGTCTGGGAAAGTTGCTGCAATAGATGGAGCGTCTGGGTGATGGGCGGGGGACTGGCAAGGGGGAAAGAATCGACTTGGGCACCTGGGAGGGAGGGAGGCCCGTTTTTAACAGGAGGGGCGACCGCACTCACAAGTTGCTGGGGGGAGGGCTACTTGCCGACTTTCATCTTGTCCTTACCCCCTGAGCCTGAGCCAGAGGCTGCTTGAGCATAGGAGGGTGAGGGGTTGTTGTCAGGGTGAAGGTGGCCGGGGGTGAAAGAGGACACGTCATATGCACCCCTCCGGTATTCGCCGGCCTCGTAGCTGTGGGGGAACAGTCTAACGTACTTCTCGGGGTCGCCGAAAGCGTTGCCGAGCGTGGTGTCGTAGAATGGTATGAGGTGTTTAGGGTCCTCAGCCGCAGTCGGGGTTGGTGTGGTTGGTGCTCGGGCCCTTTCCTTGCCCTTCCTAGAGGCGCTGGGTTCTTGGGTGACGAAGGGGGTGTGGGTCATATGGGTGGGGGCCGGTGCATGGGGTAGGGCAGGGACAGGGGCTGACACACGATGTGACAGGTCTCGAATAGATGCCTGGAGGTCAGCCAGGGCTTGGGGGGGGCTTTGGTCATGAGTGGGGGGGAGGATGGCCAGCTGCGAGGAGAAGTCGTGGAGCTCCTCCCTAATGGCCTCATGTTTTGGGAGATGGTTGCAAGCTTCTGGGCGATCTCACTCAGCTCATGGGAAACGGTGACAAGCCCCTTAACAAGCTGGGACGGGAGAGCGACGGTGGTAGATTCAGCGGGGATTGTGTTGGCCAGCGTCTCGGCGCTGAAACCAGGGTGGTCTCGTGGGTTGAGGCGGAGGGCACTCCTGGCCTGGGCCAGTTGTTCCGCCATGAAGGCTAACGGGTAGTCGTTCAGGGGGGTACCTGATCTCGACGGCGCGGGGGAGTTGAGGGCTGACATCCAGCCAAAGGCAGGGTTGCCTGGGGGAATCTGGTGAGGCTCAGCCATAAGGGCGAACTAACGAGGAGAAGTGGGCGAGGGGTTTGTTCCGGACGCAAAGCGGGGTAAAGTTGAGCTTATATGTGAAATGTAGGGGGGGGAAGAAGTTTGCGAGAAGCGTGCCTATCTCTTGGTCGTTTTTCCTGTTTTTCTTTTTTCTCTTTTTTTTTTGTAATCATGTGTTCATTGTTTTTAGGTACAAAAAGCCTCATGCAGCGCTAGCTATGGAGAAAACAAAACCTATAAATCAAAAACATAAACAAGGGAAAGTTACGGCACCAATAAATATCTACTAAAGAGCAGGTTTCTCCTGTGCCGGGTCATCGGCCACATTCAACAAGGAAAGCACAAACTAACAAATTAGTCGTCTGGAAAGGAAAGCCTACATAAGACAAAGGAGCGAAAACCCAGCGACCCTAAACTTCGGCCAACGAAAAAAAGACGAAAAACCGGGGGGGGGCACCCTGGGGGTGGAGAGAGAGAACTGGGAGGAAGAGGGGGGGGTGCTGGGCGGGAACATTGTGGGGGGAAACCCCGTGGAGGTGACGCCTATGAAGGTGGCGAGTCTTTTTAGCAGCGGGAGGGATGACCAGAGTGGGGCCTCGGGACCGACATCGGTGACGCCGTGGAGGAGGCGCGGCCAGCTGTGTTGTCTCGAGGGGCAGGATAGGATGGCGTGCTCGAAGGTTTCAGGCTCCAAACCGCAGCGGGCGCAGGAGGTGTCGGTGTCGGGGGACATCATGGTTGGGTCAGCGGCCAGATGGCTTTTTCCGGCTCTCATCTGGTGGATTCTTCCGGCAACGAACTTGCCTAAGCCCATGAAGGGCCTCAGGGACAGAGCGGCAGGGTGCAGGTAGTACGCCGGGGTCTGGCAAAGGGAGGACCACTCCGCGAGGAGTGTCTCTCTTACCCTCTTCTTCAGGGCGGAATAAGTGTTGTCCATCAGGGACTGGCGCGGGAGGGAGGGAGTAGGGCAGACAAGGTGAGAGTTGATCATGGGCATCCTGGACAGCCCGAGGGTGAAGGGTATTGTCTGGTGAGCCACCGCGTCCACTGGCAGATGGGTCCTTATCGGGGGGACAGGGTGGGGCGTTGTCCAGTGTAGGGGGAGGTAGACGGACGACAGGCCTCTGGTTATTGCCCGTGAGGAGTCAGGCCCTCGGTGCGTCGAGAGTGAAGGGAAGGAGGGGTGAAGGCGGGCCGTTGCCGGGTTCACACTAGGAGGGGAGCAGACCACCCTGAGCGCCGCCACGCTTTGCCGGTGGGTGATCAGGGGTGAGACTGGCGGGAGGCATGACTCCACGGACAGTATCCCGGTGGGGGTGGCTGAGAAGCAGTTTGTGGTCCACGTCTGGACCTTGCGCTAGAATGTATCGAGGCGGGATGTTGTGCCCACGCTAGGTGTGAACAGATCCGCGCCGTAAAATAGGATGGGGGCAATTAGTGATGTCGCCAACCTGTGGCATCGATAGGGGGGGAGGCCTGCTCCGGGCGGACAGAGGCGACGAATGAGGGCGAACGCACCCTGGGCGTGGGATAAGCGACGCAAGAAATGTGCAGAGGGGTCAAGGGTCGGAGTGAACCAGTACCCGAGCCATCGAACGGAGTTGCTAGGGTGAAACACTTCCCCTTTAACTTGGATAGGTGCGACACACTTTGGCGAGTGACTCTGGCTGGGGGTTCTCCAGTGTATCAGTTCCGTTTTTGCGACCGAAAACGCGACGAGCAGGCTGGACGCCTTTCTTTCAGGCTTCTCAAAGAGCTCCTGGAGCCGGCCATTGTTGCCATGGTAGGAGAGGGAGGCTACTGTGAGGGCGAAGTCGTCCACATACGAGATCATCAGGCCCCGGGGGATCCTGAAATGCAGTGGCGCCATGTAGAGAAGATAAAGGAGCGGGGAGATCGGTGAGGCTTAGGGGGCTGCTTGGAACATTAGGGTGCCGCTTCGTTCCCCTAAGAAAGACAAAACCCAGGAGACCAAGTCGGGGGTATCCCGCCTTCCCTCAGGATCCAGGCCAAAGTGTTGTTGTCCACGTTGTCCAACCCTGCTTTTATATCCAGAAACAGGGAGGAGACCTTGAGCCGGGGCCTGTGCAGGGTTTTAACGTCATTGGTGAAGGTGAGGCACGCATCGTAGGTAATGAGCCCAGGGAGCGAACCGCATTGGTTGGGGTGCAACAGCCCTCTGAGCTGGGGTGCCGCAACTAGGCGGGCTGCTATGATGCTCTCGAGAGTCTTTGAGACCGTTCGGATCAGGACGATTATCCTGAAGAAGGAGGGTGATTCGTAGGAGGGCTTCCCGCGCTTATCAAGTACCACGCCCTTCGAGCCTTTCAGCGATGCCGGGTGATACCCCAGGAGGACCAGTGGGGCAAGTATTTGGAGGAGGATTGACCGGTTGATCTTGTTGACCTGTTTCCAGGTAGAGTAGGGTATCCCGTCCGGGCCTGGGGCCGAGGTCGGGGAGCTCTTGGAGAGAGCCGCAGCTCTCTCGTCTGTCTTTAGGCGGGGTGCCGACTTGTGTGGCCTAAGCCTAGGCCATGGGGAAAAGGGTTCTTTAGGGGGGAAGAAATAGACCAGGAGGACATTGTTCATTTGTAGTGGGGTCTCGGCCCCTGGGAGGGAGGGGAAGGGTGGCTGGCCACGCCCGTTGGCGAACCTCTTAGCCGTCCAAAGGCTCTGGGGGGTAGCGGCCAGCAGAAAGGAGGACCAGTGTTTGTTCTTGGCGGCCTTGATTGCCTTGAAATACCCCGCCCTGGAGGTGCCGGCAATTTCCCGCATGTGTGACGTGTCGTTCTTTCTGGCCGCTCTGGCGGCCTTCCGGTACTCACGACGGAGGATAGTCAGGTGGGGGGTCCACCAAGGTTTGGAGTGATGGGAAGGCCTGGATACTGGGGTGTGTTCCTTGAGGAGGGCTACGAGATGGTTAAGCGATTCTGACATCCACTCCTCCAGTTTTGGGGGGGTGGGGCATGACGGTGCGGCCCCGACCTTGAAACCCTTGATGATCGGGTCCAGGGTTTCCCAGTCGGTGTCTGCCCATCGCGGGCGTGCGGGTTTCTGGTTCAGGGAGGGTGAGGTGAGAGTGATCGTTATTGGTATGTGGTCGGAACCCGTTGAGCGGAGGGACGCCTCCCAACTTTTAATCAGTGGGAGGAGGGGGGGCTTTGCAAAGGCGAGATCTATAACCGAGGGGCGAGCTTTGCCAACTAGGGGTAACCTTGTGGACTCGCCTGGGGGATTGAGGAGGGCAAAGCCGGATTCTGCTGCTTTTTCGAAATAGGGAGTCAAGGACGAGATCTCTCGTGGTGAGAAATGCCGTAGAGGGTCAGAGAGGGGGTTGTGGATGTTGAGGTCCCCCACAACCAGGAAGGGGAACCCAAGATCGGGGAAAAGAACTTCTGGTGGCACGGAGTGAATCCTGTGGTCAACAGTATTGGTGGAGTAGGCGTTAATAAGGCTAAAAGGGTGGAAGCCAGTGCCGAAGAGAGGCTTATTAGAGGAGACGTCGAGGGTGAGAACGTCGTCCACCAGCGTAAACCTGGGGAGCACCCTGTAGGTGGAAAGAAAAGACATATGAATGTAGGCACCCATGCGTAGCTTCCTGACCGGGGGAAAAACAGACTTAAAGCCATTAAAGGAAGGAAGGTGAGCCTTATTGACAGGTGGATCCTGCAAAAGGACTATCGAAGGATGGGTGGCCACTTCTTTGAACGACTCAAACAAGGAAAGAAAATCATTCCAGCTCCCAAGGCAGTTATGTTGAGTGATGGAAAGAACGGCAGGGGCAGGGGCTGGCCCGCGACCCAGGGGGATAGGCATGGGCTGATTATTCATTACCGGGGCGCACCCGAGGAGCGAAAGGGGCAGGAGAAGGGCTTGGCTGCTCCAGGGGGAGAGGACCACCGAAACCGTGAGTAGTACTTGGACGCATAGAGGGTCCAGCTGGGGCAGGTTGCCTGGGGGTCACGAGGTCCACCTCAAGGGGACACTTCCCGGTCGGGGGAGTAGTGGGTGCTGGGCCGCCATCCACCGCCAAATCCATGGGGTCTTGACCTGTTGGGGCAGGGGCCGGAGAGCCGGTTCGGGAGGGGACAGGTGGGGGAGCTCGAGCCGGACATTCCCTGAATGTGGCAGTGTGGTCATCACCGCAGTTGCAGCAATGGGGGGGCGAGGTCGGACAAGAGGATAGGACTGGCTAATTGTTGCCGCCCCTAGGACAGGTTGGATTCTGATATGGGTAAGCCGCGCGAGTATGGTGAAGCGCACAAATGGGGCACGTGGGGTGGGTGGCGGGGCATCGTTGCTGGGTGTGTCCGGATCTCCAGCAGTTCTTACACTGGGAGGTTAAGGAGGAGGAGAAGGCAAGTTGGACCTTGCGTTTCTGTGAGAGGATGACGACCCCTGATGTGAGGGCCGAGACGTTCTGCGGGTCGACGGTGATAACCACCGAAGTGGCCTGCTTGGTCTCCCTAGAATCTCTGCTAGGGTTAAGGTACCTGGCGACCTATCTCTTGGGCTTTTTTCTTTCTTTTTTTGTAATCATGCGTTATTTGTTTTAGGTACAAAAAGCCTTATGCAGCGCTAGCTATGAAGAGAAAAAAACCTATAAGCCCAATAACAACCGCCTGCTTCACCTCATCATAGGAAAAATCAAACCCCCCGAGACCATAGAAGAAACTTCCCCCACCTAGCACCTAAGACTCGCACCTCAGACACGTAGGGAAACAACTCATAGAAACGTACTGAAGAGAGACCCAAACCCTTCAGCAGGCCCCCTGGTAACACTAGGAAAAGAATCAAAGAAATGACGAGATGGAACTACTATTGCCAATATGCCTAACCAAAAGGCCCCACGGCTAGTGGCCGGAACGGGCAGGCCGGTTCACGGTCGGGACTTACCGGAAGATGGCGCCGCGTTCGCGTTTAGGAGAGACCAAGGAGGCAGTACAATACCATGATCAACCGTAACCTAAGCGAGGTTTGCGACCGTAGAGTAAATCGCAGGGACGAGAGAGAAGGTAGGCAAGCGGAGCCACCGGGCGGAGGGGGTGCCAGCCAACGACGATGAGCAGTAGGGTGCCAGCCGGTGAGTAGCAGTAGGGTGCCAGCCAGAGGGCAGCACTAGGGTGCCAGCCGGGGGAGGAGTTGTAGCAGGAAGGTGCTAGCTTATGGGGCAGTACGGTGCCAGCGGACGGAACCGAGCGGGGGGTAGAGGAAAGATCGCGAGCGGGCTAGCCACAACCGACTAACGGGCCATAGCAAGGGCTTTTGGGACGACATGGAAACCGAGCGGGACCGTGATGTTACTAACCGAAACTTTCCCCATCAGAGGTACAAGCCCAGCAGAGCCGAAGCCTTACTTCAACCGAGAGTCCGGACGCCTTATCGCCCATCCTGAACGAAGCGAGAAGCTTTCCGACCGTTCCAAATGCTATGCGAGGTGCAAAGCAAGTGCAGGGTAAGGGGGAGAACCTAACTTCAAGAGCGGGTGTCAACGATGAACGGGAACAAGAACCCCAAGGAGGGCAGGCATGCGTGCTCCAGGAGAGGAGGGTAGAAGGCTTGACGTCAACCCCTAGGCAGTAGCCATGATGGGGGAAGAGAGGTGGGTGGGGGAAAGTGACGATGATTTTCCGTCGTGTTGAGATTTCAATCGCCGGAGGTGGATGAGAGATGGTTCGTCTGCCTATCTCTTGGTCGTTTTTCTTCTTTCTTTTTTTTTTTGTAATCATGCGTTATTTGTTTCTAGGTACAAAAAGCCTTATGCAGCGCTAGCTATGAAGAAAAACAAACCTATAAATGCAATCCCACCGCCCGCTTCACTTCTTCATGGGAAAAATCAAACACCCCGAGTCAATAGGAAAAGTTCCCCCCGCCTAGCACATAAGATAATATACCCTGGACACGTAAGGAAACAATAGATAGAAACGTACAGGTAGAAAGACCCAAACGCTTCGGCCGGCTCCCCAAAACAAAAGAAACGACGGCTGTTCTAAGGCCCTTTCGGGGCCTGATGGAGAGGATTGATGATCGGCAACATAGGAAAACTCCAGTACAGGGCCCACCAGAACCATGATGGGCCGTCAGGCAGGTCATTACATCGATCCAAGGCGTTGGACAAAGCCACGGAGGCAGTGCTATGGCACGACTGAGCGTAACCGAGGAGGGGCCAACCGATCGGAGGGGTAGATCGCGAGCTGAGCCACCGGGCAGAGGGGATGCCAGCCAACGACGATGAGCAGTAGGGTGCCAGCCGGAGAGTAGCAGTAGGGTGCCAGCTGGTGATGAGCAGTACGGTGCCAGCCGGGGAGAGGATGGTAGCAGTACGGTGCAAGCAGACAGAACCGGGAGGAGGAGAGAGGAAGGATCGCGAACAACCTAGGCGCAGCCGACACACGCGCCATAGCAATGGCTTTTGGGACCACGACTAAGCCGAGCGAGACCACGATGTTATTAACCGTGGCTTTCCCCATCAGGGGTACAAACCCCGCAAGGTGAGGCCTACTTCGACCGAGAGTCCAGCACCGTGATGCCGACCATGAACGAAGAGAGAAGCTTTCTGACCGTCCAAAATGCTAAGCGAGGTGCAAAGCAAGTGCGGGGTAAGGAGGAGACCCGAACTTCATGAGCTGGTGTCAACGAAGAATGGGAACAAGAACCCCAAGGAGGGCAGGCATGCGTGCCCCAGGAGAGGAGGGTAGATGGCTTAACGTCAACCCCTAGGCAGTAGCCATCGTGGGGGAAGAGAGGTGGGTGGGGGAAAGTGACGATGATTTCTCGTGGTGTTGAGATTTCAATAGCTGGAGGTCTTGTTGCAATGGTTCGTGGCCTATCTCTTGGTCATTTTCTTTCTCTTTTTTTTGCTTTTCTTTTTTTGTAATCATGCGTGATTTGTTTTAAGGTACAAACAGCCTCATGCAGCGCTAGCTATGGAGAGAAAAAAACCTAAGAAGAACAGCCACGACCCGCTTCACCTCTTCATGGGAAAAATCAAGCACCCCGAATCCATAGGAAAAGTCCCCCTCACCCAGCACCTAAGATGAAAACCACAGACACGTAAGGAAACAATACATACAAACGTACAGGTAGAGAGACCCAAACCCTTCCGCAGGCTGACCAAAACAAAAGAAAAGACTCTAACCGCCAGAAACGCTGCCCGCGGGGAGAGGATTGTGGATCGGCGACATAGGAAAACTCCAGTAGAAGGCCCACCGAAACCATGTTGTACGGTCAGGCAGGTCATTATATCAATCCAAGGCGTTGGACAGAGCCACGGAGGGAGTGCTATACCGCGACTAGGCGTAACCGAGGAGGGGCCAACCGATCGGCAGGGTAGATGGCGAGCGGTGCCACCGGGCCGAGGGGATGCCAGCCAACGACGATGAGCAGTAGGGTGCCAGCCGGTGAGTAGCAGTAGGGTGCCAGCCGGTGAGTAGCAGCAGGGTGCCACCCGGTGATGAGCAGTAGGGTGCCAGCCGGGGAGAGTATGGTAGCAGTACGGTGCAAGCGGACAGAACCGGGAGGGGGAGGGAGGAAGGATCACGAGCAAGCTAGCGGCAGCCGACAAACGGGCCATAGCAAGGGCTTTTGGGATGACGACGAAACCGAGCCGGACCGTGATGTTACTAACCGAGCCTTTCCCCAGCAGAGGTACAAGCCCAGCAAGGCGAGGCCTGCTTCTACTGAGAGTCCGGCACGGTGACGCCGACCATGAACGAAGCGAGAAGCTTTCTGACCGTCCAAAATGCTAAGCGAGGTGCAAAGCAAGTTCGGGGTAAGGGGGAGAACCGAACTTCATGAGCGGGTGTCAACGATGAACAGGAACAAGAACCCCAAGGAGGGAAGGCAGGTGTGCCTCAGGAGAGGAGAGAAGATGGCTTAACGTCAACCCCTAGGCAGTAGCCATTGTGGGGGAAGAGAGGTGGGTCGGGGAAAGTGACGATGAATTCTCGTAGTGTTGAGGTTTCAATTGCCGGAGGTGTTGTTGCAATGGTTCGTGGCCTATCTCTTGGTCGGTTTTTTTTTCTTTTTTTTTTCTTTTTTTTTTTTCTTTCTTTTTTTTTTTAATCATATATTCATTGTTAAGGTACAAGAAGTCGCATGCAGCGCTAGATATGGGGTAAAGAAAACCTTAATCTCAAACAACCAAAAAACAAAGGAAAATTTTAAAATCATCTCCAAGTCGTGTCAAGTACTCGACACATCGCCAACGCACGGCTAACTAATAACAGGATACTCATGAGAAATCATAACAACAGCCCCCTTCGGTAAGGAATAATAAACCCATCACAGGAGAAGTCCTTAAACTGGGCGAGGGTGGGACGAGGAGAACAGCCCTTTTGAGATGTTGGGTGGGGAGGAGGGGAAGACCATGGAGGCTGGCGACGGGGGGAGGGAGGGGAACATATCGGGTGGGTAGTTGGTGCCCGTGGCCCGTATGAAGGCGGCCAGGGCCAGGAGGAGTTGTTTGTCGGACCAGAGGGGGGAGTCAGGGCCCACATCAGAGAAGCCTTGGAGGAGGCGTTCCCTATGGTAAGATGTTGACTGGCAGCGGAGTCTGGCATGGCTGAAGGTTTCTTCCTCTTCACCGCATCTAGGGCAGTGTCTGGGTTCGTCTACTCTCGACCATGAGGGGTGGGCGGCGAGATAGCTCTTCTGGGCTCTCATCTGGTGGATACGACCGGCCATGAACTTGCCCAATCCCATAAACGGGTGGGGAGTCAAGGAAAAAGAAAAGGTATAGTATGGGGGGGGTGGCGCAAGCCGCCTCCATTCTTCTAGGAGTAGGAGTCTCGTTCGTCCTTTGAAGGCTCTGTACGCTCGTCATGGTGTGGTGTGGCGGGAGTGAGGGGCCCTGCGGCAGGAGGTCGGCCCTTGCTAGGGGGGCAAAGGACAGGGTCCCAAGTATAGGACGCGCTAGGTTGGCGAGCCGTCCACTGGGAGATGGGATCTGACTTTAGAGTGCGGGCGATTGGTCTTCCAGGAGAGGGGGATCACATTGGGGGGGAGATGGGTGCAGAGTGCCCTGTGAGCGTCTGGGGCCCTATACTTGAGCAGGGAGGGGAAAGTTGGGCAGAGTCAGCCAGCTGCAGGGTTGACTGTGGGGGCAGCGCAGACTAGTCTCAGGGCAGCCATACGTCACTTGTGCGGGACAATGGCCGACAGAGGAGGAATGCAGGATTCTGCTGCTAGGATAGGTAGTGGGGTTGATGTGAAGCAGTTCGAAACCCAGCGTTGGACTTGGCGCCAATAGATGTCCATCTTCGTGAGCATTCCCCTGCTGGGGACCATAAGGTCGGCACCATACAGGAGGGTGGGAAGGAGCAGGGATATCGCTAGGCGGTGTGCGAGATGGGGGGAGAGGCCCGAGCCATGCGGTGAGAGTCGTTTTACAGTGGCAAAGGCCCCTTGGGCCAGTCCAAGTCTCTTGGAGAAGTGTGCCGAAGAAGCCAGGTTGGGCGTGAATCAGTACCCAAGCCACCTGAAGCAGGGGAGGGGGGGGAATACCTGGCCATCCACGCATATTGGGGGAGGGGCTGGGGACGCTGGGGGGTCCCTCTGGAGGGGGGTCCTCCAATGAATGAGTTCAGTTTTGGGGACACTAAAAACTACTTCCCCAGCGCTCGCACAGGCTCTTATTCGCCCGAACGCCCTTTGTAGTGTTCTGATGTTCGTCCTATAGGATGTGGACGCCGCTGATAGAGCAAAGTCATCGACATATGATAGGGACAGGCCTTTCGGTATCTGAATGTGTAGAGACGCCACATATATGACGAATAGTAGAGGAGAAATCGGGGAGCCTGGTGGAGTGCCCTGTTGGACGGGGGAGAAAGTTTTGGGGGATCCTTGGAACAGCAGACAGCAGGTCCTCTGAGAGAGGAAAGAGCCGATCCAGGATACCATGTAGTGGGGAACCCCTGCTTTCTTGAGGGACGAGCACAGGATGGAGGCATTAACGTTATCAAACCCGCCTTTAATGTCGAGGAAAAGGGTAGACACTCTGAGCCCGGGGCGTTGAAGGGTCCTGACTATGTCTACCAAGGCGATTGCTGCGTCAAATGACGAAAGGGCGGGGAGGGAGCCACACTGGTTGCTGTGAACAAGCTTCAGCGTTCTGGCAATCAGGGAAAGGCGGGAGGCAACAACTGTCTCAAGGATCTTGGAGACAGTCTGCAGTAGGACGATGACTCTAAACGAAGCAGGTGGGTTATAGGAGGGTTTGCCAGGTTTGTCCAGCACTATACCATTGGCCTTCTTCATCGAGACCGGGTGATAGCCGAACTTCAGGAGGGGACCTAGGAGGTCCGTGAGTAGCCGTGGTGCTGTGAGGTGGACTCTTTTCCAGACGGAGTAGGGAATCGTGTCTGGCCCAGGCGCGGAGGAGGAGGAGCACTTTCGAAGGGCGGCCATTATCTCCCCAGGGAGGAGGGGGTCGCAGCCTTTGTAGGGTCTTAGGATAGACGGGACGATAGGGAGCGGTTTTGGAGGAAACAAGTGACGGAGCCGGGCTTGGTTGACCTCTTCCGGGGAGGTAGCGTCAGGCAGGTTAGGAAACCTAGAAGCGACCCTCCCCACAGCGAACTTCTTCGCAGTCCATATGGTACGTGGCGTGGCATCCGCCAGGAAGGATTTCCAGTGATGGGCTTTCGCAGCCTTTATTGCCTTGAAGTACCCTTGTTTGGAGAGCTTGGCTATTACCCTGTCTTGAGGGTCATTCGAGTTACGGGCTTTCCGAGAGGATGAATGGAACTCTTTCCGCAGGGTCGACAGTAACGGGGACCAGCACGGTTTGGCTCTGATGGACGGGCGGTAGGAGGGGGTGTGTGTTTTAAGGAGTTCGATCAGCTTTCCTAAATGGGAGTCAAACCATTCTTGGAATGCGTGTGTAGTGGGGAGGGCCGGAGGCGGAGGGATATTGGTTTCTTTAAGCTGAGGTTCGAGGTTGGGCCAGTCCGTCCTTACCCAGTTCGGAGCCAGCGGCGGAGGGCAAGCAATTGGGTGCGCCAGCCTTATCGAGATAGGGACATGGTCAGACCCAGTGGAGGGGAGGTCAGTTGCCCATTCTTGGAACAAAGGCACCAGAGCAGGGGACGCGAATGCGAGGTCTAGGACTGAGGGCCTGGAGGATCCTTGGAGCGGGAAGCGTGTATGTACCCCTGGGATGTTTAGAAGAGTATATCCATACTCGGCGGCCCTTGAGAAGTACGGGAAGAAAGCCTTGAGTTCGGAGGAGTTGTGTTTTCTAAGGGTGTCAGCAGACGGGTGGTGAATGTTGAACTCCCCCACTACTAACGTAGGGAATGAAGAGAAGGGAAGGGCCAGCGTGGGTGCGATTGTTCTTTCGGTAATGGTCTTTCCCCACACGCTGTAGCAGTTGATGATACCAAACCTCTCCATTGACGTGCCGAAGAGGGAAGGAGGGGTAATTTCGAGGGTAGCCATATCTGATCTGCCCGTAAAAACAGGGGTGATGGTAGTCATATCGATGAGTGACCTAAAAACATAAAAGGCGACCCGAGGGCGGTGCCCTGAGGCGGATGGGGCAAAAGAAGTAAAGCCTAAATGAGAGGGCAGGCGGTTCCTCCAGACCGGAGAGTCCTCAAGGCAAACAATCAAAGGAGGGTTTTTGGCTGAAGCAAATGAATTAAATAAGGAGAGAAACACATCCCAGCTCCCGAGGCAGTTGTGTTGTACAATGGAGAGAGTGTGCCCAGGGCCCAGTTCTGGCGGCAATGATTCGCTGGTGTACGACATCTTACCAGGCTGAGCCTGCAGAGTGGCGCGTGGCAGGTGAGGGGCTAGCCTCCCCCTCGGGGGGGGGCCACCCTTGGAGGCTGATCGTGTCATGGCTGGGGGGGCTGTTATTGTGGTCCGAGTGGCTCTTGGGGTTTCTTCCTGGAATGGTGGGAGGAGGCTTTGGGGGGGGGTGTTGGATCCCTGGGCTGCAGGGCGGTTGGGATCGGCCTGTGGGGCGTCTTGGTAGACGTCCATCTGGTCAGGGTCTATGACAGCTTGGCTTTCTTCGACGGCGAGGGCAGTTCGTGGGGCTGGAGGGGGGGGTCGTTCAGGGCAGTCCCGGCTCCTGGCCGACTGCGCTTCCCCACAGTTGGAGCATCTGGCTGGGGAGACGAGGCAGCATCCGAGGATGGCCTTAAGGTTTCCCCCGCTGGGGCATGAGGGGTTGGGGCAGCGGTGCTCGGCCTTGGTGTGTTGGAGGGAGCACAGCGGGCATGTAGGAGACTCCGCTTTACACAGCGGTTTGATGTGACCATACTTCCAGCACTTCTGGCACTGGGTGAGGGGAGAAGATGAGTAGGCTTTTTCGACAGTCCTGGAGTTGCCGAATAGGTAGATGGACGGGAGCATAGTTTGGACGGAATCAGGCTCGACGTTGACAACCACCGAATAGGCTCGTTTTTCCATACGGGACTGATGGCTCAGGTTGAGGAAGCGGGCCGCAGAGATGGTGACATCCTTGGAGTTAAGTATCGAGTCGGAGAGGGAGTTGAACAAGTCCTCATCCTGAAGGGGCATGTAGTCCACCGGTAGCGAATGGATAGCAAGCTGGACGGAGGTAGGAGCGAGTCTGAAGGGAAGCCAGGGGTTTGACCCAACGGGGAACGACTGGTTGAGTTTTGTGGTTAGGGCCTCGAAGTATGGGGCAGAGGACGCAGCAGGGACCGATGTGTCTACCACAATGAGAGTGACGGAGCCTCTGTCATTAACAATGGCTTTGAGGGAGCGCGGGAGGGAGCAGTTTGCTTCACGGAGAAGGGAAGGGGCCAGGTCGGGCAGGTGTGCCTTTATGTCGGCGGCGTCAGGGTGAGGAGCAGGGGAAGAGCGCGGGGCAAAGAACCTCCTGGCAGAACTGGCAAGTGAGGGGGGAGCCCTTGGGGGTGAGGCTTCATTGACGGCTGCCGCGACTTTTGTTGGCGTGGTGCTGGTAGCGGGGTTCTTCTGCCTTCTGGTGGTGTTGCTGTTGTTGTTGTTCTTGGCGGCTAGAAGTTCTCGGGCCGCTTTATCGAACTCACTGGTACCACCAACAAGTGCTGCATATGACTCCGTGGATTCCTTGGATGGACGTTGGGGAGGAGCCCTGACGGAGGGACCTGATGGGGCCTGGACAGCCGAGGGGCGGGGACGAGATACTTGGGCTGGGGTTGGTGCAGGGACCTGTGTGGGTGGGAGGTGTGCCACCCTATGTGACAGGTCACGTAGGCTAGACTGGATTTGGTTTAGTTGTGTGGAGTGGTCCACACTTTCAGGGAGGGAATTGGCGACACGAGACTCGAGGTCGCTTGTCTGGAGACGGAGCTCCTCCATTTCCTTACCCATTGCAGACATGGCATGGACCAGGGAACAGAGGAGGGGAAGGATGGTGCTATCCGCGAGGGAGACGTCTCCTATCTGGCTAAGGGAGGGTACGGGGAGCTGCTCTGCCGTGAGGCCAGTGAGCTGTCTTGTCTTTAGGAGGAAGTGGTGAAGGTGACGGTCTTCTGGTTGATAGTCTGCCACAGAAGGAGTGGCAGAGGGGAGGTCCTCCATTGGAGTAAATGAGTGGGACGAACCAGGCTGGGCCATGGTGGGGGTGCTCAGTGACGCCAAGCCTAAGCGAGGTGCGAGAATAAGGGGTAGGACAGGATCGTGTACTATACGACAAGGTGTTGTGAAAGGTAGGGGCAGGAAAGTAGAGGGCGCAGAGCGTGCCTATCGCTTGGTCGCTTTCTTTTTTTTTTTTTTTTTTTAATCATGCGTTATTTGTTTCTAGGTACAAAAAGCCTTATGCAGCGCTAGCTATGAAGAGAAAAAAACCTATAAATGCAATCCCGCCGCCCGCTTCACCTCTTCATGGGAAAAATCAAACACCCCGAGTCCATAGGAAAAGTCTCCCCCGCCTAGCACCTAAGATAATATACCCCGGACACGTAAGGAAACAATACATAGAAACGTACAGGTAGAAAGACCCAAACCCTTCCGCAGGCTCCCCAAAACAAAAGAAACGACCGCTGCGCTAAGGCCCGTTCGGGGCCTGATGGAGAGGATAGATGATCGCCGACATGGGAAAACTCATAGGTTGAGGGCCCACCAAAAACCATGATGTACGGTCGGGCAGGTCATTACATCGTTCCCAAGCGTTGGACAAAGCCACGGAGGCAGTGCTATACCACGACTAGGGGTAACCGAGGAAGGGCCGAACGATCGGAGGGGGAGAGAAGGGCGAGCGGAGCCACTGAGCAGAGGGGATGCCAGCCGGGAAGGTGAGCAGTAGGGTGCCAGCCAGAGGGGGGGAGCAGTAGGGTGCCAGCCGGGGGAGGGGTTTTTAGCAGTAAGGTGCGAGCTTAAGGGGCAGTACGGTGCCAGCGGACGGAACTGGGAGGGGGGTAGAGGAAGGATCACGAGCGGGCTAGCCACAACCGACCAACGGGCCATAGCAAGGGCTTTTGGGGTGACAGAGGGACCGAGCGAGACCGTGATGTTACTAACCGAAGCTTTCCCCATCAGAGGTACAAGCCCAGCAGAAGCGTAGCCTTACTTTGACAGAGAGTCCGACACCGTAATGCCCACCGTGAGCGAAGCGAGAAGCTTTCCGACCGTGCAAAATGCTAAGCGAGGTGCAAAGCAAGTGTGGGGTAAGGGGGAGAACCGAACATCATGAGTGGGAGTCAACAACGAACAGGAACGAGAACCCCAAGGAGGGGAGGCCAAGGCCACAGGGGAGGAGGGTAGATGGCTCAACGTCAACTCCTAGGCAGTAGCCATCGTGGGAGAAGAGAGGTGGGTGGGGGAAAGTGACAATGATTTCCCGTGGTGTTGAGATTTCAATCGCCGGAGGTGGAGGAGAGATGGTTCGTGTGCCTATCTCTTGGTCGGTTTTTTTTTTTTATTTCTTTCTTTTTTTATATCATGTATTCATTGTTAAGGTACAAGAACTTGCATGCATCGTGAGATATGGCGTAAAGAAAACCTTAATTCCAACAACCGCCCGCTTCACCTCTTTATGGGAAAAATCAAACACCCCGAATCCATAGGAAAAATCCCCCTCGCCTAGCACCTAAGACA
>Ga0307509_10004098_pt1 | contig 21337 bp, 7 predicted proteins | sample 10_EM_MG_FD_202245 | JGI IMG/M metagenome (GOLD analysis project Ga0307509, IMG submission 202245) | Populus trichocarpa ectomycorrhiza microbial communities from riparian zone in the Pacific Northwest, United States - 10_EM | ecosystem: Host-associated > Plants > Roots > Unclassified | place... | reverse complement strand
CTAATAGCACTACAATGCTCTGAAATTTAAAAAACCAGGCAGGATCTCAAATTCAATATACTGAGCTGGTAGAGCCTCTTTATAGTTCTAAGCCCTGTAGACACTCCTTGAAGTGGTAGTCGTTACACATCTAGGTTTCATGTACTTGGTAATTCAATATCCGATTGGACATCCCCGCACTGTTTAGCGGCAAAGCTGTCCTAACACTTGTTGAATTATGAAGTATAGAGTTGGTGTCTTGGCACCCATTTCTAACTAGGGGCTAGAATACAGAGCATACCTCCCCCGAAAGATTCACAAAAAATATCTAAATTTTTTACCAGGTACTCTGGATACAAGCTGTAGTGTTGGTAAAATTTCAAGCTCTAATTAACTGCGATGGGGCTGTTCTGGTGGGCTGAAAAGTGGCACTTGTGGTGTGTTTTGGCGTTTGACCCCGAACTTTTCTAACGGCACTGTACATGGACGGAAAAGGAAGGAAAGAGTGTTTATGTCGGAGCTTGCGAGTGTGCATAATCTGCATCAAGCGTGTCTTAACTATTCGAATTTGGGCCATAGCCTTTCTTTTTATTCATGCCACTACACCCCAGTCCACTGCTGCTGGTGTAAGTGCACAGTACTGTACCAGTGATAATTTTTCCGCTAATACCTTATGATACTTGCGCTCGAGTACGGAGAGGAGGGTAGATTGCGAAGTGGGTGATCATGATCACCTGCCCAAGCAGGTGACCAATGAGACCGCGGTAGAGCTGTCTCGTTGCCCAATCCTTCATGGGGAGGGGGGGCTCGTCTATGGTGGTGGTGAGGTGAGGTGCCTGCCTGGCTGCTTGTCTGCTTTACTACGGTACTACTACCGGCTCTGCATCGCAATTCTGATTTTGATCCCGCACAAAGAAAGAAGAAAAAAAAGTGCAAGCACCGGAACAACCTTTATGAATCAACTTTCAATCACCACTTCCCCGAAACAACCCCTCCCTTACATCTATCCCCCACCCTTCTCAGGGCTAGGATGCTCTGATTGTGTGTGTGCACCGTAGATGAGGAAATGAACGAACAGACGAATGAAAAAATTAAGACGAACCGCATTCTTTTGTTTTCAGCGAAGACCCTCCAGGGCTGAAGCAGAAGAATGAGAAACATTGTTTTTTTTTTGTAAAAAAAAAAAAAAAAACCCCTTCTTACTTACCGGTACCGAAGGTGATACCGCGTAACAGGGGTTGGGCACACCAGCACAGCAGGAGAAGAAGAGCTCTAGAAAACCACCAACTCTATCCTATCATATCATATCGTATCATATCTCTTGATATAATCAACAACGATATCTATTAAAAATTAAAAATTAAAAAATTAAAAAATTAAAAAATTAAAAAAGTACTGGAGAAACCCCTCAATTCATACAATATATCATAGCTAAGTTGAAACTTGACTGACATCGCTTCAGTCAACCAGAAGCCAATCCCGCACGGGGCGGCGGTCGAGGCCCACAACATGCGCGGAGGAGTGAAAGGGAAAAGAAGAAGAAGAAAATACAAGACATTAAACGAGCGATATATGTGGGTGGTTCGCACATGCCGCGTCCGCCAGAGCATCGTAACCGCCCGCCAGAAGAGGAAAAATCCGCATCTAATGACGTGAAACATAGCGCGCAGTCAATCACTCCCCTCTGGCTTGCTCCCCAGTACTACTACTTGTCATGGCACCGACTGACTGGCTGATTGACCGGCTGCAGGTAGAATCTGGTATGGGAGGAGGGTATTATTACCACCCCCCTCCCTCCCTTCCCTTCTCATTGCAACTTGTCACTCTAAAAACGCTATTATATTATAATAGCATAAGTAAATAAATACGAAGAATTAGAAATAAAGAAAGAAGAGAAACATTGTTTCAAGTCGGGGTCAGGCGTATATTCCTTCACCGAGAAGGTGATCGTAAGTTCATTGTATCACCTAGGAAGGAAATCTCGGATATGAGGAGGAGGAGGAAGAGGGGGGAAAACTTCCTCTGTAAGAAAAACTGTCCTAATGAGTGGACATGTTGCTCTTCTGAAACCTACCGAAAGAAGGAATGCCTCTCTCTTTCTCTTCTTTTCTCTACAGCATCGGTGGCCAGGTTATGATACTGCTATGGATGGGTGGGTGGATTGGAGGAATACACGGCTTAGTGGATTGGTCCTCCTCCCCCCCCCCTCCTCCCCCTTTGTTTCTCTGTCTCTGTTTGCCTCTCGCATTCGTTTCGCTCTAAGCCACACATCTGGCATCGAGGACTTGTTTGGCTGGAATGCATGATAATGTTTTTAAGAAGCCTGGTTTCCCTTGTCCTGTGTGATAATAATATCATGCCGGTATCATACGGTAGCGTATCATACCTCGTCTTTTTTTCCCCCAGTTCTGTTCGTGCGCCCGTCCACCTGGCTGCTAGGAAAATAGGAGATTCGGATCGGCCCGCCACTACCACTAAAAAGGACTCTCTCCGTCTGTCTGCCTGTCTCCATCTGTCTGTTGCCGTCGTCGTCGTCGGCGGCGGCGCAATGCCGTGGACTGAGCATGTGCACAAGGCCCCTTCGCAATCCAGTGCGGCAGACCATCCGAGTACGATACGCCATTGTGGGAAGAAAGATATGATACGCCTTATCGATAATATAATAAGGGTCCCATCTTAACAATGACAATGTTATCCAACAACTAACTTACAACAATAATTACAACAGCAACAACAGCAACAACAACAACAGTAGGGTAGAATATGTAAAAACCGGATCAAGCTTCCTTCTTGATAATGTTACTTATAGTAACTTGAAAAGTAAATAATATTATAACAATAATGAAATTAAGTGAAGTGCCGATAGCTTTGAAGATGACGATGGAGGAATCATATCGTGTCGTAGCATTTCTTACTGCCGATATTGTTGCTTTTGTTGATTGAGTTCTCTCGCTTGGCGTTGCAGAATTCAGGAGCTGAATTACTTTTCTTCTGCCTCTTCTTCTCCTTCATGCTGGTGTTTCGACGAGTGCCCGATTTGCCTGGATCAGTGGTCATAGCGCCGCATTTAAATCACTTGACCTGGGAAAGCTGAGGAAACCAGGGGGCGCTGGGCAAGCCCTTGTACGAGGCCAAATCCCCCATCCCCTGCCGTTGACTCTAACTAAACATGCAATTGGCTACCTAGATAGCTGTCAGAAACCTCAGGCCTTGTTTCTGGATCTGAGGGACAAACCACTGCACCGTGCTGGCCGGCTAGACGTAAGCGGAGCCTTTTACCTTCCCACCACCACCACTGCTAGGGCTTGGCAAACAAAACAGAGTGATATACCATGATTGGCGTACCACCCAAAAACTTGATGATGCGTGAATGAGGTCACGACAAGCTTGACAAGGGAGAGCTGGGCTCGACTTGTGGTTGGGCAATTCGCTAGAAGTTGCCTTCAAATTTACAGCCCAACATGTACGATGACTTAGCTAATATACGGAAAATGACTAGTCTGTCTGTGAGTGCTCAGGCGACTCTTTTTTTTCTTTTCTTTCTTCTGCTGCTGCTGTTCCCCGAACCAAATGCTGGAGGTCAAAGAGCTAAAATGTGCATGCAGATCCACCACCAGCACAGAATTTAAGGTCTAGGCCAGTCCCGCTCCCGCGATCATGTATCACAAGATCGAAAAGGTCCGAGTCAAATAGTCCGATTAATCAATTGCTGACCCGGACCATCTGCCCACGAGCCTGCTCCGAGAAGGAAGCGAGGCAAAGAGAGGGATGGGCAAAGAGAAAAAGGGCCTGGGAGGTCGTGCAATTCGTAAGTGCTGATAACGTAACCGGTCATTTTGGTGAATGTATTACTGGGATTCAGTGGAAGGGTCACGGATTACTTAGGTGGGGGGCTTATTTTACTTTTTCACTTTTTACCTATTCCATTTCTTCTCCTTCCCGCAGACGAAGGCAACCGCGGGAAACGGAGGGTTGGAGATGATTCTGGTGAGAGTTCCGGACTTGGATGCCGTCCGGTGGGGCGTACCGTACGTGGATATCATAAATACAGCCACTATGAGTGTTCGTGATCGCTGAGTCAGCAGCCTCGCTAAAAATGCCAGATCATGAAATTGATCACGACCGGTGATCATGTAAACCGACCGACCCCTCAGCGAGGCGGCACCCACCCTCAGCGAGGCGCGGCAAGTCTTGGCATCAGCCCAAACCCAGACGGAGATTCAACACAAACTTCTTTTTTCTTTTTTCTCTTCTACAACCACAATGACCAAGAACAACAACAACACAACCACCTCCAGAGAACCAATTCACTGGTCCTTTGGAGGGTTTGACTACATACCAAGCAGGAAGTCCACAGATTCCCCCCCGGGGGCAGGGGCCACATCCACCCCTGCTCCCTTCTCAGAAGTTGTGTCAAGTTCTTCTTCATCCAATACACTTTCAATGTCATCACATCCACAGACCATTTCTGCCTCATCTCTTCGGAAAAAACTTTCCCCTCCTTGTACAACATCTTGTACCAAATCTTCTAGATGTTTTTCCAATTTCTCTACTTTCCCTCGCACTTCAGAGATCTGTTTTCTGAGACTAGCCTCCTCTTGCAATAAGGTAGTACCAGTCTTTCGACGCTTTGGTAACTTTCCCTCCTCTTCTAACCTTTCTGCTTCTTTCCTTTTCCGTGTACACTCTGCTAATTTTTTCTCTCTTACAGCAATCAAATTTGTCGCATGAAGATATTTCTTCTGGATAGATTTGTGCTACTCAGTTGACCCAGACTCAAAATAGGAAGCAATATCTTCTCGATCAATCCATGCCTTCCCAGAGGTTGGGATTCGTGTTCGGTTAACGACTTGCTTGTGGTGCATTTCAGCCAACTGTTGCTTTAGGTTTTCAATTTGTCGTTGTTTCTCATCCACCTCAGTGAGTGCCCGGTTTCCCGTTATCGCAAGGTTGCTAATTATTTTCTTCAGTCCCTACTCTTTTATGTCATTGGTTGGTAGTGTTGCTAGCCCAATCAATTCTTGTCTTTCAATTTCGAATTTGTTTTGCGGTACCGTTAAACTATGAATCTGTTGGGCAGAAAAGGAGTTCAAGGGTTCTAGGTCTGGCAGTGGGGATGGGGATTGGGTTTGATGCAAATTGGGAACTGTTGAATTGGGAACTGTCAAATCGTGGATAGATAGATGAGTGAGATTGCGAGGCTTGAATTTTCGATATTATAATGTTTCGGTTTACTGGAACAAGTCCTGTATTTAGAAACCCGCTATGGATGTTGGTTGGAATAAGGGAGGCACGACGAGCAGTCATTAGAATTTCATAGAAATTCTGTTTCGAAACACCGTACTTTGTCGTTCAAAGCGCCTAGTTAGCTCTCTTTGATACTGGTGTTTATAGGGACTGAAAATTGAAACGTCGAGTGACTGTAATCGATGTGTTGTATGCGGTGGTAAGCCGAAGGAAATTATCTGATGTGCAATACAATAATCAAGAAACTTGATATTGACGTGACTGCTGTGCCCATTGAAGAGTAATAATCGAAACTCTCCCATTGCCTTTTCTGCTGAAATACTATTGAGTCCAAAGTTTCTCCTTAAATATTCTATTGCCATCTTTTCATCAGTCTACCCATTTTCTGAGCGACCAAACAAAATATTCTCGGGTATCCCTTGGACCCTTTGAAACCATTCTGCTATAAACTCCTCAGCTTTAAAGATGATTGTAGGATTTAACACAGTTCTATCAGTACAAACACCCTCAATAACAGTAACAAATTCGCGGGTACCATCTATATTAATTATTTTATCTTTAGTAATTAAATTGTAAATAAATTTTAATAGAAGCAAACTTAGGAAAAACTAACTTTTTGCATGATATCTCAATTCTCCTTTCTCACGAGGGTTTCGAATAACTTCTAAAACACGCTCAGACTGCCCAAGGCCAAGAAGTAATCCAATTTCATCGATATTATAGGTATTTTCTGGCTTTATTTTGTACTAGTGTACAATAGATTCTTACAAAATACATTTATTAATACATTTCATTTTTAAATAAACAAAGTTCATTATAACCAACCAAAACAAAGAAAAAATATAAATAAACTAAAAGTAAAATTCATAATACAAGAATAAAAGAAAAGAAATTTCATTAAAGGAAAGAAAGTAAGAAAAAATATAAGAAATACATAAACAAATCGACAAATAAATAAATAAATAAAATTTGAGAAAGATAAAAGGAACCAAAAACTTTAAACATAAGATAAGTGGCTAGAATATGATACCTCATCAAAGAAATGGTGCATCAACTGAATATCATTGCCACGAAGATTGCGAATAAAGTCCAACTGCTTGCTAAAGCGAGTTTTAACTTCAGGATGTCTTTTCTTGAAGCGTGCCTCCTACCTCTTTCCTAACTTCTTATTCGGAATTCGCTTCTGCACCATAGTGGTTGCCATTTCGCATAACTGCCAGATCGTTGGGGGGAATTCAAGACGGCAGTGAAAGTAACACCGGTCTGGCACATCTCTTTCCTCTTCTGGCAAAGGTTTCTGCCTGCACTGACTCTCCTCCAGATGTGGTTTTCTACTCTTTCGGTGATGCATAACTGTGCTTGAGGCCAATCCAACCATTGCTGCAGCAACTGTAAGGCTTGGTGCTGTTCCAGAGGTAGCCATCTCAATGGCCATCTGTTCTCGCACTTGATCGGGAATTGATGAATTTTTCAGAGTTATTTTCAAGATATTTGGGAGAAAAGAGGTTAACTATCATCATGGTTCCCCTTCACCGTATCTTTCAATTTAATCATGACGTTCGTTTTACTAACTATACCTGGGCGCCAAGACTTGCTGCGCCTCGCTGAGGGGTCGGTCGGTTTACAGCCCTGTCTGATAAGTCCTCGTATGGTCCATGACAACGGCAATAATGCCATACCCTCTCCTTGATTTTGAGCTTTCCACTCCACAAAATAATATAAAATATTAGGAGCTATCTTATAAATGATTCTATAGCTTTTGAAGAAAGAAATTGTGAGATTTTTAAGCTACAAATAAATGAATAAAATTTTATTCTGAAGAATTAAAATATGGATAGGTTTTTCAAGGAATTTGAGGGTAAAAATAAATGCTAGTTTTTTGCTCTCAATCAAATTAATTTTAATTACCAGTACTTATATTTTGGATATGTGTTTTGTGAGATATAGACGTAGTAATTGGAGAACATACTAAATATATAACTTACATAATTGTAGAGTAAGGTACTATCTTATGTCAGGTATTGAGCTGAAAATCTTAGATATAATATTGAATACAAATTATGTTAATATACAATAATAACTAAATTGATAAGTCTGATAGCTTACAAAATAGGTAATAAGATTAATAAATACCTTCTTGCAGCTTTTTTTAGGTCATAACTATCTAATAGATACAATTGAAAAATTGTAACAAAAACATTGCCTAAGATATTAAGGTTTAAAGTTTAAAAGGGAATTTAAAAAATTATTAAGCCATTCTAAATAGAAGAGTGGAGTGTATTCATACTAAGAAAAGTTGTGAAATATTTTTACAAATTTTGTTGCAATTACAAAGTTAAACTTGATTGATTGAATGAATTATTCACTATTTTCAACTATGCATTGATGGAATATCTATTCAAGCTTCCGCTTTAAGCTTCTAAATTTATATAATAACAGTAGCAACTAATCTCAGGAGTCATATATGATCTCGCATGTTGTGATAGTCCTCAATAAAATATTTAAAGTTGGTTAATTTTACACTATTTTATCATTATTGAGACAAATAATATTTAAAATCACTAAGTTAATCTAAAAGAATATAAACTAGAGAATATGCTTTACTACTTATCTGAGAGTTTTAAATATTCTACAAAGTATAATTTGAATAGTAAATTAAAATAATAAAAATTGATGTATTTGGCATCTGAATTTGGTAGACTAATTTCATGTTAGCTTATCCCAATTTTCCCCTGACTTGTTTTCTTTGTAAAAACTTTACAAAATTGGACAATAGAGGAATTTCAGGACTTTCTACAACCCCCTATTTTATAGAATTAATATATACAAATTTGTCCTGCCAATTAGTATGGATTGAGGTGGTGTGCTGTTGCCACTAACCGTACGAGAACTTATTAGACAGGGCTGTACATGAGAACCCATTCAACCTCACTCAACCATGGTTTACCGATCCGGACATGCAAAGCCTCCTCCAAAAAATAAACCTCCTCCTCAAACATCCCAAAGAGAAATGATTAGTGTTGAAAATGGTATGATTATTGCCATTTTCCATTGCTTCAGGAATATAGCCCTTGTGGCACAAATTGTTAGATGCCCTTAGTCTACAATTAAAAGCTTCCTTGCTTAAGCATGTGAATGCCTATCTCTGGATATACTTCCTCGCCCTGGTTGCCCTTCCCTTTTGAGAAGTCAACGGTATTGTACAATTATCTGGGCAGCAAAGTCCAATAGCAAAATAGCTGGATGTGACTTCTGCCAATCCACAAAAGGTGGACCTCTTGCATAAAATTTACTGCGGCCTGTTTAAACATATGATGGAATGCGTAGAAGGGTTTCTGAAAAAGCACAAACAATAGCAGGCATTCGACGATGCCTGAAAAGAAATTCCACAATATCCCAGATTCAGTGTATCAAAAAAGGCCTATTGAAAACTCACACAGTGGCAAGGTAAGGAAATGTACAACCTTAGCTAGTGTATTTCGGCCATAGTAGCGTCCGCATTGCGAAATCTGAACAGTTCACAACATCATGATTTCCAGAAGGCTTGGAAGTATGTTAGCACTCTGGTTGATTTCTTTCTCATGGACCAATATTGCAGCCATACACTGGATATACTTTATAACATGGAAAGATACCTGACGACATTTCACTGGACGAAAGAAATTTTCCTTGAGTTTCGTACCTTGAAGGCCATCCGGACAGAGGCAAACTGCCAAGTTTGGGATCTAAGGGAACAAATTGCAAACCAACATGCTAAAGAGGTCCGCAACAACACTGCCGCCAAACATCAGCAGAAAAACTAGCTTGCATCCTGTGCGTCCTGTACGTCTGACGCACTTGACGCACAGAATGTTCAATCGCAAATCAGGACGCCACGTCGATCTGACATTGCGTCCTGATTTGCCTTTGTTTCTACCCTTAATCCTGATGCCACCCAGGCATAGACCTCTTCACCCTGTGCGCCCTGACAGCATCTGGTGCCTTGTTGCTGCGTCCTGACAGCATCTGGTGCCTTGCCGCTGCGTCCTGACAGTACCTGGTGCCCTGCCACTGCATTCTGACAGCATCTGGTGCCCTGCCGCTGCGTCCTGACAGCATCTGGGACCCTGCCTGTTAGGCGGGAGCCTATCTCAAAGTCTTGCGAGATAACTCAGTCCGATAATCTTAATCGTAGACGGAGATTGTCTAGGAAGGCTCAATGATTCAAAAATAGAGGTAGGTAAAGTGATAAAGATTTTTCTAGTGTAAAAAATTATATTGATAAGATCTCTTCTCCGTTGCTTGATGATGTTCAAATAGCTCGGGAGGTACCTCGATATTTATATGCTGCGTCTGGATGGTCGCGGGCTACATCTAGTTCTCATACTAACTAAGTACCTGCTAACAAACTCCAGTCTTTTCTAAAAGGTGCGAACACCATTTGACCCTGACAATTCTGTTATCTCACTTCAACTTCCGAATCGCAACACCATGAAATTACCTGATGGTGCTCCCACACATCAGTCTATTGGTTACGATCCATCTTCGTCGGCATGGAGTCTTGTTTACCATTTGCATACGCAGAATGGTCTCCATGATCGAACCAACAAAGGGGCCAGCTTTGTTATCGAACCTCTCAGTATTGCATATATCCTGCAAGCGACATGTGCGAGGCATAAGATAGACTTGTCACGATAATCGCTCCAATAGCCATTATCCCTCCATAGTCATATCGTTATCGTATGGTTCCCTCAGTATCCTTAGAATACTATTGACGTGCGTGAGTGTGGGTATGCCTGATTGCTCAGACCACCTCATCCGACAACACCATTCACTTCTGCGACTTTCATCGCGAGAGCGTGGAGTATAGAATGTGTTGCCTAACCATTGTTCGTAAAAACGTCCCGTTACCTAGTGACCACTTTCGCGACTCTTGTCTTTAGTGCTCAGTAACCTTATGCGACGTCGACCGATTTGGCCCGAACCACTTGCATAAGCTCGCCAAAGGTCTTTCCTCATATATCCTGCGACCGGGATCTGGTCGGACGGACGGCCGCGACGTATACGGGGTTACGAGGAGGGTTCCAATGACCATGTCTTTGGTGAGGGGACGCAACTACGGCGGCGTCTGCCGATGTTGCGCCGTCCCAACGCTGGTGCGGGAGCGGGGTATTGGCTTGTCTTTTTGAACTCAGAATCCTAAGGTAGGGTAATTATAGGTCTTTATTCACTAAGGGAAGGCTAAGCCTTCCTGTATGCCTAACACGAGCCCCCTCTCTCTGAGCTTCGTCCTCGAACGCTTCTACGCTCTTCCTTCCATTGAACAAATGAAATCCTTTTTGAACTCCGCGTAGTAGGGTAAATAACCTTATGCGTTTACTTGTCCACATGAGGAAAATCTTTCTTCCCTATTCAACATCTGCCCTACTTGGCATATCTGGGTTTTCCTCATGAAAACCTTCTATGAATTCCTGAGCGTTTTCTAAACTCTCAGGCGGTTCCCAGGTGTTCTCGGCCTCAGAACACCCTTTCCATTTAACAAAATATCTTAGTTTGACATTCGCTTATTGCGACCGCGAACCTTCCTTGTATAAGAGATTATTTTACTCTTTACAATTCGTTCCACTTCCCATTCGAGATCGCCATCGATCTCCTCTGGCTCTCGTGGAGGTTGTTCTCTTTCTTCTCGAACCGAGGTTCGATAGGGTTCTAACAGCGAAACATGGAAGGTTGGATGTATCTTCCATGTAGGCGATATTTCGAGTTTGAAAGCGCGTTGTCTTTTCGCTTCTAGGATTTTGAAGGGTCCATAGAGCTTGGGACTTAACTTCTTTGAGGGTCATTTTGTGCGAATATTTTTTCCATTCAACATTACCAAATCGCCTTCTTTATAGTCTGGCTGTTGTAATGCTTTTCGGTCGTAGTACTTTTTCATCGCATCTCGAGTATAATTTAGCTCCTCTATCGCTCGTTTGTGAATCGCCTTCATCCAGTGACTATACAACTCAGCTCCTTGGTACTGAGCTTGTCGCTCTCGCATTTATTCTGTCTGTGGGTGATAACCGTAATTCGCGAAGAAGGGTGACATTCCATGTGCATTGGTTGCGGAATTGTTGTACGCGAATTCGGCTAAGGGTAACAGCTGATACCAGTCGTCCTGGTCATAGTTGACGAAATTTCTTAAGTAACCTTCCAGCACTTGGTTGGTTCTTTCCGTCTGACCGTCCGTTTGTGGGTGGTATGCTGTCGACATTTTCCTTTTAATCCCTAGCAACTTGCATAGGGATTCCCAAAATTCTCCTGAGAATTTTGCATCCATGTCGGATATGATTTCCGTGGGTAGACCGTGAAGTTTGCAGACTTCTCGTAGGAAAACGTTTGCGACGTCCTTTGCGGTCGCGTTTGTCGGGAGACCGATAAAGTGTGCCATTTTTGTGAATCTGTTGACTACTACCATAATCTGAGTGTAGCCTTCTGATTCTGGTAGTTGGGTGATGAAAGCGGTCGAGATAGAGTTCCATGCTGCGTATGGCGTTTCGAGTAGTTAAAGCAATCCCCATCGCGCATGTCGTGGAGATTTATTGTGTTGGCACTCATCACATGACCGAACGTAATTGTTTATCCATTCGGTGAGTCCTTTCCAATACAAATCTCTCGTGATTATCTCTATTGTCTTTTCCATGCCAAAGTGTCCTGCTACCTTCGAGTCGTGGCATCCTTTCGCAATCTTTGTCTTTAGAGCATTGTTTGCAGGTATGTATAGCCGATTTTTGAAGTAGGGGAACCCGTCCCTGTATTGCCAGCTCGTAGGCAATTCTTTGTCACGGGTTAGTAGGTCTTTTAGCGTTGCTTCTCTACTTAACCATTCGAGATCATGGTTAGACGCTTCTCGGACTTCTTCCAAGAGGTCTAATTCATACTCTTGTAATAGAGCTTTGGATATCATCGCGCTTGACACCATGACTTCTTCCTGGAGGAGCCATGGGTTTCGACCGATATCGCTTTCGCTAAATAATCTGTTTTCCCTGCTGTCTGCATGTAGCTGACACATGATCGGTTGTACCTGTTCTACCGCGATGGTTCGCTTAGGCGATAGGTCCGTGCTCCCAAATCCTTTGTTTCCCCGATCGGTTATTTGTAGGTGGTCTACTTCCATCATTCCAGACATGACTATTTTTTCGATGATCATTTGTGCAATCCGGTCCCCTTCCTGGACCTGATAACTCTTTTTGCCATGATTCATCATAATTACTTTGACTTCTCCTGTATAGTCGGCGTCTATCACACCTCCGCCGATTCCTATACTCTTTTTATATGCTAAGCCGCTTCGTGGGGGAATTCTAGCATAAGTCCCTTGCTGTATTCCGATCGCGATCCCTGTCCCGACTAACTTCTGTCCCTGGGCCGGGATTAGGACATCCTCCAGAGCGTATAGGTCATGTCCCGCTGAGAATCTGGAGCCTCGCGTTGGTAACGTAGCCTTGGATGCCATCTTCATTACTTGAATGGCTGCGGCTTGTTGTACCAGCATCCGTTTTGTCCATTTTTCCTGAACCGGTTCGTCTTGTACAAGACTTATTGAGAAATGTTCTGGTTTTAAGATTGACTGTTCGGTATGCTCAGCTCCCTCCTCAGGACAATACTCCGGTCGTCTGCTTAATGCGTCCGGTTTACCGCTTCGCGATCCTGGTCGACAGATAATCTTGAAATTAAACGATGCAAGCAGCTGCGCCCAAAGAATTTGTCTTTGATTCCACTTTTTTGTCGTCAAAAAGAGTTGCAAATTCTGGTGATCGGTATAAACCGTAATTGGTTTATCCGCACCGTACAAGTAGTGCTTCCACTCCATGAACGCTTTCAAAATGGCCAGGAGTTCCTTATCGTAAATCTCATAGTTGCGTTCGGCTGAGTTCAGTTTTCGGGAATGGAATGCTACTAGGTGGAGTCTTCTATCCTGAAATTGGGATAAAATTGCCCCAAGTGCGAAGTCGCTTGTGTCGGTTTCGATTACCGTTTCTCGTTCTGGGTAGAAATGCGCCAGGATTGGCGCCGTTGTAAACCGCTGTTTGAGCTTTTCAAATGCTATGTTCTGCTCTCGTCCCAAGCTGAACTTTTGCTTGTCTCCTTTCAGCGTTTCTGTTATTGGCTTGCATATCTTCGAGAAGTTTTCTATGAACCTTCGATAGAAGTTTGCAAAGCCAAGAAAAATTTGAACTTCCTTGACTGACCTAGGTGCCTTCCATTTCCTTATGGAGTCCACCTTCCTCGTGCTCTTTGTTGCCCCGTCTGTTGCCACAATATATCCCAAGAATTCGACAGCTTTCACATGAAACTCGGACTTCTTAATGGACACTGCCAATTGGTGTTCCATTAATCGTGAGAGAACTTTCTTGACCATTGCAACATGTTCCGCATGCGTTTTGGAGTAGATGAGGATGTCATCTAGGTACACCACTACCCCTTGGTCGAGACATTTGCGTAATCTTTTATTCATCATGCGTTGGAAAGTTGCAGGAGCATGGACTAGTCCAAACGGCATGACTTTATATTCGTACTGTCCGTATCGAGTTCTGAACGCTTTTTTCCACTCATCACCTTTCTTAATCCTTATCAGGTGATAACCATCCTTGAGGTCCAGCTTCGTGAATATGGTGGTACCTGCAACCCGATCTCGTAATTCGCTCATTAATGGAAGCGGATATTTATCGAGAATCCTCAACTTGTTGAGTTGTCGGTAATCTACACATAATCGTAAGCGACCGTCGGGTTTTGGCACAAACAATATTGGCGCTCCAGCTGGTGACTGGCTATGCGTGATCTTGCCTTGTGCCAACATGTCATCAAGGTAGACTTTTAGGGTATTTAATTGGTATTGTGACATAGGGTAAATGGGTCCCCAAGGAGGTTCTGATCCTTCTTTAAGGTCAATTGCATGATCGAATGTTCGTCTCGGGGGCATTTTTTCCGACGCTTCAGGTCGAAATAGATGCTTGAACTGAGCATATTCTTGTGGCAAGGTTTCCAGTTCCACAGGATCCTTTTCTTCTATCATTCCTATTCTTCCCACATACTGGGCCTTTGGATCGTATGTGACCGTCTCGTCATACTCAAATAGATCCTTTACGGCCTGATCCTCAACATGTTCGCGACATGTCATTTGTCCGAAACTCCATTTTTTCGTTTCGTCTAAATGTGATAAGTGGTGTTCATGGTACCACCTTCCAAAGGGGATGATAAGGTCAAAGCGTCCAGTGGGCGCTATTTCAGCAGAGATGGGAGACCTATGTCCATTTCCGATTTCCAGTGTGATGGGGCAGGTATATCTTTGACCGCCCCAGGAGCTTGAAAGCCCATCGAATTCCACTATTCTTATGGGTTTTTGTCGAATTTTATAAGGGATGTCGAGTCGTTCGACTAATCTTTCGCTTAATAGGAAGCAACTGGCACCTAAGTCCAGTAAAACATGAATGCGCGTGCACTTGCCCTCAACATCTAATTGGGCAGGCCCTTCCGGACATGAATAATGTTTTGGAGAACTCGGTATTGGCATCTGAGGGCTATCCGGTTCTTCGTTCTTTCTCTTGAAATGCATTGTCTCATTGACTGTCGTTGTATATTACCGCGCCCGCGCAGTTTCGTCCAGAGAGGACTCCTCAGATAAACTTTCTGAATTAGTATTCTGGGCAGCCCACTACCAGCAGTCTTTACCTCCTGCCGAGGAGTTCCCAAATACTAGGCATTACCGTCTCGCACAATGGCTCCACCTTGCGACTAGGCCTGCGCAGTCCGTATCATCGACTTATTTCGTGGATCATTGGCGACTGATTGGGAATGGTACCTTCGTCCTTACCATTTGGGATTTTAACCGAGATAGCTGTTGGGCCTTGGATAGCGTCGAGGCTTAAACAAGCATGCCCTAGTCACTAAAGCCACAGCTTGGGTAATTATCCTCGCCCTTGCTCTTCCTCAACGTATTTGGAACCCTTGCGCTAGAGCGGCACCTGTCTCGGTCTCAGGGATAGTTTAAACTAGATAGTGAGTCTGAATACCCGATGTATCCTAGCTTTTCACTTCCGGTGTCTTGTATCTATCCCCTACTGTGCAGCCTCGCTTTTGCTAGGTTCCACTATTTTTAGGCCATCTTGTCCCTTAGATCGAGGGTAGAATAGTCTCGTCTCTATTGGCTAGCTTCCAGGCATGCAAAGTCGGAAATTATCTCGCTTTTTTGCACCCTTCCCGGCCCTTAATGTCTCTCGATCTTTCCTCGATCTGTGCCCTAGTTTCTTCCCTTGTCCAGTTTCAGTCCTCTTAACACGATCGAACTCAACTACCAATTTCCATGAACGATTACATTGGGCTGTGTCGTCTCGGTGCCTGGCTGGACTCTTTTCCTGCTTCTTATGACTTGGTTCCCCTTCCTCCGATTTGTCTAACCGTCGTTTCTCCGAGGTTCACGGACCAAGGGGTTCATTCGATATACACTTCTTCGTTCTGGGACCTCAGCCATAAGATGCGCTCCGCGTTGTTCTTTTTGAGTTTCGATTCCCAGAGTTACGCCCGGACTACCCATCCGCCGTTGCCGGTGGTGCCTGAGAACACTCATAGTTCCTCGCCGTCGTACATGCTCTATGCAACCGGGCGGTCTATTCTGTTCACTGTTCGTGAACCTTCTCCCTGGCTTCGTTCAGCCACGACAGCTACCCTTTTTCTTTGGGCTTGAGGTTGATCGTGCTTTTGTTTATTCGATTCGTACCTTTTGGTACCGAATGTCGCGACGGACTGCGCCTTTCGACAATGCTTCCAGAAATGGTTTGTGATTCCATATCGTGTGCATCCCTTGTTATTTCGTCGGCGATCAATAACATCTTTAGGGATGGAGTCGTGAGCTTTGGCCCAGTCGATGTTTACTACCTCTTTCTTATTTGTAGCTGTCTTTTCTTTCGACTACTCCTTCTTCTTACGGGGTACCTTAGGCTTTCCCATATAGGCGGCCCGCTTTTCCACCGTATACCTTTTGGGCGGTCTTGGATTGCTCTTTGTCGAGGCTCGGTCTTCTGTTTTTCGACTTATCGATGTTCCCGAGGATTCGCTCTTTCCGTGTCTTAGGCGTTTGTCTTCCTCGTGATTCTCATATTGAATCTGGCATTTTTGAAACCTGCCAGCCATAACTCGTTGTTGGGATAGGTTTCGAACGATAGTCTTAATAGTCCGGCTTCCGGCATCTGAGCTTTAAGCATGTCTCTCCATGCTACCCCTTGGAGTCCCACTTTAATGTTGTGGTTCTCCATTCGCAAAAGGAATTGTCGTATATCCCCATGATATCTTTCAATTTTCATTAACTTGTGGGTCCTTTCCGCCTCGTGTGTAGGCGTAAATCGTTCGGTTACTTTTTGTTCAAACATGAACCATCTTTCGTAGCCGATCTCCTTTCTATATCCTAATGCCCCCGACATCTTTTTCCGATAGGTATCTGTGAAAGGAGCTACATCGTCTCCTTCTCTTCGTCCCATGGCATATTAATTCGATCTATTTCCATGGTCCATTGATGACTGTTCCGTTCAAAATAGTCTTGAACTGCCATTAACCATATTCGAATATCCTGATGAGACTTATTCTTGAATACCCATGGAGGGTCGGAGGGGCGTTTGGTATGTAGCAGTCGTTCCCGAGCGATTGCTTTTGCCATGACGTCTATGACGTCCTCTTCTTCGTCCCCTGTCTCGGTATCTTGCCTCTCCCGACTTTTTCCCTTTTTTTTGCGGCTCGGGCCTCCTTGCGGATCCTGCCCATCGTCATCGTCGTCGTCGTCACCATCGTCTGGATCGGGGTCCCCTGCCCCGTGCATAGTTGTTGGTGGTAATTGGCCTCCCCCGTTTCCTCCTCGTTCAGGAGTGGGGTTTGACCGTTTCTTTGGAGCTCTGTCGGTATTCCGTACGGGCCGTTCCCTATTGTCAGTAACTATAGTGGGGGCTGCTGACCTTTGAGCCGATATGGCTCCCACTTGGGCTTTCAGATCGTTCAGGATATCATGAAGTTTCGCCATTTCCGCTTCAGAACGTCTTTGTTGATCTCTCGCGGCTTCCTTGTGTTCCTCCCTGTGCCGATTTATAACCGACACATAGTTGGCATTGTCGTTTGCTCGGGCTTCCTCTACTTCGAGGATACAGACCCGGAGCTGCTCATCCTGTCGCTGGCTGTGTTCTGCCTGTTCTGTCTGGCGAGCTTGTTGGGCCTGAAATTCTGCTTGGACCTTTGCCACGATTTCTGCCTGAATAGTTCTGGATTCTTGGTCAAGCATGTCGATGGTCTTCTCGAACATATTTAATTTGTCGACTAGTATGGACTCACCTAACTCCAACCGGCGTTGGAGTTTTCCTAGCGCTCTTGCCTGTTGTTGGCCTTCGCTAGATAGTCGTCCGATATCTAGGTACATGGATTTCTGTTCTCTAGCCATTCGTTAACTAAATTTTCCGAGAACTCCTCCAAGGTGGCCTGCGAATTGGTTTAACTCTTCCTTTGAGACATAGTTAAGAGTTGGTGTCTTCGAGCGCCAGCGGGTTAGTCGGCCAAGAGCTATCTTTCCAATTGTGCTGGTATCTAGCAGCCCTGGAGTTCGGCTACTGCTATGGATGATGGTTTCATCCCCACCGGTCATCTCAGAATCTTGGGTTTCTTCTGTCATCATTGGTGATCGTGATGTGTCAGGTCGCCGATACGCCTGGAATTTCTTTGTGTTTTATCGCACTGGTGTGGAGGGTATCTGATGATGCTTATCGAATTGACTTGGGGTTAAGCCAGATAAGCGGAATCTTGTTGTCCCTATTGGACGTAGGGTATGGGGTGTTCCAGAAGTTGTCTGGAAACTCGTAGGTTTTTATATCCCTCGTGGGATAGGGAGTGTTCCACTTCTCGTCAGGTTCTTCGACCAGGTCTTGGTTCTTCTGAACAGCTGCAGGGGCAGCGGCAACAGTATTGCCATGCGGGAAAAGGTAAAGTATTTGGAGAATATGAGGTGTATCTCCTAAAAGCTGTTTGAATGTGTAGAATCGATGTTGGAAGATAGAATCGACAAGAGATAAGAGTTCGAAAATGATCGCTTCACTTATTTCATCGAGCAGTCTTGTCATATAGTGAGCCTTGGTAACAAGGAGAACTATTAATATACTGTTAGGCGGGAGCCTATCTCAAAGGGATGCGAGATAACTCTAGCCGATAATCTTAATCGTAGATGGAGATTGTCTAGGAAGGCTCAATGATTCAAAAATAGAGGTAGGTAAAGTGATAAAGATTTTTCTAGCTTAAAACTTATATTGATAAGATCTCTTCTCCGTTGCTTGATGATGTTCAAATAGCTCGAGAGCCACCTCGATATTTATATGCCGCGTCTGGGTGGTCGCGGGCTACATCTAGTTCTCATACTAACTAAGTACCTGCTAACAAACGCCAGTCTTTTCTAAAAGGTGCGAACACCATTTGACCCTGACAATTCTGTTATCTCACTTCAACTTCCGAATCGCAACACCATGAAATTACCTGATGGTGCTCCCACACATCAGTCTATTGGTTACGATCCATCTTCGTCGGCATGGAGTCTTGTTTACCATTTGCATACGCAGAATGGTCTCCATGATCGAACCAACAAACGGGTCAGCTTTGTTATCGAACCTCTCTGCATTGCATATATCCTGCAAGCGACATGTGCGAGGCATAAGATAGACTTGTCACGATAATCGCTCCAATAGCCATTATCACTCCATAATCATATCGTTATCGTATGGTCCCGTCAGTATCCTGAGGATACTATTGACGTGCGTGAGTGTGGGTATGCCTGATTGCTCAGACTACCTCATCCGACAACACCATTCACTGCTGCGACTTTCATCGCGAGAGCGTGGAGTATAGAATGTGTTGCCTAACCATTGTTCGTAAAAGCGTCCCGTTACTTAGTAACCACCTTCGCAACCCTTGTGTATAGCGCTCAGTAACCTTATGCGACATTGACCGATTTGGCTCGAACCACTTGCATAAGCTCGCCAAAGGACTTTCCTCATATATCCTGCGAACGGGATCCGGTCGGACAGACGGCCGCGACGTATACGGGGCTATGATGAGGGTTCCATTGACCATGGCTTTGGTGAGGGGACGCAACTATGGTGGCGTCTGCCGATGTAGCACCGTCCCAATGCTGGTGCGGGAGGGGGGTGTTGGCTTGTCTTTTTGAACTCAGAATCCTAAGGTAGGGTAACTATAGGTCTTTATTCACTAAGGGAAGGCTAAGCCTTCCGGTATGCCTAACACTGCCGCTGTGTCTTGACAGTGTCTGGTGCTGATGGCTGTTGCCCTGGCGACCCATGATCACCCCAACATAATACCCACGTCATCTGATACTGTCCTCTTGCGTCCTGACTTCGGATCTCTTCCCCCCATAGTCTGGGCTTCTTGCATCTGGTCACGTCCTGTCCAGATATCCCTGCTTTGTGGTCACGCGTCAGGATCTCACGATCCTGATCCATCATCTCCAGATACATGATGACTTCTTCCAGATTTTACTCCAAATACGGTGCATCGCCTGGTTCTTACATGACAAGTTCAGACTCTCTGGGCTGCGATATCCTGACTCTGGCACATCAGTAAAAACAACACCCAACGCCCTGGTACGTCCTGTACACCCAGTCCGCCGGACGGTCCAGGCGCTTATAACATAAACTCCAGTTCTGGGTGCATCTGCCCGGGGACTTGTCCACAGGGCGCAACCATGTTTCACCGGGCGGCAACAGGTGCCTTCCGGTGCACTAACCCTAGCAACTGAACACCCAGAGAAATACTCTTCCTCCTGACCGCGCCCAATGGCCCTGGTAGAACAACTACCTCCCTCCAGTGCCGTTAAACTATGAATCCTCTCCTTCCAGTGACACCCGGTTTCTTCCCATGACACCCACTAGTGTCTGAAACCAATACTGAACCCTCCCATAACCTTCCCAGATCTCCCTAGTTCGCCTACTCCGGCTGTTTTCACCCAGGATGAAATCTTTACTGAAGCCTATATACTAAGAGGGCTATATTGGCTATTCCGGTGTTTTACCAAGAGAAGAGTAGTCAGATCAATGAGTATGGTTAATTTATTAAAGCTATAAAAATGTATGGATCACTACTAGTATATGGCACAGAGCGGGAGTATGCTTGTAGCCTATGGCAGAAAAGACTCTGGAGGTATATGCCGGGGAAACAGGAATACAAAGTAGAAGATAGCTCCTCAGTGTAACGACCCTACGATAGGTAGCTATAATAACTACCACCTTAGCCCAAATGGTATACCAAGAGGTAGTCAGAGGTAGTATGGTCTAGTATACTTAGTATACAAGAATGCTGGTTCGCCTAAAGGCAAGGCCTAGGGAACAGTAGAATAGCCTTGGGCATTCTATTAGGCAGGGTAACCTTTCGGGAGAACATTCACATAAGGTAAAGGGAATTATGGGATTGTTACACGGACCTCCGAGACGACCTTTGTGGTTGACTGGCGGACTTCCGGAGAGGTTAATGGCATGAGAGGGCAAAGTTACCCTACCTTGGGAATTTGGTCATTTTGCCCATGGACCCCAGTTACCCTACTGAGGAGTCCAAGTTACCCTACCTTCACCGGCAAAGTCATCCTAGAACTTAGAGGTTGATTGCCTCACATTCTATGGGCTCTTAGATGTTCTTGGCCGCACACGCATCTGCTCGGGGAGGTCCCACGCCTGTATGAGGGTGGCCCGAACATGCTATTAAACTTGGGCGGGTTTTGCTAACACCCCCCTCTGGCCCCAGCGTTGGGACGGCGCATCATAGGCAGACGGCTGTGTAGTTGCTCGTTTGCTAGTAAAAAAGAGGTCATTGGAGCAGCTGCCGTAAAACCGTATAAGTCGTCGCCGTCCGTCCGACCGAATGTCTTTCGCAGGATATATAAGGGGAGTATGGGTAATCACCAAAATGGGGGTCATCCATATGTGGTCTCTCGGGCATCTAGGAGTCTATTCTAACCTACGGGTAGTAGGGTAGTCTTCCTAGTGGTACTCAGGTAGTCTCAGAAGGCCAGGGTGCTTTCGAGACAAATACCTCAGTAACCAGCCTGGACCTTCTCCCCTTGATTTGT
>Ga0307509_10004096_pt1 | contig 21339 bp, 26 predicted proteins | sample 10_EM_MG_FD_202245 | JGI IMG/M metagenome (GOLD analysis project Ga0307509, IMG submission 202245) | Populus trichocarpa ectomycorrhiza microbial communities from riparian zone in the Pacific Northwest, United States - 10_EM | ecosystem: Host-associated > Plants > Roots > Unclassified | place... | reverse complement strand
GGCCGTCCGTCCCGGGCATAGGTCAGGACGGACTGCAATTGGGCGTCCGTCCCGTCCGAAGGTCTCAAACTTGGCGTCCGTCCCGTCCTAGGCTAAAGACGGACGGACTGGACGCTTGGGAACACTGTTTCTGCCCCTCATACAGTTTTGGTTCTTTCCCTCTCGTACTTCTATTATACAATCCACCGTGGCCCTCAATTTATAAGAAAACAAGAGCTCACCACAGAAATAAGAGCCGACCACAGAAACATGAGTCGACCACAGAAACAAGAGCCCACAAACTTCGCTTCCAACCCCGATGCCACCTCGAGAAAGCCCACACCGCCCACCAATAGTGCTGTAATGAACTCTCTCCTAATAGCAAACTAACCGGTAGCGGGATCCCAAGAGTTATCGAGGCGCTTGACAAGATTGTCGTCATCTGTTTTCAAAACTCTGTCTTTGCCGGAGTCAAGTTGCAGCTCTGGAGCAGGTTCGTCGAGTGCCGTTATTGGAAAGGTAAGGTAAATATATAGAAACAGGAGCCCCAACAAAAGAAGCAAAAGTATAATCCCTCTCCGCGGGAAACCGATGGGAAGAGACGAAGGGGAACTCAAGACTAGCGGTGGTAGAGATTTTGTTTTGTGGGAGTCAAACCTCCATAGAGTTCCCAGATCTGTGGGCTTGCAGTAGATTCACTGTCCCCGCATACCCGGAGAAAGAAGCCCACCAAAGTGGTGTTCGTCCAGCATTGTCTGGGATATTGGGGTTGATATCTTCCCGCTGAAGCAGTAGTTGCACCACTCCATTATGGCCACTCGCAGCAGCCCATGAGAGGGGCGTTCGGCCCTGTATGTCGGTAATATTGGGGTTGACATTTTGGCATCCTAACAGTAGCTCGACTACTCCCTCATATCCATACTTGGCAGCAGTCGCGAGAGGCGTTTTGCAACATTCGCCCAGGATGTCCGGTGCGAGGTCTGCCCGTTCTAACAGAAGCTTTACTGCTTCATCGTCCCCAAGCAGGGCAGCGTAGTGGAGAGGGGTATAGTGAACGTAATCGGTAATATTGGGGTTAACATCTTCGCTTCTCAATAATAGTTTCACCAGTCTGTGAGACTTATCCTTGACAGCAATCAGGAGAGGTGTATCGCCAACAATGTTCGCGATATTAGGAGCAATGTCTTCCCGCTCCAACAGTATCTGTGCTGCTTGATAATTACCACGCAATACAGCACCGAAGAGCGGTGTTTCGCCCTGATTGTCGGCGGTGTTGGGGTTAACATCTCCACATTCCAGCAGTTGCTTCAGTGCCCGATAGTGAACCCGTACTAGTGTAGCCCAGAAAACTGGTGATCGGCCGATATTATCCGAGAGATTCGGGTTGACGTCCTCCCGTCCCAAGAGTTGCTTAACTACTCCATCGCGCCCATAGGAGGCAGCCCATGAGAGTGGTGTTCGACCTTCCATGTCTGTTATATTGGGGTTGACATTTTGGTGGCTTAGTAGTAGATTCACAACAGCCTCGTGCCCTGCGCCGGCAGCCCACGAGAGGGGGGTCCGTTTACAATTGTCAGCCATAGTGGTGTTCGAGTATTCCTCCTCTTCGGACAGCAGTGGCCGTGGTTAAGTGGCGAAGCGGGCCGGAAAAGAGGAAGAAAAACAAGGACTAGCAAGCTGAAGTCGCTAGAAGGAGAAGTAGTCAATGGAGGTCTTCAGGGAAACTGAAAACACAGAACTTGATTTGTGGCCGAGGTAGAAAAGATAAAAGAGGGATGTGAGAAAGCAATTTATGAATGCTGCTGTCGCGTTCTCAGAGGTGTATGTCTGCGCCGTGTTCTTGATAAAAGAAGTGAGGTTAGCGCTGCAGAAGAGGGCCGGAAACAGCACCTATATAACCCTATACCACAGCTGTCGCCACCGAAGCTTTGAGCAACAGTCACGTTTACAAACCATATATGGTGGAAAGCGCTTAAAAGGTGTACCAAGGGGTGCATTTTTGTAATGCCTCTATTCAGTCCGGGCTAGGGGTTATAAATGTCAAAAATATTTTCTAGAAGCCCATCGTTCAATTCCCAACAGTATAACTTATTTCTGGAATTTTAATCACTGATATATGTATATTCTACGATGGGAAATATTATTAGAAAATCATCATAATTCTGTCCTCTCATAAGATAGACAGAAGATGAAGGTTAAAATTAAGCTACACACTACAAAAAAAACTAAATGTTGGAGGGAGTTGAACATGCGATCTCGGAATTTATTTTTTGCCATTTAAAACCCGTTACCCTGGCCAAATAAAAGCATTACAAAATTGCACCTCCTTGGTACACCTTTTAAGCGCTTTCCACCATATGATAGGAAATTGATGGAATCAAGGTGCTGTCCGGTAGGCCAGAAAAATAATTCATTTTGTTCACTTTCTGGGATTTGTTGCATGACCTAAATATGTTCAATTTGGGAACTGTTCTGTCGGTTATCGGGAGCTATATCAAGTGCCACGAGGTGTGATCTAGGAATCTATTATGTGTAACTTAGTCGACGCGATATCCCACATGATACCACCCATGGCAACTCTATATTTAATTCTTCACACTGAAATTTTTGGTATGACCCCGGTCGGAAAGAAAAAAAACTGGCGGTGAATACCAGAATACTATCCGTTTTTTTAAGTGGCCGGAAAGCGAGGTTACGCACTTCCCCTCCACGGCTTCTGGCTCTATATGTTGAAACCTTACACTTTCTTCGTTCACTTATGTCATACCTATGCTACCACTTTAGGATCGGAATCTCTGAAATCTCATATAGATTATATACAATTTTGCCAACCGGACAATGTCGTGCATGGAAAATTTGCTTGTGGCCATCGAGATTAAATACTGGTTATCATACTTATTAATACGCTTAACCTTTCTAGAGATGCTAAATCATTCTGTCAGCAACATTAGCCTATCATGCCCCTTAGGACTTAGCTGCGATGGTATCAATCCTCTTCCCCCCCTCATCACTACTATACTTGGGCAAAAAAGAAAACTAAATGAAAAATGCAGTCCACCCTCTTCCACTTCGACGCCCTACTCCTAGTAATCCTCCTATAAATCTGTACTTGTAATTTCATCGAATATTCGGAATCTGGTATTAATAAACATTTATGGCTTAGTGCTATGTCCAAATATGGCTAGGAGGAGCCACTATTTCATACATTATTTAGTCTCGTCTGGGTCAAGCTTCTGCTCAGTTGCCTACATTTGACAGGGAACCTACCATGTGCTCCTACAGTTTTTCCTCACAGCTTTTACCCGGGTATCGGCTCACGATAGTTGTAATAAAAACTCTGCAGGTTTTTGAGACTCTTTCACCCCAGCTTTATATTATGCCCAAAGTAACCTTTTAGAAATCACAACTCGCTCCTCTCATATTATCGTCACAATTGTGGTCACCCGCACCACAATTATCACCACTAAAAACATAAAACCGGAGTGTTCCGTCCCCTAGTCCGATCGGCTAACCTGTTACCATCGGCTGCTTTCCCCACTTTATATTAACCCCATCATACATTTGGTATTTCTCATAATACTGACATACTGGCCGGCACTTTTGTAGCCACCGGATTCCGAATACGCGATGAGAATACAAGTACATGAATATATGTCGCCCAGACAGTCCCTGGAATGGTTGATTAGATGAAGGATAATAAGAATGTATCTGTTCTCTTGTCCCTTTCTTTTCTCTTCTCCTCCTCGAACTCGTCCATCTGACCTTGTTTGCCTACTACAGCTTCTACGGTATGTTCTGGAAGTTCGCGCGTATCGGGGAGCGACTGTCGCCGTGCGTTAGTATTTGCTGTATGATTATGGCTGTGAGTGGTTTGATTCCTGTTTTGATGAGCGAATGGGGATGGGTGAATAGGACTAATTGGGACGGGGGATGGTGGTTCTGGGTTGTTACTTTCGTTTCTTAAGAGATTGAACAGGATTATTTTTTTTGTGAAAATTTAATAAATAAGATACGAGGTGCGCTACAGCATTCGCGGGGGTTTTCTTTTTGGCATTTTGATTCACCGGGGGAGGGCACTGCTAGAATTACGGTTGAGGGTTGCGAGATGGGAAAGGGAGCCTAAGGGTCGTGAATCTATTTTCCTAGTTTTGCGCGGATTATTCAACACTTCTCCAAGAGTCCAAGATTGTAGATCTCCTGACCAACTGTACTCTATTATCAAGTTACCATATTATATACAGCGCTTTTAAATATCCATCACACAATCACTGTTGCCCATCAAACAAACTCAAACGTGTCACCTTTATCCGTACACATAACCCTGACCCTCTTGCTACCAACGACCCTCTCCAGCCTCATAGCATCCCACTTGGAGAATATCACACTCACCTTCGGCTGCTCCGTTACCCTCCCCTCTCCAATGCTTCGCCTAACAAGGCCACTCGCGACCGCGCGGTAGGAAAGAGAGCTATCCAGCAGCCCGTAGAATACCACGCTTGCGGCTCCGCGGGTGTCGTAGCGGCAGAAGTGGTGCGCTCGCCCACTGTAAAGAAGAACCGAGTGACGGCCTGTGAAGAAATGTGACCGTGCCCGCGCGACGGAGGAGACGGGCGTTTCTTCTGAGACGGTAGAGACGGAGATAGGGGTGTTGTGGAGGTCGTTCCGCATTCGGACGAAGTTAAAGTAACTCGGTATGAAGATTAATGTACTTGTGGAGGTGTTTCGGGGGAGTGAGGGTAGGACTGCTTTTGTGAAATAGTCGAAGCCGGCGTCTGGTGTGCGGCTGAGGTTGGGGATCTATTCTTGTGAATGTCTGTAATATGATAGTTAGTAAGAGGAACTGTTGGGTTAGGAGCGGGAGGGGGTAATTCCTGTCGAACTTGAACCCCCAAATCAATATGGACCCTGCATACTCTGCTTGAGTCTTCACTCTCCCGGCAGCATTTAACATACTCTGATTAAACAACTTCATCATCTTCGGTGTCGCGAACCCGCCGAGCACCAACGTCTGTCTGAAGTATTTTGCATTAGTGCTTAAATACCAGTTCCGCACGCGCCGAAAGTCACAACCATGCGGATCCTTGGGTATCAAATTGAGGTGTTTGAAGATATGCTCTGGGTGATCCCAATTTTGCATAAGCAATGCGCTGGCTTGATCCACCACCACTAATTCTATACTAGAGAGGAAATCGTAGTCGCGCTTTTTGTCGGACTCATCACCAACAGTCAAACGCAACCCAAGCGGTGAAGCGAGGATTATATTGGAGCTGTAGAATTGACTAAAGTACTTGAGAGTTTTCCGAGTTAATTTGAAGCCTAACCTGAAGAGGTCGTCGTGGCTGACGCCAAAGAGAGCACAGAAGTCTTTGGGATGGTTGGGGCCAATCCGCTGGGCATCCGGGGGTGTATAGTATGTATCTGGAAAGCGTTTTTTGTTTTCCTATAATAGTTGGCAAAGTGTTAGGTATTCAAGAGAGGATGAACTTATTTGTCTCTCTGGTTGTAGTATGTCGACCAGCGCATTTGTTACTCCTACGCAAGCGTTTCGAGTTGGTAGTATGAAAAGGATTTTGGGCCTTGTAAAGCCTTACTCCCTGAACTCTATTTCCTCGTCCGTAGCCTTTGCTAAGCGGGAATTTTTCTTTAGAACTCGGTCTCGGATCCTGAGTTTTGATTGGTATGAAGATGATCTAGTGCTTGGGTGGGAACATACTTTAGGACAGCATTTGGCGCATCCAAGGAATAAAGGAATACATCCTCCGGAACTCTTCAGCATTGCCTAGTGTTCGTTCACTATATAAAACATCCACATAATTGAAGATAAGGTGCCTTAATGACTTCTATAGCGGCGTCAACTCTTCAGCGACCGGCTTCCTCTTCAAATTCACGCCTTTCAGGCCTTCAATCCTTCTTCCACCTGTGGTTTGCTCCGAGACTCCGGGAATGGATAAGTAGGCATTCCCAAGTAGTCTAGATTTAGGCAGCTCAGTATCCTTCCATTCGCCTTTTGAAGCGGAGAAGATTGAAGCCAACCTAGACGGTGAGGCACTCGCAAAATGTGATTCAAATGGGTCGGATTGAGCTTCGTTATCTGAGCCTACCTCTATGGCCTCTTCTTCGGGCCCTTCCTCTTCCTCAGGCTCATTTGCTAAATCTTCACCGTCTTCTAAGGTGATCCTATCCTCTACGGTTTGTGTGTGATCAAGTTTTCGGCGTTTAGGATTACGTTGGTTAGACTCATTCTTCGTTACCAGAGATTGGGGTAGGAGGTTGTAAGGTTTTGCTGCTACTTTGTCATCTTCCGATTGCGATTCGGGGTCGCTACTTAAGTCTTCCCCAGAGTCTCCCCAGAGCCTTTGCAACCGTGCAGTTCATGATCATCTGAAGTTTCGGGATTATAATCGGGATCTTCAGCTTCCGGAATTCTATTGCGCAATTGTCAGGGCGGTCCCGAATGGTAAAGGGGAGTCGTGTGATCATATATTAGAGCTGATTGATAGGAAAAACGTACTCCTTTTGTCGATTTTTAGTTCTAATAGAGGTTCTTCCTTGATCACTCCGCTCGACCACCTCGACCACCTCTACCGCCTTTGCCCAGTGTTCTCAGCCGTCCGGGGGCCGGCCCCGCTGGGGGACTACCAAGAGCCCCAGACGGGACGGGACGGCTAGCTGTAGTCCGTCCGGGGTGCTTTAAGGGCAGGACCGCCGTCTTTAGGCGGGACGGCGGGCCCTATAGGGTGAGACATGTTAGTGCAGGGCAGGGGGATGGACGGCAGGGGACGGCCGGGGACAGGTGAGGACGACCGAGGACGAGTGAGGATGGTCGGGGATAGGTAAGGACGGCCGGGGATAGGTGAGGACGGCCGAGGACGGCCGAGGACGGTTGAGGACGGCGGGGGACGGCGGGGGACGGCGGGGGACGCCACGAGTGATGTCTCATGATGCTATATGATTGGTTCGGAGGTGCATTATTTCAACTTCGGCTAGTACCGGAAGTCCAAGTGCTGGACTACAGCCCCCTATAGTCCGTTCGGTCCTAACCTTCCCGGGCGTAGTCCGTCCTAGCACCCCAAAAAAGACGGACTATGAGCCGTAGTCCGTCCCGTCCTACTCCGAAGACGGACGGACTGGACGACTGAGAACACTGGGTTTCCCTCACCGAACCAGAGGCCACTGGTGACCCGGAAGAGCAGGTTGGGGGAGTCTCCCAGAAAGTTTCGCCGGAGGTGATATGTAGCGACTCGATTGCTAGGATGGATCAAGAAGCGTTTCCCGCGACAGGAGGAGCATCCCATCCCCCGTCTGTGTCCACAGTGCTCATATTCTAGCGATAGTTGATAAGAATATCAGTTGGAAGAATAGAACTGGGCTTCAAAAGTGCGGACATGGAAGCTAGCGATGATCCTTGGCTTGGCGATTACTCCAAAGCAGGATACTCTTCCTATGCATATCAGTTAATCGCGGGAGCAGAATGGGTTTTGGATGTTGATTGAGATTGAGGGGAAATTTTAGCAGTAGCGCTGGATATGCCGGGCAGTTAACTTATAGGGTGTTGGGGTGGGGGGAGTTGGTGTCTTGATCGATCGATCGTGAGTCCATCTCTGTCTGCTTTGCCGCAGTTTTTGACAAAGGTAGTCCTTTTACCTCCCGCACTATACACCCTACTCGTGTATGAAGCCCGGGGCGAAACGAATCGCACAGTCAATGAAAAGCGATAGGGATACAGTCTCCGTGGCGACCTTTCCATCAGCTATGCTGAAAATCGTGTACACTCTCTATACCTCAAGAAACTCAGTAGGACAATAGCTCCTAGAAGATATTATGTTGCTCTCTCCTGCAGACCAGCATCCCGCCGCCATCTCGGAAGGTCAAGAAACCATTGATGGCGCCTGCGTCATTAAAAAATTGAAAGCAATGCATCACCCACGACCCCCGATTTCTGCTGGGAGAGAAAGTGTTCATTTATTCTTTATAACTTCTCAACTAGATAGTAGGGCTATAAATCTACTCCCGGAGGTGGGCATGGGGCAGATGCAGACTCACATCCCTGGTGTCGGACCTGTGCTCCTGCCGAGGAGCGACATGGGGTTCTCGGTATGGTGTGCTCGGTCGAGCACTGCCGGCAATGCCCAATAGCAAAAACAGTCACAGCGAGCAAATGCCTATCATAGTGGAAGAGATTATATCAAAAATAAGCACTGGGGCGTATCTTGGTAAAGCCGGGAACGCCGGTCAATCTAGGCCGTGTAGAAGATTCGCGAATCCTGGAGATGATGGGTGAAACCGAATACGCCCGCCTTGTCGTGGGTCAACAAAGAAGCCTCCTGATCGAAGTCCATCCAGGAAACTCCACGGCCCTTGCTGCCACCCACATTAACGCTAGAGCTCCAACCGACAACTGATCCATCATCGAGCAACAAATCAAGCCGACTTCGAAGTATGTGAAACCCCCATGCTAACAGTTACACTCGCTTACCAGCAGAGCAGCCGCCCGCTCCGATGCTGCCATCTCTATTTCCAGAACCGGAGGAGTGTCCGAGTGTACCGCTACAATGAACATTCATGCTGGCACTCCTCCCCTGCACTGCAAAGCAAACCCTTTTCCTCCTCCGGATGATTACCGAAGCCAGTAACCGATGTGGAATAAGTGTGCGGAATCAGCGGGCAAAAAGTGGCGTGCATGTACTCCAACCCAGGCAGTGCTCTTTCTGAAATTAGGGCTATTCTTGCCACTGTGCAGAGGGCAGAGGGAAATGTCGATTTTGACGATATTTCCGGGGAATTGGAGTATCGGGCCAGGGAGGAGAAGCGATTTTCGCCGTCTACTGCGGCATCTGCTAGTGTTGGGTCTATGGGCAGCGAACTGAAGAAATTGAGCTTTCCGAATGACATGGCAGCCGAGTTCCTCACATACTGGTGTGAGGAGGGGTTGCGCTCTCTTCCATTCTTGCCACCCTTGGATGAAGTGCATCTTGCGAGGCTTGGTTTGGAAGAATCGGATGCCGAGGGTAGGGGTGAGGTGGGGGACGGCATAAATAAGGCGTGGAAGATTTGGATAAGGTTAGGAGATGTGGTTTTGGGGGTGGGGGGTTCTGGACAGAGGGGAAGATTCAAAGAACGGAGGAAGAAATCTGGAGGGGGTACGGTATCACCGGAAGAAAGGTGGTGGGGGGGAGTTGTTTGTAGGGCTTGTTAGGGAGAAGAGGGTTCAAGTCACAGACTCACAGGACGTCAAGAAAGAGGAAGCATGCAGGGGGGGGACACTGGTGGCTACAGGACAGTAGGGTTGGCCGCTGGGGGCAGGGTTGCTGGGGGGCTGCGTCAGGTTGCGTTCGCACCCAGAACTAGAGTTTATGTTATATACGCCCACAATGTCCGGCGCACAGAGAGGGCAGGGCACATGTGAGTTTCTTTGCTGATGTTCCCTCTTCAGAAAACAGCCACCTCCCTCTCCCAACGAAGGAAACCAGAAACACTCCATCACTTGTCCTCCCACCCGCTCCCCCCGTGTGACGAGATAACGCAAGGCTTTTATCTCCCTATTTCACAATTTTCCGGAACCTGCTGGCCGGCCGCCCCCTTGAGGTTCCCGACAACCCGCCAGCCACCCACCCCGACTTCACCAGCATAACCTCCTCGCCCCCACCAACGGCACTACCGGATTGGAAGCACACTACACAAGTATGGCTGAAGCAGTGAATTTAGGTCAAACACCCCTCTCGTTTGCTGCGGAGAATGGACACCTCGAGGTAGTTCAGATGTTGTTGGGCAGCAGAGATATCGATGCGGACATTGGAGATGGGAAGGGCCGAACACCCCTCTCATGGGCAGCCCAGAACGGGCATGATCGAGTGGTGAAGCTACTATTAGAAAGTGAAGATGTCAACCCCGATAGGTTAGATAATAACAACCGAACAGCACTCATGTGGGCCGCTATGGAAGGGCATTCTCAAGTAGTAGAGCTACTTTTGGCAAGTGAATCGGTGAACTCTGGTAGGGTGGATGGTTATGGCCGAACTGCAATCTCCTACGCTGCTGAGTGTGGTGATTGGGCAGTTGTTGAGTTCCTGTTAAAGCGTGTGGATTGTCAGCCTGATATCGGCAATGAATTTACTAAAACACCATTGTACTTGGGTGCAAAGGCAGGACAAACGAGTGTTGTGAGGCAGCTGTTGAGACACGGGGTGGATGGAAATGAGCTTGGCTTGTTCAGGATTACTGCCCTCATGGAGGCAGCGAGCCCTGGACATGCCGGAGTAGTGAAGGAGCTACTTGACTGGCCGTGCATTCGTGCCAATCTGCAAGATCGCCAGGGCCAGACCGCACTTTGTAGAGCTTCAAGTGTCGGAAAGACTGAAGTGGTAAGAATACTGCTAGAGAGGGAGGATGTTGACCCTAATATCCGTGACCGAACAGGATCCACAGCTCTTTGTATCGCAGCACACTATGGCTATTGTGATGTCGTAGAGGCCCTTATAGAGCGCAGGGATATCGATATCAACCTCACCGATCAACATCGCAAAACACCACGTGTATATGCACTCCAGGAGGGCCATCAAAGAATATCTGATCTCTTGCTTGTGCATGAGATTTTTAATTGTACAACACCTGTCAAATAGATATATAATGGTCTAACATTTCATGAGATTTAGCTGCTGCCTGGTGACCGAAACCGGGAAACCTTCCGCCATCCTCCTCATATCCTGTCCTGTCTGCTGCGTCCACCCACCCTACATCTTTTCACCATCCTTCTCCCCCAACAATAATTTACACACCATATTTCCATTGCTCTGCTGCTTGTTGAACGTGGATCGTTCTGGACTGCTCACCATTTGCATATATTCCCATGCGCATCGGATTAGGAACCTTATCGCTCAGACCTGTTGCACACGTCTTCGAAAGCTGTCTCGAGACTATTAGCTTCATACTGATCTCCGACATCAACCCTGCATATCTAGTCCGACAGTATCAAACCTCCATTTATCGACAATGAAACACGAATTATTATCAATAGCCGAACAACCATGGCATCCGCGGTTATACACTCAGTATTCAGCAAATCGGTTAATCACAACCTCGGTCCTTGGGTTTTCACCTGGGATGGGATTCGGCTGAGAAGTAGGAAAGGGCCACTATGCGGAAGAAACTGATCAAAGATATGGCACGCACAGAAAGTGTGCCGTGGAGGAAATGCCTCATCTCATGGAGGATATAAGAAAGCCTGATCTTCCCTTCGTTCATTTGTTCTTTGTCAGTCATCGCATTCATTATTTATTCACTTGGTCTTTCTACTTTTTGTCGAAGTCACTCATTACCGCATACGATTCTATTATCTCTTTTTGTTTCTTTGATAACCTTTCTACCCAAATTATTCGTACCAATAAAAGTTCTCTGTCGCCAGACCACTGGAATCTCTATTCGCTGCCCATAACCTTATAGTGTTGAATACTGCTCACTTTACGGATCACTTGCTCGAACATGGTACGGCGGGATGTGGTGGGAATTCACGGTTAAACCAGCTCCTTCTCAGCAGTCAAGTCGAACTTCTCCCGGGCTCGGGAGAGGAGAATGTACTATCAGAAGACACTTCTGAAAAGTACGCTATGATACCGTATATGATATTTACTGCTTTTTTCATACTTTTCGCTGGCTTGGTAACGTAGACGACGGGACATGGACTAAATCTTGACCCCGCTATAAAACCATTTGCGCGCTTAGTTGCAAGGGAGAACCCGATGAAACAAATAATTAGATGTTTCATCCCATTACAAGTGCTAGCACATGTGGGCGTTAACCTCGATGCTTCATCTGCTTGAAGGATGAGCTTTTCAATTTCCACTACTGAATCAATTCGGGTCTTCAACAGAAACAAGAGCCCATAACAGAAACAAGAGCTCGCCACAGAAATAAGAGCCGACCACAGAAACATGAGTCGACCACAGAAACAAGAGCTAACTACAGAAACAAGAGCCCACAAACCTCGCTTCCAACCCCGATGCCACCTCGAGAAAGCCCACACCACCCACCAATAGTGCTGTAATGAACTCTCTCCTAATAGCAAACTAACCGGCAGCGGGATCACAAGAGTTATCGAGGCGCTTGACAAGATTCTAGTCATCTGTTTTTAAAACCCTGTCTTGATTGGAGTCAAGTTGCAGCTCTGGAACAGGTTCGTCGAGTGCCGTTATTGGAAAGGTAAGGTAAATATATAGAAACAGGAGCCCCAACAAAAAAGGCAAAAGTGCAACCCCTCTCGGCGGGAAACCGATGAGAAGAGACGAAGGGGAGATCATGACTAGCGGTGGTAGAGGTTCTGTTTTGTGGGAGTCAAACCTCCATAGAGTTCCCAGATTTGTGGGCTTGCAGTAGATTCACTGTCCCCTCATACCCGGAGAAAGAAGCCCACCAAATTGGTGTTCGTCCATCATTGTCTGGGATATTGGGGTTGATATCTTGCCGCCGAAGCAGTAGTTGCACGACTCCATTATGGCCACTCCTGGTAGCCCATGAGAGTGGCGTTCGGCCGTGTATGTCGGTAATATTGGGGTTGACATTTTGGCATCCTAACAGTAGCTCGACTACTCCCTCATACCCATACTCGGCAGCAGTCGCGAGAGGCGTTGTGCCACATTTTTCCGGGATGTCCGGTGTGATGTCTGCCCGTTCTAACAGAAGCTTTACTGCTTCATCATCCCCAAGCAGGGCAGCGCAGTGGAGAGGGGTATAGCGAAGGTAATCGGTAATATTGGGGTTGACATTTTCCCTTCTCAATAATAGTTTCACCAGTCTGTGAGACCTATCCTTGACAGCAATCAGGAGAGGTGTATCGCCAACAATGTTCGCGATATTAGGAGCAATGTCTTCCCGTTCCAACAGTATCTGTGCTGCTTGATAATTACCACGCAATACAGCACCGAAGAGCGGTGTTTCGCCCTGATTGTCGGTGGTGTTGGGGTTAACATCTCCACATTCCAGCAGTTGCTTCAGTGCCCGATAGTGAACCCGTACTAGTGTAGCCCAGAAAACTGGTGATCGGCCGATATTATCCGAGAGATTCGGGCTGACGTCCTCCCGTCCCAAGAGTTGCTTAACTACTCCATCGCGCCCATGATAGGCAGCCCATGATAGCGGTGTTCGACCTTCCATGTCTGTTATATTGGGGTTGACATTTTGGTGGCTTAGTAGTAGATTCACAACAGACTCGTGCCCTGCGCCGGCAGCCCACGACAGGGGGGTCCGTTTACAATTATCAGCCATAGCTATGTTCGAGTATTCCTCCTTTTCTGACAGCAGTAGCCGTGGTTAATGGGCGAAGCGGGCCGGAAAAGAGGAAGAAAAACACGGACTGGCAAGCTGAAGTCGCTAGAAGGAGAAGTAGTCAATGGAGGTCTTCAGGGAAACTGAAAACACAGAACTTGATTTGTGGCCGAGGTAGAAAAGATAAAAGAGGGATGCGAGAAAGCAATTTATGAATGCTGCTGTCGCGTTCTCAGAGGTGTATGTCTGCGCCGTGTTCTTGATGGTAAAAGAAGTGAGGTTAGCGCTGCAGAAGAACGCCGGAAACAGCACCTATATAACCCTATACCACAGCTGTCGCCACCAACGCTTTGAGCAACAGTCACGTTTACAAACCATATATGATAGGAAATTGATGGAATCAAGGTGCTGTCTGGTAGGCCAGAAAAATAATTCATTTTGTTCACTTTCTGGGATTTGTTGCATGATCTAAATATTTTCAAATTGGGAACTGTTCTGTAGGTTATAGGGAGCTCTCCATATATCAAGTGCCACGAGATTTTATCTAAGAATCTACAGTATTACATGTAACTTAGTCGACTCTATATCCCACATACCACCCATGCCAACTCTAGCTAATTCTTCAGACTGAAATTCTTAGTATGGCCCCTAGTGGGCTGCGCAACCAGGGTCGGAAAAAAAAACTGGAAGTCAATACCACAATAATATCGTTTTTTTAACTGGCTGGAAAGCGAGGTTACACACTTCCCCTCCACAGCTTCTGGTGCCATATGTTGAAACCTGACACTTTCTTCGTTCACTTATGCCATCCTATTCTACCGCTTTGCGATTGGAATCTCTATCTCTGAAATCTCAGATAGATTAGGGGTTAAAAGAAACAAGCGGAGCCGGGAGAAAAATTTGCTTGTGACCATCCAGATTGAATCCTGGTTGCTTATTAATACGCTTAAACCCTGTTTGGTTGTGCTGGGCCCATTCAGGACCGTTGGAGTGGGAAATGGTCAGAGTTGTAGGAACGGCTATTGCCAATTTGGCACGATTCGCTTCTGACAAACAACTAAAAATAAAAAACTTCACCTTAGAGCCTCATAACGCAATTTTACTAGTATGATACTTCTAATCCTTCTCAAATTTAAACCTTTGATGCTCTACCTACAACCTTCCTGAATTTACAACTCTGCTTTTAGCTCCTACTCCCCACCTGCGGTTTCTGGCTCTAGCTTCTGGATCCAGCCCCTTTTCTTGCTCATTCTCTTGCTCGGCGTTCCTGCTCCCGCTCTTGCCCCCTGCTGCTATTATCCGCTGGAACGCTCATCAAATTGTTCACAATAAAATAAGCATCAAAGATGTATTGTTGATATTATATTATACAGGAGTTATTATTCTACAGGACAATAATTATTTTATTTGTATAATTATTTGTTTGTGATGTTTCTACATGGCGACTGCTTTGTTAGGGGTGTTTTGAAATGGAATGGCAGATGCCTTTTATACCCAGAGGACAAAAGTGCATGAATTTTTATAGAACAGAACCACCCTTTATAAGTGTATAAGACAAAATTCATACCAGGTGGGGTAAGGCCTCTGCATCCTTCTTGCTATTCTTTCTTTGGTGTGTACTGGTATATCGTGTGGTTGCAACTGGAGAGGATTCTTGCGGCGGTATCATACTTAGGAACAAAAGTCCAACAAGGAAAATGCGTCCATGGCAACCAAGGTGACAACCAAATACCAAGCTAGAAGCGATAGATTTGTTTATACGGTGAATCAGATTTTCGCTTACACTGCTGGAAGTGATTATTTTGTTTGTGCAGTCATCCACATTATTGCTTCTGCCATAGAGCCAAGGCCGTAAACTACCTATAAATCTGGACAGCTAGGTTGGGCTGGGACCACCGGGCCCTACACACTAAGCCTTTCTTAGTATGGTGAGGCACACGTGATAGCGACTGCCAAGGGGGGTGCCAGGGGAGATGGAAGGATGGCCAGGATTGTGCGGGGGACTACAGGATGTGTCAAAAGACAGTAGGGTGTAGGCAAGGACCGTAGGGTGTAGGCAAGGATGGTGGGGGGGGGATACAGACAACTGGGTTTAGGAATGACTGCCGTGCACATGAGAATAAATACTCGAGTACGAGTAATGAGGGACCACAGGTGACGGCGGGGGGCGCCTAAGGACTGTGGGGACGGCAGATCAACTATGAGTCATATATGGTGATGCAATGCGGCCGACCCCGTAAACAATATTCCTACAAGAAAGAGAAGAAGATTAAATAGATTATCAAGCTGCGAGTGTCAATACAAGACTGAACAAGTCATTCTGCTACAAGTCTTATTTCTCTTTCACATTCTTCTCTAAGCTGTTGAAGATTGCTGTATTCTGGCCATGCATTCGGGTTCCTGTGGTGCGTTTCCTACATGTTGCGCGGGTCGCATCTCCCAGAGGTACGGTATGATAGGCAGGTTGGGCTAGCGTACCCCGGGATTGTGCTGCTGTTAGGTGTTGGAAAGCCTGGACGGGTGTCGACTCCTTACTTTTATAAGCTGAATAAAGCTATTGAATAGGCCTTTGCGTTAACTCTGCTCATGATAACGCACAGATGCAACCGAGGTCGACTCACAGGCCAATGCATGGGATTTTCCAGACGAGTAATAGGGAAACTGAATTGACTCTCTCAGATCCGGATATCTACATCCAATATCAGGACCCCGGACTACAATACCAGTGCTCTTTCTAGTGCACTTTTGGAGGGGAAGGGACAGATATTCAAAAGGTGGAAGATATGCTTGCAGCCTTGCAGATTCATGCCGGTGGTTTTTGAGTTCTATTTCGGCAATGGATTTTATCTATTTCATTTCCTAAAGATGTATTCTTCTTTATTTGTTTACACACATCACAGGATTTGCCAAATCATAACGTATTGGGGAGATGAAATCATGAACCTCGGGTTTGTGAGTATATGAGCTGAAAAAAATGTAACAGCAAAACTCCATAGGGCCAGGTAAGGCGTCCGGTTCTACCTCCATCTGCCCTAGTCTGTCCATAGACTTGAAAAAAGACGGACCACCGCAGACGGTCCGTCCGGTCCTAGCTCAAGGACGGATGGACTGGACAATTCGGAACACTGAGGCCGACCACGACTGGACAGGGCCTGCTCTTTTTTTTTCACCATATGAACTATACTATCACTTCTACCTCAGGAAGTGAAAATGTGGTTCACCGTATAAACACATTTATCGCACCCAGCTTGGCATTTGGTTGTCACGTTGGTTGCCATAGACGCATTTTCGTTGTTGGACTTTTGATCTCAAGTACCGCCGTAATTCTAGTCTTGCAAGTTTTGGGGTGATTTTCTTTTAGCGATGGTTGCGCTTCACAAAAACTCATGCACTTTTGTCCTCCTGGTGTACTGTTGCCAAACACGCATTTCCATTTCGGAATGGAAAGGGAACAGTCGTTTGTATGTGGCAACGGAATGGGCCCAGCACAACCAAACAGGGCCTTAACCTTTCTAGAGATGCGAAATCATCCTGTCAGCAATATTAGCCTATCAGGCTCCTTAGGACTTAGCTGCAATGGTATCAATCCTCTTCCCCCCGATCACCACTATGCTTGGGCAAAAAAGAAAACTAAATGAAAAATGCAGTCCACCCCCCCAACTTCGACGCCATACTCCTAGTAATCCTCCTATAAATGTGTACATGCACATATGTCGCCCAGACGGTCCCTGGAATGGTTGATTCGAGGAAGGATAAGGATGTGTCTGTTCTCTTCGCGCCTTCCTGCTCTCTTCTCCTCCTCCTGCTCGTCCATCTGAACATGTTTTCCTAGTACAGCTTCTTCGGTATGTTTGGGAAGTGCACGCGTATCGGGGAGCTACTGTGCGCGTATGTTAGTATTTGCTGTATGATTATGGCTGTGAGTGGATGATACTATAGATTCCTGTTTTGTTGAGTGAATGGGGATGGGTGAATAGGACTAATTGGGAGGGGGGATGGTGGTTTTAGGTTGTTGCTTTCGTTTCTTAAGAGTGCGAGCAGGATTTTTTTTTTGTGAAATAAATAAGATAGGGGGCGGGGCGCGCTAGAGCATTCGCGGGGGTTTTTTTTGGCGTTTTGATTCACAGGGGGAGGAGGCCACTGCTGGAATTGCCCGTGTGCTAGTTCCGAATAATTACTGTTGAGGGTTGCGAGACGGGAAAGGGAGCCTAAGGCTCGTGAATCTATTTCTACTTGCGCGCGTTATTCAACACTTCGCCAAGAGTCCAAAATTATAGGACCTCTAGACCAACTGTATTCTATTATCAAGCTACAATAATATTATATACAGCGCTTTTAAATATCCATCACATAATCACTGTGGCCCATCAAACAAACTCAAACGTGTCACCTTTATCCGTAAACATAACCCGGACACTCTTGTGACTCCGTGGATGTCGTAGCGGCGGGGGTGGTGCGCTGGCCCACTGTAAAGAAGAACCGAGTGACGGCCTGTGAATAAATGTGACAGTGCGCGCGCGACGGAGACGGGCGTTTCTTCCGAGACGGCACCGATGGAGATAGGGGTGTTGTGGAGGTCGTTCCGCATTCGGACGAAGTCAAAGTAACTCGGTACGAAGATTAATGTACTTGTGGAGGTGTTTCGGGGGAGTGAGGGTAGGACTACTTTTGAGAAATAGTCGAAGCGGGCGTCTAGGTCTGCGGCTGTGGTTGGAGGATCTATTCTTGTGAATGTCTGTAATATGATAGTTAATAAGAGGAACTGTTGGGTTAGGAGCGGGAGGGGGCAATGCCTGTTGAACTTGAACCCCCAAATCAATCATGGACCCTGCATACTCTGCTTGAGTCTTCACTTTCCCGGCAGCATTTAACATACTCTGATTAAACGACTTCACCATCTTCGGTATCACGAACTCGCCGGGCACCAACGTCTGTCTGAAGTATTTTGCATTAGTGCTTAAATACCAGTTCCGCACGCGCCGAAAGTCACAACCATGCGGATCCTTGGGTATCAAATTGAGGTGTTTGAAGATATGCTCTGGGTGATCCCAATTTTGCATAAGCAATGCGCCGGCTTGGTCCACCACTACTAATCCTATACTGGAAAGGAAATCGTAGTCGCGCTTTTTGTCGGACTCATCACCAATAGTCATACGCAGCCCAAGCGGTGAAGTGAGATTATATCTGAGTTGTAGAATTGACTAAAGTACTTGAGAGTTTTCCGAGTTAATTTTAAGCCTAACCTGAAGAGATCGTCGTGGTTTCCGCCAAAGAGAGCACGGAAGTCTTCGGGCTGGTTGGGGCTAATCCGCTGGGCATCCGGGGGTGTGCAGTATGTATCTGGAAAGCATTTTTTGTTTTCCTATAATAGTTGGCAAAGTGTTAGGTATTCGAGAGAGGATGAACTTACTTGTCGCTCTGGTTGTAGTATGTCGACCAGCGCATTTGTTACTTCCACGCAAGCGTTTCGAGTTGGTAGTATGAAAAGGAATTTGGGCATTGTGAAGCCTTGATCACTGAGCTCTAGTTCCTCGTCCGTAGCCTTCGCTAGGCGGGCATTGTTCTTTAGAACTCGGTCTCGGGTCCTGAATCTTGATTGGTATGAGGATGATTTAGTGCTTAGGTGGGAACATACTTTAGGACGTGATTTAGCCCATGCAAGGAATAAAGGAATACATCCTCCGGAACTCTTCAGCATTGCCTAGTGTTTCACCATATAAAACATCCACATAATTGAAGACAAGCTGCCTTGATGACTTCTGTAGCGGCGCCAGCTCTTCAGCTACCAGCTTCTTCTTCAAATTGAGGTCTTTTAGGCCTTCAATCCCTCTTCCACCTGTGGTTTGCCCCGAGCCTCCGGGAATGGATAAGTAGGCATTCCCAAGTAGTCTAGATTTAGGCAGCTTATTATCCTTCCATTCACCTTTTGAAGCGGAGGAGATGGAAGCCAACATAGAGGGTGAGGGACTCGCAAAATGTGATTCAAATGGGTCGGATTGATCCTCGTTATCTGAGCCTACGTCTATGGGCTCTTCTTCAGGCCATTCCTCTTCCTCCGGCTCATTTGCTAAATCTTCACCGTCTTCCAAGATGATCCCATCCTCTACGGTTTGTGTGTGATCAAGTTCTCGGCGTTTAGTATTACGTTTTTTGGACTCATTGCTCGTTACCAGAGATTGGGGTAGGAGGTTGTAAGGTTTTGCTGCTACTATGTCATCTTCCGATTGTGATTCGGGGTCGTCGCTACCTAAGTCTTCCCCAGGGTCTTTGCAACCGCGCAGTTCAGGATCATCTGAAGTTTCGGGATTAGAATCGGAATCTTCAGCTTCCGGAATTCTATTGCGGAATTGTCAGTGCGGTCCCCAATGGTAAAGGGGAGTCGTGCGATCATATATTAGAGCTAATTGATAGGAAAAACGTACTTATTTGGTCGATTTTCAGTTCTAATAGAGGTTCTTCCTTGATCTCTCCGACCTCGACCACCTCTACCGCCTCTACCGCCTTTGACTCCTCGGCTTCCTCCTCTTCTTTTGGAATCCCCTCCACCTCTGCTGTGCCTTCTGGATCCGGGCGGCATGTAAAAAATTCTGTTGATTTTGTTACAGGATCGTTTTTCAGTAACGGTGTACGAATTGAACAAGGAGCAAGTTCTGTAGGTCTCTAATATCAAAAGTCAAGTTCCCGTAAGGGTCGTAGGAGCGGGTAATGGGGGAGTAGGGCACGCCCGGTCGAGGCAACCCAGATCCCACACAATAGGCGGGGAAGAAAAAAAGAATTGAAGCGCTGAAAATTGCCCCACCATCAGTCAATTTCGTGGAAGCCAGCCAACCTACCCGGCAGCCACCCCCCCTCCACAATCGCTACCCACTAATCGGCGCTGCCCGGCATGGCTGACAAAGATTCATACATCCGTCTTGCTCGATCGCTTCCCGTCGTCAGGGTTCCACCGGCCCAGGCCACTACCTCGCTTTGAGTGTTGTTATTAATGCTTAGGCCCTTTTCTCTATCTTGGGCCATTCGTTAAGGAGGAATGTCGATATGGAGAGGGTTGTTGGAACGATTTTGGGTGTGAGGAATGGGGCTGAAGTTGAGATTCGAAATTTTTTTGCGGTCGGGAATAACGAGAGTCAAGAACAGGTGGGTCTCCGGAAATCGCTATTTTACGGAAATTACACTGATTGATAATGTGGTGAAGTTTGAGGTATGATAGATATGGACTACCACAAGACCATGTTAGGGCTCCCGGCTCCATCTGAAGTTGGATCCCAAGGAGGTCCCCATTGGATGATATGTTCGGGCGGGATAGATGCTCGTAGGTGCTGGGTGCCTTTCGATGTGGCTAGTTGGTATACTCGGATATGCGACCTCACCAGAGCTCAATACTTTCAGTGCCCTTATCCAGAATTGCTATACCTCTGATAGTGATGGTACCTCCCTCCACCCCGCTGTTCATCTTACCATGTCCACCGCCCCCGGTCGGGACATCGCTATTAGGACTTATATATCGTCCGCTATGTGTATTCATCCAGATCGCCTTGCCGACAGCTGTTTATTCGTTCCGATTCCGTAGGAAATTAAGTATGCCGATGCTGAAAGGAGCGGATTGGAGTTGATCTCAAGTGCCAAGAACAATGAGAATCGAAGTGCAGAGGTAACTACGGACATCACCGCACTTGAGAAGGCGCTTGAGGAGGTTCTGGAAATGTTGGATAGAATTGGTGAATATTTGGCTAGAGTCATCGTATGTTTCCCGCCCTTAGGGTAGAAGTGAGGGGATGCTCAGTGTTCCCAACGGGCCAGGCGGGCCAGGCTTCGGTAAAGCCGGGCCTGGCCTGTTGCAATTCTTGAAGATCTAGCCTAGCCCAAGCCTGCAGGCCTAGTAATGGCTGAGCCTAGACGGGCCTGGCCCGGCCTATAGGTCATATAGGCCTTGCACATGGTGCCTGATAGGCCGGCCTGGCCTATATGGCCTATGTAGCCTAGGCCGGCCTGGCCTATACAGCCTATAAAGCCTAGGCCGGCCTGGCCTATACAGCCTATACAGCCTAGGCCGGCCTGGCCTATATGGCCTATAACGCCGAGGATGGCCTGACCTACACTATA
>Ga0307509_10004095_pt1 | contig 21339 bp, 17 predicted proteins | sample 10_EM_MG_FD_202245 | JGI IMG/M metagenome (GOLD analysis project Ga0307509, IMG submission 202245) | Populus trichocarpa ectomycorrhiza microbial communities from riparian zone in the Pacific Northwest, United States - 10_EM | ecosystem: Host-associated > Plants > Roots > Unclassified | place... | reverse complement strand
AGAGTAGCTGCAGTATTGGAAGCAAAGGGGGGTTATACAAAGTATTAGCTATTTTTATTTATTATTTTATTACTCTAAAATATATATGGTAGATAATTAATGGTTGGGGGGTTAAGAGTTGAGCGTTGGTTGGTTCGTTCGCGCGCGCGCACCTGTGCCCGTTGTTGTCAACCCCACCGTTACCCCACCACATATGGCGCAACGCAATTAAACATGTCTCAGATCACGAACACTTCTGACGAGGGACTGTACATTAAATTTACCTATGTTGAGCGGCAGCTACCGGTACCTTGGAACCGTACAAGTGCCCGGGAATATGTTTTCGTACACCATAGGCGCTTGCAAGGATGCTTGAGACATAGAATCAATTTCTTAGAAAACGGTGATACCTGAGTATGGAGATGAGCAAAGAAATCATGACGGGCAATAAAAATAGGGTAAATACACAAGCATAGTGAAATGTCGGGATAATAATACTAAAAAAAAAAGAAAAAACAGAAAAGAAAGAAAAAAGCAAAAGACAATATATCCCATATCTCCTAGTATCCAGAGTGCCCCCCCTGTGCAAGCCGAACCTAGAATCACAGTTAAAAATTCATTTGTAAGATGAATAGAGAGCTGTAACGGGGGCACCCTATAGAGAGGTGAACTCTAAGGTTGCGACTGCACCAAAACTCAAAGTAGAAGATAAAGATAGAGTAAATAATTGACGAAGAATAAAAACGGTTAAACTTAATATCGTTAAGCTGAAAGCTTCACTCAAATAAGTTCTCTTGAGGAAAGTTGGTTATCGAAGTAGAATGCCATACGCTTAAACCTAAGTAGATATCAGATTTAAGCCTTTGACATTCACCACTACTCCGACCTTGTGCGAGCACCCTGTCCTGCTCAGGGTTTGTCCGAGGTCTACCCTCCATCAGGAATTATCCTGCTGGAAGTGTCAGACCAACTCGGGTACACTTAACTCCGTCAATGGGATTTGAGTTTCTGCAAAGCATCTTCAATACAACCGCAGGTGGAAAAACTCTTCCTATCAAAGTCATACCAGTGGCTAACTGTTATGACAACAACCGGAGTCAATACCTAGGTGGTGGACTCATTGGCCCAGTGGTAGTTTCGTCTATACAAGCTATGCAGTCCATCATTTAATCTACGCGACTATCTAATGTGTTAAATTGACATGCAAGCTCCCCAGGTGAGATGTAGCCGATGGTTGGCTAAACGGGCGCTACCCATAGCCAGCCCCTCGAGACATACTCTACCGTGATAAGACTCATACCTCTAGAGTCCAATAACAACCCATAGTAATGCTACAAATCAAGGGGAGAAGGTCCAGGCTGGTTACCGAGGTATTTGTCTCGAAAGCACCCTGGCCTTCTGAGACTACCTGAGTACCACTAGGAAGACTACCCTACAACCAGTGGGCTAGAATGGACTCCTAGATGCCTGAGAGACCATATATGGGCTACTTCCATTTTGGCGGTTACCCATTCTCCTCTTATATATCCTGCGAACGACATTTAGTCGGACGGACGGTGACGACTTATACGGTGTTACAGTAGCTGCTCCAATGACCTCTTTTTACTAGCAAACGAGCAACTATGCAGCCGTCTGCCTATGACGCGCTGTCCCAACGCTGGGGCCAGAGGGGGGTGTTAGCAAAACCCGCCCACGTTTAATAGTCTGTTCGGGCCACCTTTACACAGGCGTGGGGCCTCCCCGCGCAGATGCGTGTACGCCCAAGAACATCTAAGAGCCCATAGAATGTGAGGCAATTGACCTCTAAGTTCTAGGATGACTTTGCCGGTGAAGGTAGGGTAACTTGGACTCCACAGTAGGGTAACTGGGGTCCATAGGCATAAAGGTCAATTTCCCAAAATAGGGTAACTTTGCCCTCTTATGCCTTTAACCGCTCAGGGAGTACTCCAGTCGACCACAGAAGTTGTCTTGGAGATCCGTGTAACATCCTCACAATTCTCTTGATCTTATGCGAATGTTCTCCCGTGTAACATGTATACATGTTCCGGTAACTGTATACAGGAGCGGAGTGCAAGATTTCCTATGTTTAGTTGATTACTGTGCTTACCTTGATTAGTTTGATTGTTTTACAGCCCCGGAGCTATATTAAGGCCCGGTAGCTTGTGTTAAGTTTAGTTTTGCATGTTTATTGTTTTATTTAAGGAACACAAGTGAAGGAACGGTCATGTAAGCTGATGATAGCATTGAGGCAGTGTTATGACTCTTAGGTTTCATGTGGGATCAGAGGACATGCAGGGCAAGGTGCACTGCCCGGTAATGATCGTGGTTGCAGGATATCTGATTACTATCACTCTGGGAGAACTCTTGTATTTAAACTCATCTCCTGGCTAGCAGAAGAACGGTAGACTTGAGCAGACTCTTGATTTATGAATATACTTGGTTGAACAGCGATCTCAGAGTTCCACTTGCCCTTTAACTATTATCTCTCTTTATTCTCGAGCTCTCTGAGGACTCCCTTAGATCTAGTGCTTGCCGGTCAACCGCTAGTCCTCTATTGTACCTTTTCGTTAGACAGGAGTAAACCTGTTACCTCTCGAAAGGTTACCCTGCCTAATAGAGTACCTCAAGGCTACTCAACTATTCCCTAGGCCTTATCCTAGGTTTACCAGCTATGTATATTCTAAATATACGAGACCATACCACCTTTGGTTACCACTTGGTATACCATTTGGGCAAAGGTGATAGTGATTGTAGCTACCTATCGTAGGGTTGTTACAAGAGCAGCGGAAGAGTAGGCCTGCCAGTGGGAAGCAAAGGGGTAAGTGATTAAGGTAGTAAGGTTTCGCTAGTACAGTAGTGCGAGTCCCCGGTCAAACAAGAGTAGAAGAAAGTGAGAGCAAAAAATTTCCTGCCGAACCCGGGTAGGAACAGAATCCACAAGGGCTTCAAGTTCCTCCGGAGTAATAGCATCCCATTCCTCCTGGATTGCTTGGCGGAGGGCATCATTCGTGGTAGGAAAGGGAGAGCGGCAGTGTATCTTCTGCTTCATAGTCCGCTAAACATTCTCAATAGGGCTGCAGTCAGGGGATGATGCAGGCCAGTCTGTTAGGCGGGAGTCTATCTCAAAGTCTTTGCGAGATAACTCAGGCCGATAATCCTAATCGTAGATGGTGATTGTCTAGAAAGGCTCAATGTCTAAAGCAGAAGTAGGTAATGTGATAAAAGATTTCTAGCGTAAACGTTTTATATTGATAAGATCTCTTCTCCGTTGCTTGGTAATGTTCTAATAGCTTCGGGAGGCACCTCGATATTTATATGCCGCCTCTGGGTGGTCGCGGACTATATCTAGTTCTCATACTAACTAAGTACCTTCTAACAAACTCCAGCTTTTTCTAAAAGTGCGAACACCACTTAACCCTGACAATTCTGTTATCTCACTTCGACTTCTGAATCGCAACACCATGAATTTTCCAGACAGTGCTCCCACACATCTGCTTATTGGCTACAATCCATCTTCGTCGGCATGGAGTCTTGCTTACTATTGTATACACAGAATGGTCTCCATGATCCAGCCAACAAAGGGGCCAGCTTTGTTATCGAACCTCTTAGCATTGCAGATGTATTCTGCACTCGACATCTGCAAGGCATAAGATAGACTTGGCGCGATAATCGCACCAATGGCCATTATCTCTGCATAGTCATATCGTTATCGTATGGCTCCGCCAGTATCCAAGAATACTAATGACGTTTGTGAGTGCGGGTATGCTTGATTTCTCAAACTACCTCATCCAACAACATCATTCACTTCTGCGACTTTCGTCGCGAGAGTGGGGAGTATAGAATGTGTTGCTTAACCATTGTTCGTAATAACGTCCTGTTACTTAATGACAACTTTCGCGACTCTCGTCTTCAGTGCTCAGTAACTTTATGCTATGTCGACCAATTTGGCTCGAACAACTTGCATGAGCTCGCCAAAGATCTTCTCTCTGTCATCCTTGCAGGGTAACCCAATCGGTCGGTGGGTTAGGCCGCACCATCGGATGGAAGTTGTGCCGTCTTATCTTGGTCCGATCAAAGGTAAATGTATTGCGGAATAACTTTGCTGGTGATAAGAATCGAACACGTGACCTTCGGCAATAATGCCTTTGTCACTTCCGTATATGCTATGAGAGGGGGGTGTTGCCTTGTCCTTGTTGAACTCAGAATCCTAAGGTAGGGTAACTATAGGTCTTTATTCACTGAAAGAAGGCTAAACCTTCCGGTATGCCTAACACAGTCAATGAAGTATCCCCAAATCCCAAGTACCCGGAATTGATTTTGTGTATGTTTCGCACTATGTGGTGCATTGTCACAAATCGTGACTAAGGGGGGCGGATTTCACATGACTAGTAATTATTAGTCATAAGGTATGTTTATGTTTTACGCTATGCAGTCAGTTGACTCATAGTTCTCACATGACTCGTACTTGCATGTCATCGTTATGTTATGATTGGTTAATGTTTCTATGACTCATGATTGTGAGTCATAATGATGTAATGACTTTCGCGAGTGACTCACATTTTGAGTCACGAGTTTCACGCAGGTGACGCGCTTTGCGCACCTGACATGTTTTATGTTTTATGATTGGTTTACGGTATGCTATGCAGTGACTCATAGAAGTCATTTGATGGATTTCGGGTATGACTTGTTGTGAGTCATAGGACCGCGTGACTCAGTTATGAGTCACCAGGGGTAGGGTTGTCGGCGTGAAGAGTCTATATAAGGAGAAGACTCGGTCACAGTAGTTAGCATCCTCCATCTCCGCTACACCTCCGGCGATTGAAATCTCAACACCACGAGAAATCATCGTCACTTCCATCCACCCCCCTCTCCTCAGACACGCCACATTGCCTCTGTCTGAGTGAAGCCGTCTCCCCTCCCTCTTCCTTTCCTTTCTGATGGTCAGGCCTGGCAAGCTTGTTCCTAGGGGTTGGTTGAGTTTGGCCTTCACCCCCTTTTCTCCGGGCTCGCTTAGGTAGCCCCCCACGGTCGGCAACCCCTCACCCGTCAACGGTCGGTTTTTAGTCTCGGTCGATCGGTAAAGTAGCTGTCCCCGGTGGCACTGCTCTCTGGTATTGCACTGTCTCCTTTGTGCTCTGCTGGTACGGTCGGACTTTTCGAAACATCGTGACACCGTTTCCGTCAGCCTTCCTCGCACTTCTCGTATCGGCTAGCCCTCCGCCCTCCGCCTCCCCGACGTCTGGATCGGCTGGCACCCTACTGCTCGTGGCTCTACGCCCACCCACAGCCTCTGTCTCCCTTCTGATGTCCTCGGACTAGGGGAGTCATGTTATCCTTTCTCTTCCGGCTCCGTTTCCCGAAATAGCCGACCGGATCTTCCTCCGACTACCACGAGCCTTCCTTCTTTAGGCGGCATCCTCTCGAACTCGATCGCTCTTCCTGAGCCTCGGCTGGCGGGGTTATTAAGCCCCCGGGAGTTACCTCCCCTTTGTGTGTCCCCGAGACCCAACATGTAGGAGTCCCTATTCCTTCGGGAGCTGTGCCCCATGGGGTTTTACTACGGTTTAGCTTATAGGTGGTTTGATTTGGGGGAGTGGGTTTGCTTTTCTCTGTTGGTTGTGTCTACTGTCGGTTGGGGATGTTTTTCTTTTAGGCTAGGCTTTTGTGGGGGTTATTGGTTCGTGGCTTTCAGGCCCGTGGTCTCATCTCCTTGTAGTTTCTACCCATAGTACCGGGCGGAGGAGTTTTTCTTTGTCGGGCAGGGTCAGAAGGTTTTAGCTTGGGGATAGCGGGAAGGACTGTAGTTGGAGGTTTTGGTTCACATGGCTTACGTTCCAGCCGAGGACCCTTGTACCTAGCACCGTGGGATGAGCACAGTTGTGCATTTTGCCCCTATAGAAACAATAAATAAGCGAGATTAAAAAAAGAAAAAAAAAAGACGGTCACAGTAGTTAGCACGCTTCCACTCCCCTCTTTCCCCCCCCTACATTTCTCAACACCACGTCGCTCTGCGCACGATCTCCTCTCCCACACTTTTCGTCCTCATTGTTGGGCCTCGCGTCCCTACCCTCACCTCCAAACATGGCCTCCCATCAGGGCGGCCCCTCGAGAATCGGTACTCCGGCCCCTCTCTCTCCCCTCCCAACCACTGGAAACCTCGACCACCTGGTCTCGCTTTTCCACCAGACTGCTGCTGACCTTGGGCTTCCTGCTGCGGGCTTCCCCCCCATCACTCCTGCGAATATTTCCACCCTCTCCATCGGGGAACAGATGCTCCTCCCTCTACTCTGTACCTCCCTTCAATCGAGCGTTCACATCGCGACGGCCCTTGAAAGTCTCTTGACTGAAATCCACGACTTATCCTCTCAGGTTGCCAACCTGGACTTCTCCCTGCAACCCCCAAACCTCGCCCCACTCCAGGCATCTCTCCGTGACATTGCCTCCCGCCTTCCTTCAACCGCTCAGACCTCTTTCCCTCCCCAACGCCCTAGCGCCCCACAACAGGCCACACACCCCCCTACTGGGTCTCGTCCCACCCCCACCAGCGGGACCAACCCCTCTCGCCAAGAGAAAGGGAAGGAAAGAGCTCCTCCGGCTCCACCCCCACTGCCAGTCAATACGGTCTGGCCCTCTCCCTCAGCTGACCCGGATCTCCCGAGATACGACATGTCAACTTCCCCTCCCACACTATATGGCAACCCTGAGGCGTTTGCCAAGAAATACCCCCACACCTGGGAGGCGGAGGAGTTTGCCAAGGGAAAATACCCCCCCGGCCCTTCTTGGACCCCGGGCCATCTGGACCCCGGCTGGCGTCCCCCCACTACAATGACCTCCAAGGCCACCCCCACCTATGCCCAAGCTGCCGCACCCCCTGCTAAAGGAAAGAAGGGTCGTCAGGCAAAAGGTCCTGCCTCGGCTTCCTCTGTTGCGGTTGCGTCGGGTGAGGTTTTTATGAAATCTCCCCCTCCCCTTCCCCAAGCTGTCCGCAGGTTCTTCGCCTCCAGAACCACCTTCAAACCCCACTCAGAGGCGCTTAAAATAGCAGCCCATTTCCCGGACATCGCTGCCTCTGTCCTCAGAGAAGCTAACTGCTCCCTCCCTCTTTCCTTCACTTGCACGGTTAACGACAAGGGCTCAGTGTCACTGCTTGGTACCAACGTTCACACCCCGGCCTCCGCATATACCCCCTATTTCGCTCCCCCCACCTCAAGGTTGAACAAAGCCTTTCCGATAGGCAACTCTCCTTGGGATATTTTCAAACCCGCCCCAAACGAAACGCAACTTTTGATTCACTCCGTCCCTCTTGCCTTCCTCACCTCGGACGATGACCAACTTTTCCGCTCTCCTCATGAGGCCATCCGCAATGCCAGGGGAGTCTCCATTCTCTCGGCGCGTTACCTCAACCCAGACACGGAATCTTGTGAGCAGAAGAACACCACCTCCGTGGTGGTTACAGTGGCCCCGCCCGACGCTTACGCTATCCTCCCTTCCATCAACCTCTTCTCCCGGAACCGGAGAGTCGAACAAATGTTCTCCTCCTCTAAAACTCCCAGTTTAAGAAATGCTGGAAGTTCGGCCATGTCCCTACCCGCTGTCCCAGCTCGCTTCCCGTCTGCCCCTTCTGCTCACTCGCCCATACCAAGGCGGAGCATCGCTGCCCTAACCCTTCCTGCCCTAAGGGTGGCAATCTCCGACCTGTCCTCGCCTGCTGTCCATCCTCGGTGGCATGCTGTCCTAACTGCCAAGAAGAGCACTCTGCGCGCAGCAGGGATTGCCCCTCCCGCCCGAAGACCACTCCCGACACACCAAAGGTGCTATCTCGACAGACGCAGGACAGCATGGATCTCGCTGAAGACAAGGCTGGCCCTTCGACGATCCTTCCCTCAACACCAGGTGCCCCTCCCCACACCCCGTGTGCCCCTGTACTCCCACGCGATGCTCCTCCACCTAGGCAGAGAGCCCAGCACACCATCACCGTCACGAATCTCGCCCCAAGAGAGAGCGGTGATGAATCCCTAGATTCCGACTCCTCTGTGGGCTCTGCCCAATAATGGAGAATCTTTTCACTCGCTACACTGACAGCAGCGCTGTCTTCCCGTCCTTTCCAATCGTTCAACATAACTGACTTGGGAGCTGGGATGTTTTTCTTTCACTTTTTCATAGCTTTACCATGCTGGCTCACCCGCCTTTGCTTGTAGCCATCCAAGACCCCCCCTCCAGACGATCGGTCCTTCCAACGTTCTCAGGATTCATGTCCTTCGCCCCACCCCCTCCTGGCCGCCCACGAGTAGCCATTTATGTTTCTCGCACTCTGAACCAACACCTGTCCTGCTCAACCGTTTTTCACGAATCTTCGGACATGATTTCGGTTGATGTTTTTTCTCCGGAGGGCCTTTTTGGATCCCCCCACTACTCCCTCTGGGTCACTTCGGTGTACCTTCTTCGCACTAACAGTCCTCCCTACCGCTCTGTGTCGCCTGAGCGAATCTTTACTTCTCCCTCCTACCCTCACCTGGTTTTGGGTGACTTTAACCTTCACTATCCCCTTGCGGATCCCGGACGCTCCCCTTCCGAAAGAGAGTTTATCATCTCTACACGCTACTTCGATGCCGCCTTTGACGTCCCGTACCACCTTCTCAACACCCCCGGGGTTTGCACCCGATTCCCATTTGACACCACCTCTCGACCCTCTGTCTTGGATCTGGCTTTCGTGAATACCGCCCTCTCCTCTCTTGTCTCCTCATGGGACACCCCCCTCCGCTCCACTGGCTCGGACCACGTTCCCTGTGTGGTAACACTAAAGCCACCCGCGGTTATGCTACCCCCCCCTACTCCACACTGGGCCCTCCTTGACCTATATGCGGTGAGAAAGGCACTGGATACCTTCACCATACTACCCTGCCCGGCGAGGCCCACGCCCAACTCCCTGAGTAGGTGGTTTGACATCTACTCAACCCGCCTTACCTCCCGCCTTACCTCCCATGCCCCATGCAAGCGCCCGTGCCCCCACTCGAAGCCATGGTGGTCCCCCCACCTGTCGTCCCTTAGAAGGGAATATCACCGGTTCGCGAGGTTGTCCCGCCTTGATCCCTCCCGCCTCAACTGGAGCAATGTCAAGAGCTCGAGAAGAACCTATTTCAAGTCCATCGCCTCGGCCAAGAAAGCACACTGGGCGGACTTCCTGTCCTCGGCCACTCCACGCTCAGTCTGGACGGCCAAGAGATTCGCGTTCGGCAGACCACCACAAAGGTTCCCAGACCTGCCTGGGGCCTCCAACCCGGCCGAGGTAGCGGAGACGCTTCTTGACCATTTTTTTCCCTCCAAACCCCCTCCTCCCCCCCTCCTCCCCCTCACCCGCTATGAGGACTACACACCCATCACCTCAGAGGAGATATCCATGGCCCTCTCCAAGTCCTCAAACACCTCCGCCCCTGGCCCCGACCACATCCCGTACTCCGTGTGGAAGTCCGTACACCACATCAAGCCCTCCCTTCTTCCTTCCCTCCTGGATCCACTACTAGCCCACGGTTTTCACCCCCCCTCCCTCAAAAGGCCGCTTGGCATTGTCCTCGACAAGTCGGGTAAACCCTCATACGACTCACCCTCCTCCTTTAGGGTCATCGTTCTCCTCTGCACGCTCTCTAAGATTCTTGAGAGAGTGGTGGCCTCCCGCCTCTCGGCTCAGGCAACCATATGCTCCCTCATCCATCCCTTTCAATACGGCTCCCTCCCTGGAAGGTGCACCGCCGATGCCGCCCTTGTCCTACAACATAACGTTGAGTCCTTCCACCGCCTCCGATACAGGGTCTCCACTCTCTCCCTTGATGTGAAGGGAGGCTTCGATAACGTGGAGTGCCCCTCACTCCTCTCTCCTCCGCAGGAAAGGGGTCAGCCCGTACCTGGTCCAGTGGGTAGGCTCTTTCCTCAGGGACCGCACTTGTCGCCTGACTTTCCAAGGGTCCCCTCGCTCCTTCGCCGCCGTCTCGGTCGGGGTCCCTCAAGGATCCCCCGTCTCCTCTCTTCTATTCGTTATATACGTCTCCTCCCTCCACCTGGAAATCCCCAGGTCACTTATCATCTCCTATGTCGACGACTTTGCTGTCACGGTAGCCTCGCCCTCCTACAGGACCAACATTCGGCTCCTTCAGAAGTCCTTCTCAACGCTCAAGAGAAAGGCTTCCCCGATCAACATCTCCTTTTCTGTTCCGAAGACTTAGCTGATCCACTGGAGAAGCACCAGGAGCAATGAGCCGCCGTGCTCCCTCCCGGTGCAACTGGGGGATCACCTCTTCTATCCACAGTCCCGCCTGAAGTGGCTGGGCTTCATCTTCACCCCCGCCTTCGACCTAAGATCCCACTTCTCCAGGAGGTACACACTCGCAAATGCCGCCCTGGCCACAATCCGCCGCCTCTCCCCCCCGGGTATGGGCCTTCCCCCCTACCTTTGTCTCTCCTTGGCGCGTTCGCTCCTTGCTCCAATCCTCCTGTATGCATCCGCTGTCTGGAACCCTCCCCCGTCTATCATGGGCCCAATGTCTGTTTTCTGGCATCGGGTCTGTAGGTGGATCACCAATTGTTTCTACTCAACCAGCATAACATGTTTGCACAGGGAAGCCTGTCTTCCCCCGCTACTTATACTTGTACGCTACCAGCGCCGCCTTGCCGGCCTAAGGCTCATCTGCTCCCCTCCAGAAATAAACCCTGCCACAGCACGTCTCCCTAAATCGGTCCCCACCTTCTCGCCACACCGTGCCACCTTGATAGCGCGAGGGAAAATTACCTCCCAGCCTTATCTCTTCTTTAACCTTGACTGGCGTTCTGCCCCGGACAAGTTAAGGAATCCGAGGTATCGGCACAACGCCATCACAGCCTTGGCTAGCGCAGCCACCCCCCTTGTCCACGACGTGGCCACCCTGCCACCTATCTCCCTCCACTTGACCCACTATCTACCCCCGGTGCCCGGGGTTGTCCCATCATACGCACGCCTCAAACTAAGGGCTAAACAGCTCCTCCTCTCTGACTGGTCCACCACTCCAGCCCCCCCATACTACCCCTATCCGCCCTCGATGCGCCCCCATCCCTTCATGGGTTTGGGCAAGTTTGTTGCAGGCAGAATACACCAGATGTGTTCTGGGAAAAGCTATCTCGCGGCACACCCCTCGTGGGAGGATCCTGATGCCGATATGTCCTGCCCGTTATGCTCTGAGGCACTGCAGACCTTCAAGCCTGCCATCCTGTCCTGCCCCTCCTTCGCCCGTCAGAGATCCCGCCTCCTCCAAGGGGTCTCAGACCTGGCTCCGGAAGCCCCGATCTGGTCCGACCGGCAGCTGCTCATTGCCCTGGCTGAGTTCATTCGCACGACTGCCACTGGTTTCCCTCCTGGGATGCCCCCGCTTGCTCCCTCCCTCCACACCCCCCCAAACCCCCTCTTTCCCTCTACCCCCCTTCCCGCCCCTGGCCCTCGAGACTAGTCAAGCGGTTTTTATACTTTCAGATATTTTAGCTATGGCTGCTTTGCGACGATTATTGGTCGCGTTGGGGGGAATGGTTATGATTATTTCTTTTGTTGATTGTTATTGTGATTTTCGGTTTTGTTTTGGCCATATCGTTAAAGATGCATGTTATTTCTTGTACCGTAGAAACAATGAACATATGATTTAAAAAAAAAAAAAGAAAAAAAAAAAACTGGATGTATTTCGCTCGTCTGCGCTTCGCTTGTCGAACTTTTATTGTGAGGGGCTCCTGAGACAAGGTCTTCGTCCCTTGTTCCTTGCTCGCTTAGCTCCTCTCTCACATGGGCTTGTCCCTCAGCCAAAGAAAAGCTCCCTCCTCCTGGGGTCTCCGCCCCACGGGGTTTGTAAGTCAGGAAAAAAAAGAAATTCCTGATTTTTCTCCGGCTAGGTTGCCCTAATACGCAGGTTGTATGTTCCCGTTGTAGGTTGTTCGTGTCGTTTGCCGGTGTTTTCTTGTTGATTCTTCTTCTTTTATTGGTCTATCTTCGTTCTTGTTGATGTTGGTTCCTGAGGTCTGCATTCTTGGTGTTGTATCCAGAATTTCTCAATCAAGAGTTCCGGTTGGTGTGTTCTTTATTTGTGTGGTCGTTTGCCGTTTAATGTAGACGCAACCAAATGTAACAAAGCAGCCTTCCTCACGGTGTTTGTAACGGGAAATGACTATTGTGACTATCATAGACTATCGACATAGTCTACGTCGTTTGCTTTGTCTATCGTTATAGACTAATATTTTGCGTTCGTTGGAGGTCTTGTAATCGTAGAAAGTTCTATCATATAGGAATAGAGGACTCGCATACAAGCGAGATATCATAGAGATATGGACATTAGGTATCTTGAACATATTGCACCTATGGAAGGTCACTGTCAATAGACTTGGCCCGTGCCCCAGTATCTGAGTGGTATATTACTTAGATGGTTGCGTGAAGAGCTCTAACTACTGTGACCTTTTTCTTTTTTTTTTTCTTTTTTTTTTTATATCTTGTATTCATTGTTAAGGTACAAGAACTCGCATGCAGCGCTAGCTATGGGGTCAACAAAACCTTAATTCCAAAATAAATTTGTAAGATAGGAAAAATCACACCACCATCTCCAAGTGCGTCAAGTACTCGACGCGGCACCAACACAGGGTTGACAAAGGAAAGTACTAACGCGAGACTAGCTAAACAACTAACTTGCTACTACAGGAAAGTAACCTAAAATCCACCACAGTTGTAACGACCCTACGATAGGTAGCTAGAATCACTATCACCTTAGCCCAAATGGTATACCAAGTGGTAACCAGAGGTGGTATGGTCTCGTATACTTAGTATATACATAGTTGGTAAACCTAGGATAAAGCCTAGGGAATAGTTCAGTAGCCTTGGGTACTCTATTAGGCAGGGAAACCTTTCAGGAGAAGATTCGCATAAGGTCAAGAGAATTATGGGAATGTTGCATGGACATCCGAGAGGACTTTTGTGATCGACTGGAGGACTTCCTGAGCTGTTAAAGGCATAAGTGGACAAAGTTACCCTACCTTGGGAATTTGGTCATTATGCCCATGGAGCCCAGTTACCCTGCTGAGGTGTCCAAGTTACCCTACCTTCACCAGCAAAGTCATCCTAAAACTTAGAGGTCGATTGCCTAACATTCTATGGGCTCTTAGATGTTCTAAGGCGCACAGGCATCTGCCCGGGGAGGCCCTACACCTGTGCAAGGGTGGCCCGAACATAATATTTAACTTGGGGGGGTTTTGTTAACACCCCCTTCTGGCCGAAGCATTGGGACGGCGCGTAATAGGCAGACGGCTGTGTAGTTGCTCGTTTGCTAGTTAAAAGAGGTGATTGGAGCAGCGGCCGTAACGACGTAAAAGTCCTCGCTGTCCGTCCGACTGAATGTCGTTCGCAGGATATATAAGGGGAGTAGGGGTAACCGCCAAAATGGAGGTCGCCCATATATGGTCTCTTGGGTACCTAGGAGTCTATTCTAACCTACTGGTAGTAGGGTAGTCTTCCTAGTGGTACTGAGGTAGTCTCAGGAGGCCAGGGTGCTTTCGAGACAAATACCTCAGTGTCCAGCCCGGACCTTCTCCCTTTGATTTGTAGCATTACTATGGGTTGTTATTGGACTCTAGGGGTATGAGTCTTATCACGGTAGAGTATGTCCCGAGAGGATGGCTATGGGTAGCGCCCACTTAGTCAACCATCGGGTACATCTCACCGGGGAAGCTTGCATGTCAATTTATCACATTGGATAGTCACGTAGATTAAATGCTCAACTGCATAGCTTGTATAGACGAAACTACCACTGGTCCAGTGAGTCCACCACCTTGGTATTGATTCTGGTTGTTGTCATACCAGTTAGCCACTGGTATTACTTCGATAGGAAGAGTTTTTCCACCTGCGGTTGTATTGGAGATGCATTGCAGAAACTCAGAACCTATTGACGGAGTTAAGTGTACCTGAGTTGGTCCGACACTTCCGGCAGGATAAATTCTGATGGAGGGTAGACCTCGGACAAACTCTGCGCAGAACAGGGTGCTCGCACAAGGTCGGAAGTAGAGGTGAATGTCAAAGGCTTAGATCTGATATCTACTTAAGTTTAAGCATTTGGCATTCTACTGCGACAACTAACTTTTCCTCGAGAGAACTCAATTGAGTGAAGCTTCGAGCTTAACTACTTTAAGTTTTACCGTTGATTCTTCTGAATTATTTTACCTCATCTTTATCTTCTACTTTGAGTGTTGGGTGCGGTGGCAACCTTAGAGTTCAGCTCTCTACAGGGGGCCCCCGTTACAACAGTAGAAAACCTAAACGGGGCGAGGCGGAGAAGAGGAGAGGAGACCCCCAGGGAGGGGGGAGGCAGGAGGGGAGGGGAAGACTATTGAGGCCGGTGAAGGTGGCAGAGAGGGGAACATCTCCGGCGGGTTGTTCGTAGCAGTAGCCCTGAGGTAGGCAGCAAGGGAGGAGAGGAGGGAGACCGAGGACCAAAGTGGAGCGTCAGGACCGACGGAGGTCAAGCCTTGGAGCTGGCGCGACCTGGCGGCAGCTTACGCTGAGCAGCGTAGTACGGCGTGGCTGAAAGTTCCTTGTTCTCGCGACAGAGGGGACAGAAGCTGGAGCTGTCAGGAGACGACCAGGAGTGGTGGGCGTCAAGGAAAGTCTTCTGGGCTCTTATCTGATGAATGCGGCCGGCCATGAATTTCCCTAGACCCATAAATGGGTGAGGAGTGAGCGAATGTGGGAAGGAGTAGTAGGGCGGTGGAGGATGATCCAGGCGCCAAGAATCAAGTATGAGGAGACGGGCCTAGGCCTTGAGGGATGAGTAAGCGGCGTTCATGACGTTGTCAGGAGGGAGAGGAGGGAGGTACGGGAGGAGTGAGGAGTTTAGAAGAGGGGCGAACGAGAAGCCCCTATGGAGGGGAAGGGTAAGGTGAGCCATGGCGTCCACAGGGAGCTGGGTCCTGGTTGGGGGAGAGGGGCGAGGTGTTTTCCAATTGAGCGGCATAATGTTGGAGTCCAGTCGGGTACAAAGGGAACGATGGGAATCAGGAGAACGAAACTTGAGGAGGTGGGGGAAAGACCTGCACATGCGGGTGGATGTAGGATTGATCTGAGGGGGGGAGTACACAAGCCGAAGGGCGGCCATGCGCCGCTTGTGAGGAAGCAGGACAGACAGGGGAGGCAGGCAGGCCTCGGCGGAGAGGATCTGGATGCGCGTGGCCAGGAAGCAGTTCGAAACCCAGCGCTGTACCTGTCTCGAGTGGACTTACATCTTGGAGAGGAGGCCCTTTGAGGGAACGAAAAGATCCCCACCATAGGAGAGGATAGGAAAGAGGAGGGAGAAAGCGAGGCGGTGACAGAGGTGGGGGGAGACCCCCGAACCATAGGAGGAGAGGCGTCTAATCGTAGCAAAGGCCGCCTGGAAAAGGGCAAGACAGGGGGAGAAGTGGGCGGAGGAGGCGAGGTTGGGGACGAATGAGTCCCAGAGCCATCTGAGTTTAGGGGAAGGATGAAAGAGCTGGCCATCAAGAGCCAGTGGGGGAGGCCTGTCGGCAGAGAGGGGGTCCCGTTGCAGGGGGGTACGCCAGTGTATAAGCTGTGTCTTGGAAACCGAGAAGTCAATACGCCTCGCATGGGTGACTGCCCTCAAACGTCCAAAGTCGCTCTGCAGGGTTCTGGAGTTAGAGCGATAGGAGGGGGAGGATGTAGTAATAGAGAAATCATCCACGTATGAGAGAACTAAACCTTTCGGAAGCGCGATATGGAGGGGTGAGACGTAGATAACGAACAGCAGGGGAGAGACTGGAGAGCCTTGAGCGGTACCAACTGAGGCAGGGGAAATAACGCGGGGCAATCCCTGGAAAAGCAAACAGCAGGAGCGGTCGGACAGGAAACACCTGACCCAGGCAACCAGGTAGTGATTGACCCCTTTCCGTCGGAGGTCGGAGCAGAGGATCGAGGAGACAACGTTGTCCAATCCACCCTTAATGTCGAGGAAGAGCGAGGAGACTTTACGTCCTGGGCGCTGGACTGTACGGACTGTGTCAGTGAGAGCGGAGCAGGCGTCGAACGAGGATAAAGACGGGAGCGACCCACACTGGTTACGGTGCAGGAGGCCGGTGTACCTGGCGATAGGGGCGAGGCGGGAGGCGACTATTCTTTCCAAGATCTTGGAGACAGTCTGTAGGAGGACAATAATTCTGAAGGAAGCAGGGGAGTCGAATGACTGTTTGCCAGGCTTGTCAAGGACGACCCCATTAGCTTTCTTCAGGGAGGAGGAGTGGTGGCCAAAACGGAGGAGGGGGGTGAGGAGGGACACCAAAAGGTCTGGGGAGACACGGTGAACTGATTTCCAAACCGAATAGGGGATGCTATCCGGGCCGGGGGCCGAGGAGGGTGAACACATGAGGAGGGACAGGGCCACATGCTCCTGGGTGAGCTCAGGACAGTCACCGTAGAGAAGGAGGATTGAAGGGAGGGGAGCGCAGGAGCGGGGTGGGAAGCAGTGGTCCAGTAGGGCCTGGTTCATCTCTCTGGGAGACGAAGCACCTGGGAGATTGGGGAACCGGGGGTTCGGAGAGCCGGCTGCTCTCTTTCTTACGGCCCAGATTGGGCGGAGGGTAGCTGAGGCGAGGAGGGCCTTCCAGTGGGCCTTCTTCGCAGCTTTAATGGCTTTGAAGTAGCCTTGCTTGGAAAGGCTGGCGGCAACCTTATCGGAGTGGGAGGCGGAGGAACGAGAGTGGCGGGAGGCAGAGTGAAACTGCCGCCGAAGGACTGAGCGGATGGGACACTACCAGGGCTTGGATCTGTGGGAGGCTCTCTTGAGCGGGGTGTGAGAGGAAAGGAGGGTAGTGACACGAGCAAGTAGTAGGTCGAACCAGCCTTCCAAAGAAGCTTGTGTTGGGAAGGAAGGAGGAGGGGCGATAAGTAAATCCCCTAGGGCAGGAGAGAGAGAGTCCCAGTCGGTCAGGGACCAGTTGGGGACAGGAAGGGGAGGGGTAGAAATCGCGTGAGGTAAGATGAGAGAAATAGGAACGTGATCTGAACCAGTCGATGGAAGGGAAGTATCCCAAGAGCGAAAAAAAGGAAACAAAAGCCGTGATGCAAATGAAAGATCAATTACAGAGGGGCGGGTAGCACTCTCCCAAGGGAAGTGAGTAAACACCCCGGGCAGGTTAAGTAGTTCAAACCCTAGGGCAGCCGCCCAGGAGAAGTATGGAAAAGAAGCTGCCAGGTCCCTACGAGAGTAGGACCTCAGCGGATCAGCTAGAGGGTGGTGGATGTTGAAATCACCACCTACCAATAGGGGGAAACCATTATCTGGAAATGAAAAATCTGGAGAAACAGTCCTAACACTGCTGCACTGGGACCACAGGTTGTACAGGTTCAAAATAGGAAATTTGGTAAAGGATCCACCAAAGAGGTCAACCTCGAACAAATCAAGGGCAGCAACATCCGGCCTATCAAAAAACCTAGGAAGAACCGTTGTATAGGACAAAAAACTACTAAAAACATAAAAAGCAACCTTCAGCTAAGAGCCGAGGGGGTAAGGAGGGCAAAAGGACTTAAAACCACTAAAGAAAGGAAGGCGAGAGGGCCAAAAAGGAGGATCCTGCAGGCAAACAATATACGCGGGGTGCAAATCGGGAGCAAAGGAATTAAACAAGGAGAGAAACACATTCCAGCTCCCGAGGCTGTTGTGCTGAACAATTGAAAGAAAGGGCACAGGAGGCATGTCGTGTCATGGCAACGTTACGTTGTGCGACATCTTACCGACGCGGGGCCGACTCGTCTTGCAGGGCGGGAGAGGGGCTGGGCTCCACCTCGGGGCGAGGAGCACCAGTCCTGGATGTGGAGCTGTCATGCTCCTGTTGGGGCCGCCGCCAGGGTTTCGTCGTGGGTAGGTCCAAGGCAGGAGCCAGGGAGGCTGTATAAGAGCTGGAGCCAGCCGGACCCGGGGTGAGGGGGGCCGCTGGGAGACGGGAAGAGTCAGGGTACGTGTCCAGCACGTTGGGCTCGCCCTGTTCTTAGATGGAGGGCAGGGCGGAGGGAGGGGGGGGCGGCAAAGGGGTTGTTGGCAGTGGGAGTGATTCTCAGAGGGGGAACCGGCCTGGCAGAGCAGTCTCTGTCACTGGCAGAGCAGTCTCTGTCACTGGCAGAGTGGTCTTCGTCGCAGTTGGAACAACGGGGTGGAGAAGCAACACAGCAGTTGAGAACGGATCATAGGTTGCATTCCTTCGGGCAGGACGGGTTGAAGCACCTGTTTTCAGACTTGGGGTGGTTGCCAGTGCAAAATGGGCAGATCATGGGGTTCTTGCACCTGGGTTTGACATGGCCAAACCTCCAGCAGTTGCAGCATTGGGTAGATCGAGAGGATGGGTAGCCTCTTTCAACCACACGGTTGCTGCCGTACAGGAGGATGGAGGGCGGATCGATGATTCTGTCAGCATGATCAGGGGAGACGTGGACTACAACGGAGCAAGCTCTCGTGCCCTTCCTGCCGAGCAGGGGTCAGGGTTGAGGTATCAGGCACTTCTAATAAGGAAGTTCTTGGAATTGTAGATGGAGGACTGGATGTGGGGGAAGAGGAGGTCGTCATCCTCGGGGAGGGCTTCCAGCGGAATACCGTGGATGGCAAATTGGAGATTGGTCGGCGCCAGCCTAAAGGGGAGCCAGGGGTTGTCACCCACGGTAAATGACTGGTTGAGGTTCAGGGAGAGAGCCTCAAAGAAGGGAGCATAGAAGGCAGCTGGAACAGTGGTGTCAGTGGATAGGAGGGAGACGGTGCTATTGTCATTGACGAAGGTCTTGAAGGTGACAGGAAGGTTAGAGTTTGTTTCGCTGAGGACCGAGGTGCCGAGGTCTGGCCAGCGGATTCTGACAAGGGCATCGTCGGGGTGAGGGGCTTGAACGGCGCCGGGGTAAGAAAATCTTCTAGACTCGCTGGGGAGGGGAGCAGGGCCCTTGAGCGAGGCGGCCTCCACGACCCTCGCGACTTTAACAGCAGAAGCACCAGAAGACTGTGCTTTAGGCTGGGCCCTACCTTTGGGCCTGGCGGCTTTGTCAGCTACGCCCTGATCAAGCTCCGAAGTGCCACCGTGAATGACATCAGGGTAGGAGCGGGGGGGGGAAGCAGTACGGGAGTGCTCCAGAGGGTGAGCCGAGGAAGGGATGGGTGCAGCAGGGGCCGGGGGAACATGGGACCGACCAGCAGCTTGGCGGAAACCATGTTGGGGCAGCGGGGTCTGAGAGGGTTGTGCACGGATAGGGCCGGGAGCCACAGGATGTGACAGGTCACAGATACTGTTGTGTAAATCCCGCAGTTCTTGATCGATGAGGGAGTTGGCAACTGGCGACTCGAGGGTGTGGACGGCGGAGAAGAGACCTTATATACGGACCCGATCGCAGAGATGGCGTGGATGGCAGAGCCAAGGAAAGGGAGGATCCTGGCATGGGCGAGGGCGAGGTCATCGCACTCACTGGGGGAGAGGGAAGAAAGTTGGGTTGGAGTGAAAGAGATGAGATCTCGTGTGCAGTCGAGGAAAGAGGAGAGGAAACGGGCTTCGTCGGAGATTGCCAGAAAGGAGGGAGAGGCCGAAGAGGCTGCTGAAGAGGGGCCCGAGACAGGGGCAAAGAGTGGGCGAGGACCAGGCTGAGCCATGGTGGGGCTTAGGGACGCGAAGCCTAAGCGAGGGGTAGAAATGTAAGCGAGGAGGTATTGAAAACAGGTAATCCGGGTTTGAGTATATCTACTTTCTAGAACAGAGGAAGTACAGACAAAACACTATCACTTTCTAGAACCTTCGAGTAGGAGACCAAACAACACAAGTCACGATCAATTCCAGCCAGCTAAACTAAACCACACCCAATCCACAAAACTACACTCAAGAATCAGATTTCTGTTGCCAAGAAAATTCGACCCGGCAGGTTGTTCCACTAACTAAAACAGGCCCAGTTCCTTTCCTCAAACCACAGTCAACCGGTTCCTCCATTGTGCTGTATTCATTGTTTTTCTCGCCGGTAGTTAGAAAGAAAGAAGGAAGGGAGAAAGCGTGAGAGGTGAAAAAGAACCTAACGTACACAGAACCCCTGTCTGCCAAGCCCAACCAACAACCCCTGCAGAAAGGCAATAACCCTCAACCCTAAGATCGTGATCATGACTACCTATCTATGAAGCAAAGGTTATTCGCAGATAAACAAGAAACAAATAAGTAAAAAAAAACGCATTTTTAACGGCAACAGTATCGTGCACCTATCGACAAAGTGTTGAGAAATGTAGGGCCAGGAAAATAGTTGGCGCAGAGCGTGTCTAACTTCTGTGACCGGTTTCTTTTTTTTGGTTTTTTTTGTTTTTAAATCATATACATTTGTTTAAGGTACCAAGACAGCCACGCTCCGCGCCCTCTATTTTCCTCTCGCTTAAAATACTTTCCGCATTCGGCCACCATAAACCTCAGGGTTTGGTCTTTATTTCTTCACAATACATCTATTTTGGCTTTTCACTTGGGCTTCATTTTCAAGTGAAATATATATTTCACCTTTGCTGAGAGGAGTTTTATTCTTGGAAAAGTCAAACTGGTAGTTTGATTTTACTTTCTCTCTTTTTTTTCTCTTTGTCCTCCGGCCTGGCCTTTCGGCCTTGTTCCTGATGTCGTCTACCCCACTCACTTCCACTGGTGCAGGCCCGGCCTCGGCTGTTGGCCCTGCTCGCTCTGCCTCCTCTCACCAGGACCGTAGGGCTGATCCTATCTCTCGTTCTTCGTCATCCCAGTCCAGTCATGCCTCTCTCTCCGGGGAGGCTGACAATGTTGCCAACATTCTTGGGCACGCTGCCAGGCTCGCTCGCCTTGACCCGGCTTCTTTCCCTACTGTCTACAATGCCTCCGCCGCTACCTTCCCCGATAGTCAACTCGCTATGGCCCCCCTTCTCGCTCAACTAATCGCCATGGTTAATGACCTTGGTGCCTCTGTTACTTTCTCGACTTCGCAGGTCGAGTCCCTTACCTCCCCCCAGGCAGAGCGCTCAGCCACCCCCTCACCACCAGCCACATCCAACCTGGAGGCTTCCCTCAAGGACTTGTCCTCTCGCGTTGCTGCTCTCTCTTCATACCGCGCCACACAGGTGGCACCCCCGCTCCCGCAAGCGCCACCCCCTCCCGCCCCTGCTGTCCAGGCCAAACCTGCTCAGCAGAAAAAGAAACTCGCCACCCGCCTCACGTCTCGTACGGTTGCCGCCCCGGATTTTCCTTTCCTTTTTGAGGGAAAATGGTATGGCAACCCAGACACATACGCCAAACGCCACCCGGACTCACCCCAAGCGGCTATCCTTTTCGCCTCTCGCCACCCTCAATCAGAGGAAGCCAAAC